>Ga0222423_1000397_pt1 | contig 33065 bp, 29 predicted proteins | sample 3A0metagenome_FD_182472 | JGI IMG/M metagenome (GOLD analysis project Ga0222423, IMG submission 182472) | Enriched microbial communities from leaf-cutter ant dump, University of Wisconsin, Madison, United States - 3A0 (version 2) | ecosystem: Environmental > Terrestrial > Nest > Insects nest >...
CGCCCTTCATGCCATGCTGACGCAGCATCTGCGAGCGCTCCTCATCGGGCAACAGGTACCACTCGTGCGAACGCACAAACGGGTAGACGGTCAGCCAATTGCGAGCGCGCTCGCCACGCAAAAACCCGGGCACGTGGGCCCGGTTGAACTCGGCGGCACGGTGCACACCCGCCGCAGACCAGGTGAGGTCCGCGTCTTCAAGCAACTGGGTGGCACGCAACTCGCGTAGCGCCAACTGCAAGTCCTCCAGACGCGGGCCATGAAGCCACAGCATCACCGAACCATCGGCACGCAAGCCCGACACGTCGTAAATGCCGCGTAGCACTACCTCCGACGCGGCCAGGTGCGCCACGGCCTCGTCGAACTCGCTGACCACCTCGTCCACGTGGTCGTCGTCAATGTCTACAAATCCGTCCAGAACAGAAAACAGGGTGAAGCCCCCGGGCTCGTCAGTCATGCCCCCAGTTTCGCCCGTTACGCGCGCGAGACGAAATCGGCCTGCCCGGCCTGCGCGATAATCGCCGCCAACCCGGTCAAACCGGCAGCCGCGCCCACCGCATGAATCCCCTCCGGCAGGCCTTGCAGCGGCGTGCCAGGGGCCGCGTCCGGCCACACGTGACAGGACTGGGCCACCACTTGCTGCGGCGTCAGCGCCACCCCCAGTAGTGCGGATGCGTCCACGAGCGCATGCCCACTTGGGTCCTCGTCGGGTGAGCCGAGCGTGTAGGACAGCCTCACCACATGCCGCCCCGCGGGCAGAGCCTGAGCCACCCACTCCCACTTGGCACTGGCGTGGGTGAGCGCCTTGGCCCGCGTCAACCCTGGCTGCGCCAGCACTCCCGTTCCTCGGGGCGCGTGATCCAGCGCCGGCTCGTCCACCACCAACGTCACAATTGCTACCGTGCCGGCAGCAGGCGCCTGTTCCGGCCGTCCCAGCAGCTGCGCGGCTACCGGTAGCGGCACTGCCATCACCACCGCGGCAGCACGGTACGACGCCGACGCCGCCGTCACCTGCCATTGGTCCCCCACCCTCGTGACGACACTGACGTGCTGGCCGGTCAGGATGGAGGCACCGTTACTGCGCGCATCGTCCGCTATGGCGTCACACAGCCGGAACAGTCCCCCGCGCAGTGACCGTACCGCCGAGCCAGGGGCACTGGCGCCGCGGCGGGCACGCGCGGTACGAATCAGTCCACGCCGGGCCACATCGGCAGCCAGGCCCGGCGCGAGCGCATCCACGGCAAGTTCGTCCAGGGGGCGGGTGTACACGCCCGTGACGACCGGGGCGACCAGGCGCTGCGTGACGGCCGCACCCACCCGCGAGGTCACCACCTGGCCCACGGTTGCGCCGGGGGAAACCGCATGCGGCGGCAGTACAAGGTCGGCGGCCGCACGCAATGCGCCGCGCCATCCGATCACGCGTCGTACGGGAGCCGACAGCGGATGCGCGGGGATACCAAGCCACGCCGTTGCGGGAAGCGGGTAGGCCGCGTCGGGCCCCACCACCCAGGCGGGTTCACGCCGGGGGGCGACAACCTCGTCGGCCAATCCCAATTGCGCACACAGCTGCTCCACGTGACCGCCCCGGGTAGCAAACGATTCCGCCCCCGCATCCACATCTAGGCCTGCCACGTGAACGCGCCCAAGCCGCCCGCCCACTTGCGCGGCCGCCTCGAGCAACGTCACCGACGCTCCCGCACGCACTGCGGTGCGCGCCGCAAGGAGTCCAGCGACGCCGCCGCCAATGACCACCACATCGACGGGCGTGGGCGGCACGGCGCTCGCCTTAGGCCGGGAGGGCATGAACCAACTCGACAATGCGGGTGAGCACATTCGGGTCCGTGTCCGGCGGTACCCCGTGGCCAAGATTGACCACGTGCGCGGGAGCGCCGCGTCCTTGCTCCACCACGTGACGCACGTGCGCCTCAATCACATCCCATGGTGCCGCAAGCACGGCCGGATCGATGTTGCCCTGCAGGGGGACGCCCGGGAGCCGCCGCGCCGCATCGGCAAGCGGGGTTTCCGTATCAATACCCATCACCTGCGCACCGGTAGCGGCCATCGCCTCCAGCAAATGCCCGGTGTGGGTACCAAAGTGAATGCGGGGCACGTCCAGATCCGCAATCTGCGCAAAGACGGCCGCTGAGGCCGGCGCACAGTGCTGTGCATAGAGCGGCGCGGACAGGCTGCCGGCCCAGGAGTCAAACAACTGCACGGCACTGGCTCCGGCAAGAATTTGGGTACGTAAGAACCTGCCGCTGGCGGCAGCCGTGAATGCCATGAGCGCCTGCCAGGTGTCCGGATCGGCCAGCATCAGCCGGCGTGCGGCCAGGTGATCGCGGGACGGGCGCCCTTCCACCAGGTAGGCGGCCAGCGTGAACGGCGCCCCGGCGAACCCAATCACGGGCGCTCCCGCACTCTCGCCCACCGCCGCGACGGACTGCGTCATCGCCTCGGCAATGACCTCCAAGGATGCGTCGAACGCTCCCCCATCCCCGGCAGTGCCCAGATCGGGCAACGCGGCGACATCCGCGGCGGTGCGCACCGGATGCGCAAACACCGGACCCACTCCCGCCTCGATGGTCACATCCAGGCCCGCCAGCAACAACGGCACCACAATGTCGGAGAAGAAGATCCCGGCATCCACGCCGTGGCGGCGCACCGGCTGAGCCGTGATCTGTGCCACGAGCCGCGGAGTCAGGCACGCCTCCAGCATGGACGTGCCCACCCGCGCCTGGCGATATTCGGGAAGCGAACGGCCCGCCTGCCGCATGAACCACACCGGCGTCACCTCCGGGCGCTGGCCACGCAGTGCCCGCACCATGGCGGACTGGGCCGCAGAACCGGAAACGAGCGGGTGAGACGAGGGCAAAGGCATGCATAGATTCTGACCTACCCGGCGCTCGTGTCAGAATCGAGGAATGCCGTTGATCTGTTTGGCCGCGAGCCATGTCAATCGGGACCTGGCTACTGTCGAACAACTCAGCGTCGGTTCGGACCGCCTAGGGCATGACCTGACCGCCCAGGCAATTGACGGTGCCGTGGTGCTCCCCACCTGTAATCGGTTCGAGGTGTACGTGGACGCGCCCGATGCTGCGAGCGCACGCGCTCAGGTAGTGGCCGCCATGTCACGCGTCACCGCGCTGGATGAGCTGACCGTGGATGCGGCCTTGCAGTCCTATGAAGGTGACGACGCTGTCCACCACCTCATGGCGGTCACGTCCGGTTTGGAATCGATGGTGGTGGGCGAGCGGGAGATTTCCGGGCAGGTGCGCCGCGCACACACGCAAGCGCGCGAGCATGGTCACCTGTCGGCCCCGCTGGATCGGCTGTTCCAATCTGCGCTGCGTACCGCGCGCGTGGTGGGTTCCTCCACCGGTTTGGGGACCTCGGGACGTTCCGTCATGTCAGTGGCTTTCGATTTGGCCGACGCTACCGTCGCTTGGCCGGCGGCCACCGCCTTGGTAGTGGGTACGGGCGCCCTGGCGCAGTCCGGGGTGGCGGTGCTGAATGCCAAGGGTGCGCGCATTGCCGGGGTGTATTCGCCTTCGGGACGGGCGAGCGAGTTTGCCGCCCACCACGGCTTGAGGGCAGTCGACGCCAATCAGCTAGCCGACGTGCTGGCACAGGTGGACGTGGTGTTGGCATGCTCGGGTGGCGAGTCGATTGTGCTGACCCCCACCTTGGTGGCGCAGGCGATGACCGATCGCGAGCGCCCCCTGACGCTCATTGACTTGGCGCTTCACCGTGACGTGGCCGACGGCGTGGAAGGTCTGCGCGGGGTGAGCGTGGTGCGCCTCGACGACGTCAAGATCCATGCCCCCGAGGAATCTGCCGCCGCCATCGAGTCGGCCCGCGCCATTGTGGCTCATGCGGTCGCCCGGTTTATGGGCGACAGTGACAGCCGCGCCGTTGACCCGGCAATCGTGTCCCTGCGTGAGCATGTGTTTGGCCTGCTGGAGCGGGAGATTGCCCGGGTGCGCCCGGCTGCGGGGGCCGATGCGCAGCAGGTGCAGCGCGCAAGCGAGACCGAGCAGGCGCTACGTCACTTTGCGAAGGCCTTGCTACATGTGCCCACCGTGCGTGCACGCCAACTGGCTGAGGCTGGACAGGCTGAGCGCTACGTCAGCGCCTTGAACACGCTGTACGGCTTGGATGTGGACGTGCCGGACGACGCCTGCCCCGCCCAGCAAATCGACGCTGAGTTGATTGACGCTGAGTTGCTCGACACCCGGTTGCTCGACACTGAGCTGAACGACACGGAACTAATCGACACCGAATAGGTCGGCGCCGCTGGAATCAGCGTCAACAAATGCCCCAGCCGCGAGCCTGCTCCTACAGGTCAAGCCGCTCCAGCAAGTCAGTCACCAGCGCTGCCACTGCGGATCGTTCCGAACGCTCCAAGGTGACGTGGGCAAACAAATCGTGACCCTTGAGCGCTTCAATCACTGCCGCAATCCCGTCGTGACGGCCCACGCGCAAGTTGTCGCGCTGGGCCACATCGTGGGTAAGGACCACGCGCGAATCCTGGCCGATGCGGCTGAGCATCGTCAGGAGCACGTTGCGTTCTAGTGACTGTGCCTCGTCCACAATGACGAATGCGTCATGCAGGGAGCGGCCACGAATGTGCGTCAGGGGTAGCACTTCCAGCATGCCGCGCCCCAGCACCTCCTCCACCACTTCGGTGCTGACCATTGCGCCCAGGGTGTCAAACACTGCCTGTGCCCACGGGTTCATCTTTTCGGCCTCGGAGCCGGGCAGATAGCCCAGGTCTTGCCCGCCCACCGCATACAGGGGACGGAACACCATAATCTTCTTGTGCTGGCGGCGTTCCATGACGGCTTCCAGTCCGGCGCACAGTGCCAGGGCACTCTTGCCGGTGCCGGCCCGCCCTCCCATGGACACAATGCCGATGCTTTCGTCCAGCAGCAGGTCGATGGCAATGCGCTGTTCGGCGCTACGCCCGTGGACGCCAAAGACTTCCAAATCGCCACGCACCAGGCGGATTCCACCGCCCGCGGTGACTCGGCCCAAAGCGGAGCCACGCCCGGAGTGGATCACCAGCCCGGTGTGAATCGGCAAGGCGGTGAGGTCCTCGCCACAATCGACCCCTGGCGGCGTGTCCAGGTGTTCGTTGTCCCACAGCAGGGCCATCTGGTCACCGCTGAGTTCAATTTCCCGCATGCCCGTCCAGCCGGAGTCGACGGCCAGTTCGGCGCGGTATTCCTCGGCCTCAATGCCCAACGCTGAGGCCTTGACCCGCATCGGCAAGTCTTTGGATACCACCGTGACGGCATGTCCCTCGCTACGCAGGTTTGCCGCGACCGCCAAGATCCGCGTGTCGTTGTCGCCCAGCCGGAAGCCGCTTGGCAGCACGGACTGGTCGGTGTGGTTGAGTTCCACCCGCACGCTACCGCCAGCATCGTTGACGGGGACGGGAGTGTCGAGGGTGCCGTGCTGAATGCGCAGCTCGTCCAACATGCGCAGGGCCGACCGCGCAAAATAGCCCAGCTCGGGGTGGTGACGTTTGGCTTCCAGTTCCGTGATGACCACCACGGGCAGGACGACGTCGTGTTCGGCAAAGCGCTTCAGTGCCCGTGGGTCGGACAACAGCACGGACGTGTCCAGTACATACGTCTTGACGCCGGTGTCCGTGGTGGAGGTGGCCGCACGGTGGGTGGAGGTCTGAGTCACGAGCGCTCCTTGCGGGTCAGGCCGCAGGGCGCCCATCGCCCTACGGCGATGGTTCAGGACGGTTCGGGGACAAACCGCCTTTGGGGGGCTACCACGTTCCCGACGCTACGCCACGGCATGCGAATGAGCCGGTAGCGCGGCGCGTGTTGAGCAACAATCCGGTAGTGCGCGGGCGTTGTTAGCGTCCCAGGCGGCGTTCCCGCTGGGCGTAGCTACGTAGCGCCCGCAGGAAGTCCACCCGCCGAAAGTCCGGCCAGTAGGCGTCGCAAAAGTAGAACTCCGTGTGCGCGGACTGCCACATGAGAAACCCGCCCAAACGCTGCTCGCCTGAGGTCCGAATCACCAGGTCCGGGTCCGGCTGGCCCTTGGTGTACAGGTGTTCTGCAATGTGTTCCACCGAGAACTCTTGAGCCACCTGCTCCAAGGACAGGCCCGCGGCCACGCCTTGGGCGAGCACTGACCTCACAGCGTCGGCAATTTCGTGACGCCCGCCGTAGCCGACCGCAACGTTGACGTGCAGGCGTGTGGCGTGCTGAGTGCGGGCCACGGCTGCGCTGATCCGCTCGGCCGCCGCTGCCGGTAGCAACGAGGCGTCCCCCACATGCTGCAAACGCCACCGGCCGTCGTCGGCAAGGTCTTCAACGGCAGAGCAAATGATCTCCAGGAGGGCATCTAGTTCACCGGCGTCGCGCGAGAGGTTGTCGGTGGACAGCATCCACAGCGTGACCACCTCGACACGGGCCTCGGCAGACCATCCCAACACATCGGTGATCTTGTCGGCGCCGCGTTGGTGCCCGTCGGCGGCGCTGGTGCCTGCCTGGCGTGCCCACCGCCGGTTACCGTCCAAAATGACGCCGATGTGACGGGGGACCACACCGCGACGGCGTAACTCGCGTACCAGCAAACTCTCGTACGAGCGATACAGCGCGTTGCGAATACCCATGTGGACCTCCCGCCATGATGCTACGACCTCTGGCGGTCTGGATAACCTACGGTATCGTAGGTTTATGACCGATCAGCCGGACGCCACCACCGCAGCGGCGCCTACCGAGCCCGATTCTGCGCCAATTGTTGGCAAGCCGCTGCTACGCGGCTGGCTCCATTTGGGCGCCACTCCCCTGGCACTCATCGCCGGCATGGTGCTGATGATTTTCGCCCCCACCCTGGCGGGGCGGTTCTCGTCGGGCGTGTTCACCCTGACCGCCGTAATCCTGTTTGGCACCTCGGCGGTCTACCACCGTGGGCGCTGGGCACCGGGCACGCTGGCCGTTCTACGCCGCATCGACCATGCCAACATTTTTCTGATTATCGCCGGCACGTACACCCCGTTGGCGGTGCTGCTCCTGAGCGGCAACACCCGCCTGGCGGTGCTGATTGTGGTGTGGTCCGGCGCCGTGCTGGGCATGGCATTTCGGGTGATCTTCCTCAACGCCCCCCGCTGGCTCTATGTACCGCTGTATGTGGCCTTGGGATGGGTGGCCATCGGCTACGTCAAACCGTTCTATGACGGTGGCGGTGCCGCCGTGGTCTGGCTGGTCATCGCCGGAGGTATCAGCTACACCGTGGGCGCGGTGTTCTACGGCTTCAAGTGGCCCGGACCGTCAGCGCGGTACTTCGGATTCCACGAATACTTCCACTCACTGACCGTCGTCGGCTTTGTCTGCCACTACATCGCCGCCGCCATCGCCGTCTTCCACGCCACCTGACAGGCCAGCCGCCCGGGCTTGCGCCTGAGCCTGCTCGTCCCGGCGGACCTTACGCAAGTGCTTGGTCAGCGACCGGTACAACAGCACCAACGCAATCGCCACGGCAAAGGTGGCAACAAATCCAAGGAAGCCCGGGCCAATCGAGTTGTAGTCGCTGCTCACGGGTCTATCCTGCCTCACAATGACTGCGCTACCCCACGACAACGACGAACCGGACGACGACGCCCGTCCCCGGCTGTCGCGTCGTGCCTGGTGGGCGGTGGGAATCGGTATTGCCGTCCTGACTGCGCTGGCCAGCGTGTGGGGCTGGTGGATGGCGAAGGTCCCCGTGCGCTGGCAAGACGTCGGGTACTCGATTGACTCGGCAACCGCCGCGACGGCCACCTATGACGTGTTCTTCTACACCGATCACCTGGTCGAATGTCACCTTCACGCCATGAACGACCAGTTTGCAGAAGTTGGCGCACTGAGCGTGACCATTGACCCCGCGAACGGAAAGCAACAACGCATCTCCACCACGGTGGCCACCACGGAGACCGCCACCACCGTGGTGGTGACCTCCTGTGAGGTCGCCCCCTAGCGCGGGTGGAATATCCCCACCACACTCGCTACTCTGGACCATTCCCGGTGCTTAAAGGATGTGACGCATGACCGAGCAGACGTGGCTCACCCAAGAGGCTTTCGACCGCCTCCAGCAGGAATACGACTACCTTGTGGGCGAAGGCCGCACCGCCATCGCTAAGGAAATCGACGAACGCCGTCAAGAAGGCGACCTGAAGGAGAACGGCGGATATCACGCCGCCCGCGAGGAGCAGGCCAAGCAGGAAGCCCGCATTGCCCAACTGCGCAGCATTCTCGAATCCGCCAAGGTCGGGGAACCGCAGGCCGGTGACGGGTCCGTCCAGCCCGGGTCGGTGGTCACCGCTACCGTCGCCGGACGTCCGATGCGGTTCCTCGTCGGCTCGCGCGAAGTTGCTGGCGGCACCGACATTGACGTTTTCAGCGCGCAATCCCCCCTCGGTGAGGCCGTGCTGGGCAAGAAGGCCGGCGACACGTCCTCCTATACCGCCCCCAACGGCAACGAGATCGCCGTGACCATTGAGGACGTCCAGCCCTTCAGCGGCTAACGCGGCGCCCTTTCCAGCAACGTCACCACCTCGTAGTGGGACGTGTGCGGGAACATGTCCACCAGGCGTGCCCGCGTTGGCCTCAGCGATGGCATGGCCTTCAGGTCACGCGCCAGCGTGGTCGCGTTGCAGCTGGAATACACCACGTAACGGACCGCACTGGCCTCGAGCCACGACGCCAGCTCCTCGCCAATGCCCCGCCGGGGTGGGTTCACAATCACCAGGTCCGGGCCTTGCTGCGTGGAAACCCAAGTGGTCGCATCGTGCGCAACAAAGGTCACGGAATCCATACCCGGCACGCCCGCCGCGGCCGCCTCAGCCGCTGCGCTCCGGGCCGCGTCGACCGCTTCGGCGGATTGCTCCACCCCCACTACCGCACGTCCCGGCGCCGCACAATGCAAAGCAAAACCGCCGACGCCGCAATACAGGTCCCATACGGTGCGCGGCTGCACGTCGCTTACCCACGCGCGCACGCACGCGTACAGTTCACGCGCCATCGCCGTATTGGTTTGAAAGAAGCTGCGCGCACCCACATGCAGCGTCACCTCCCCCAGGTGAAGGGGCAAGGTCGCCTGCTCGGTGAGGATCAGCTCCCGCTCGCCCTCAAGCACTGCCTTGTGCTCCGGCAGCACGTTGAGGGTGGCAACCACCAGGTGCGGCAGCTGCTCTCGCAACCAGCCCAGATGCTTCTTGATACGGGCGTGCGCCTCGGTCGAACGCATCACAAAACGCACCATCAGTTCACCGGTGGGGGCAGAGGTGACAATCACATACTTGAGTTCGCCCGTGCGAGAGGGGACGTCATACGGCACCAAATGGGCCCGGGTGATGAACGCGGCGATGACCGGCAACGCCTGGGTGATTGCGTCCTCATACAGCGGACAGCCCTGAAGATCCACGCCCTGTCCACCGGCATCCGTGATGCCCAACGTGGGGGCGTCCACCGTTGCCCCCACGACCATCTTCGCCTTGTTACGGAAGTGACTGGACACGCCCACCGATGGTTCGTCCCACACCGGGCCAACCGCGTCGTGACGGTGCGACGACGCCGTGGCCGCGACCGCGTCGGCCACCAGCGCGCGCACCGCACGCTCCTTATCGGCAACCTGGCGACCATGGGGGACGGGCAACAGCGTGCACGAGCGGCACCGGCCCTGAGCGAACGCCTCGCAGTGCATCGCAGCAACTCACCGACGCTTGCGTGACGTGCGCACCCGAATTTGCGTGGTCGCCACACGGGTACGTGCCCGACGCAGCGCCTCCATCGACTTGCCCGCAATGATAGGAATCTGGCCGGTCAGCGGACGATCCAACTCACGGGTGAGGACAAACTCCTTGTGCAGACCCCGGCTGAACGCGACCGTGAACGCCAAAATCGGCACGGCGATGACGGCACCGGCCAAGCCCGCCAGCAAGGTGCCGCTGGACACCGCCAGCAGGATCGCCATCGGGTGCACCGATGCGGCCTTGCCAAACAGCCACGGATACAAGATGTTGCCCTCGGTCTGCTGCACAAAAAGCACAATCAGCAACATGATCAACGCCGACTTCCAGCCACCATCCACCAGCGCCACCAACACCGCAATCGCGCCAGAAATGCTGGCGCCAAACATCGGCACAAACGAGAACAAGAACACCGCGATCGCAATGGGCAAGGCCAACGGAACGCCCAAGATCCATGCGCCAATCCCAATGCCCACCGCATCGATGAACGCCACAAACACCGAGGTTTGGGTGTAGCGACGCAGCGACATCCACCCAGCACGCCCGGCTTTGTCCACACTGGCGCGCGCCCTCTCAGGCACCACCCGAACAAAGCCCTGCCACATCTGCGCGCCGTCCTTCATAAAGAAGTACAGCGAGATCAGCGCCAGCACCATCCCAGCCACGAGTGCGGCAATCGTATTGGTGACATCCAAAGCCCCCGAAGCCAAACCCCAGGCATTGTCACGCACAGTGTTTTGCACCCCATGCACTGCGGAATCAATCTGTTCTTGCGAGATGTGCAACGGGCCATCGACAAGCCAGTTCACCAAAGTGTCAAAGCCTTTGGTCGCCGAATGGCGCAGCCGCTCAAAGCCATTGATGACGGAAGCCCCCACCGCGTAGGACAGCCCCACAACCGCTGAGACCAACAGCAAGATGGCAATCAACGCCCCCAAGCTGCGCGGGATCCGAATGCGCTCCAGCATGGTCACAAACCGCTCCAACGGCGCCGCAATCAGCAAGGCAATCACCAACGGCAGCACAATCGCACCCAGGACGGAAATGACGCTCCAGATAGCGATCAACACCACGCCAATGACGATCAGGCGCCACGCCCACGCCGCAGCGATACGCAACGGCACCGGCACCGCCAAGGTGGTGTCACGCAACAACTCGTCGTCACTGCCGCCAGCGTCGGCGTCCCGGTCCTGCCCTGCCATACCCTGTCGCACTGCCTCGTGCGCCTGCTCGTCGCCTGCCATGGACCGAGCGTAGCGCGGCGATGGAACACGATCGCGGTGCGCGGCGTTGTGTGAGCGGAGGTACACGACATGCTCAGTGTGGACAAGACCCAAATGGTGACCAAAGATCAGGCCCTCACCGGTCGGCCTGCGCCGATGCAGATCGTGGACCGTCATGCAGTGCTGGGCACGCCACTCAAGGACCCCTGGCCCGAGGGCATGGAGGTGCTCTACGTGGCGATGGGGTGCTTCTGGGGTGCGGAGCGGATTTTCTGGCAGCTCGACGGCGTCTACACCACCGCCGCGGGATACATGGGTGGCTGGACAGCCAACCCCACCTACCAAGAGGTGTGCACTGCAATGACCGGGCATGCCGAGGTGGTCCAGGTGGTGTTTAACCCGCAGCAGATCTCATTGGAGACGCTGTTTGCGGCGTTCTGGGAAAACCACGACCCCACCACCCCTGCCCGGCAGGGCAACGACATCGGCACGCAGTACCGCAGTGCAATCTTTGCTACCTCGCCCGCGCAATTTCAGGCCGCGCGAGCCTCAGCTGAGCAATACCAGCGCCGACTCACCGACGAAGGATTTGGCCTGGTGTCCACGCAGATTGCTCTGACGGACGACGCCGGAGACGGCCAGTTCTACTACGCCGAGGACTACCACCAGCAGTACCTGTACAAAAACCCGGGTGGCTACTGCAACCACGGCTTCTGCCAGGTCAGCTACGCCGCAGCGTCGGACGCGACCGCGCACTAGCCCAACAGGTCAGCAAGGAAGTCAAGCTGGCGGACCACTTGGTGAGAGTCTCCGCCCTCGTGGTCGTTGTACGGATAGACGACCATGTCCTTGCGCGGTGAGCCCGCCTGGACACCGTGCTCGCCGTACCAGTTATAGGCGGCGAACACCGTGGACGGCGGGCAGGTTTGGTCCATCAGCGCTACCGACCACAGCGACGGTGCCACAGCACGCTTGGCAAAGTTCACGCCGTCGAAATAACTCAGGGTGTTGAATACCTGTTGGTCGACGTCGCGATGCACGGACAAATAGCGCGTGATTTCGGCATAGGGATGCGCGTCCGTCACAGCAACGGCACGGCGGAAGTGACACAGGAACGGCACATCCGGCAGTACCGCGGCCAGCGTGGGCACCAGGCCGGCAACCGCAAGCGCTACCCCGCCCCCTTGGGACATCCCCGCGAACACCAGCCGTGAGGAATCCACACCCGGCAAGGTCGCGGCTGCGTCGACGCCACGCACCGCATCGACAAACACGCGCCGGTAGTAGTAGTCCTCGGGGTCGAGTATTCCGCGCGTCATAAAGCCCGGTGTGGCAGGTCCTGCCGGCGCTGTGTCAGCGGTGTCACCACCAGTGCCCCAATTGCTGCCCTGCCCGCGGGTATCGACAAACAGGTGCGCGTAGCCGGCGGCCGCCCAACGCGTGTGGTCGATCGCCAACCCCCGGCCGCCGCCATACCCGGCCAACTGGACGATGCAGGCCAGGTCAGCGTCGGGCGCAGCTGTGGGACGCGCATACCAGGCCTTAATCGGCTCGCCAGCAAATCCCGCGAAGGTGACCTCACGCACGTCAACGTGCTGCAGATGGGGGTCGGGGGCGCCGATGCTCACCTCGGTGCCGCTGTCTCGTGACTGGGCAAGCGTGTCTTGCCAGAAAGCGTCAAAGTCGTGTGGCTCGGCGACCTCGGGCCGATACGCGCGTAGGTCCTCAAGCGGCAAGTCAGTATGCGCCACGGGCCCATTGTGGCAGGCAAACGTTCAATGCGCTGGTACCCCCGACGGGACTCGAACCCGCACTGTGCCGATTTTAAGTCGGCTGCCTCTGCCAATTGGGCTACGGGGGTGCGGGCACTACTCTCCCATCCCCACCACCCCTCCGGCCACCTGACACTACGAACCGCTCACCCCTCACGCTTGGCGCTTGGCGCTTGACGCCTGACGCCTGACGCCTGACGCTACGAACCTCTCACCCCTCACGCTTGACGCTACGAACCTTTCGCAGATCCGACACGCCGTGTCTAAGGCTCCTTACACCGGTGTTCTCGGCGTGTCGGCCTCCTGAGAGGTTCGTAGCATCAGTGCGGCACGTCTTGTGGCCGACGCCGCTGCGGCCGACGCTGGAGCTGGCCGATGCTGTTGTGGCCGACGCTGGGACTGGCTTTAGATCCGCTCAGCCGCGGAAAACGCGATGCCGTCGAGAATGTCGTGCTCACTCGTGACCACATGCGGCAATTCACGCCCAGCAGCACGCACCGCCTCGCGCACTCGTCCCATGAGCGTGTGCCACACCAGCGCGCCGGCGCCAATAACGTCCACGCGCCCGGGGTGCATAAACCCCATCGCCGCACGGGAGTTTCGTGACGCGTGGAGCAGTTCGTCACACGCCTCCATGGCCGCATCAATGGGCAACACGGCTCCGTTGATGCGGTCCCGGTCATAGCGGGGAAGGGCGAGTGCCTGCGCCGTGACGGTGGTGATCGAGCCCGCAAGCCCCACCAGCGTGCGCGTGGCCGCAAGGTCGACTACCTGGCTGGCAGCATCGATGGCGGCGTTGACGTCCGCCACCGCGGCGCCGATCTGGTCAGGGGTGGGAGGATCATCGGCCAGATGCCGCTCCGTCATCCGCACGCATCCCACGTCCATCGAGTAGGCGGTCTCGGGCACGCTGGTGCCCAGCACCACCTCGGTCGAACCGCCGCCTAGGTCCACTACCAGGTAGGGGGCCTCATGCCCGGAGCCCAGCACGCTGGTGGCACCCCGAAAGCTCAGGCGCGCCTCCTCGTCACCGGAGACCACCTCAACGTCGGTGCCCATACGCTGGCGGATGCCATCGACGAACACGTCACGATTGCGCACGTCGCGCGTTGCCGAGGTGGCCACAAAGCGAATCGCCTCTACCTCATGCTGGCGGCACAGTTGACCGTAATGGTCCGCCGCAGCGAAGGTGCGCTCCAATGCGTCAGCGGCGAATTCACCAGTCTTGTCCACCCCCTGGCCGAGCCGCACCACCGTCATCTCGCGGACCACGTCCGTCAGACCCCCGGCGACAACGTCAGCAATGAGCAAGCGAATGGAGTTGGTGCCGCAATCTACGGCCGCGACGCGGGTCATGCGCACAGCCTAACGGGGCGATCCGGACACTACGGGCTACCCCAGTGCGCCGGGTTGCCCACCGGCGTCAAGCTCCTCACCAGCGCTGGGCTGCCCAGCCGCACCAGGAAGGTCACACGTACACCGAGTCGGACTCCACGTGTCCGCCATCATCTCCAGCGCCGCGTCCCCCAGGGGGTTGACGCCGGGACCGGCCGCTAGTGCATGACCCACTAGCACGTGCAGGCACTTGACCCGCGTGGGCATCCCTCCGGCAGAGATGCCGTGAATTTCGGGCACATCCTCGAGCGCATAGCGGTCGGCCAAGTACTGCTCATGCGCCCGCTGGTAGGACGCCGCGAGGTCCGCATCGTCGCCAAGACGCTCCTGCAACTGTCGCATCACACCCACGGCTTCCAACTGCGAGGCAGCAACAACTGCGCCCGGATGCGTCAGGTAGTACAGCGTCGGGAATGGCGTGCCGTCGGGCAGGCGCGGAAGGGTGGCGACGACGGCGGGGTTGCCACAGATGCACCGTGCCGCGATCGCGACAACGCCGCGTGGTTCGCGGCCGAGTTGCGCGTGCACCACGGCGAGGTCGGCGGGGGTGGGGTTCACCCGCCCAAGTCTATGTTGGTGCCCGGCGCCGGGGTGGCGGGCACCTCCACCTCCGGCAAGTGCGTCAGGGTCGAATTCCCCCCGGAATTCGACCCTGGCGCACTGCCAGGAGGTGGGGTGGTGGAGGTGGGGGTGGTGGAGGTGGAGGGGGTGGTGGAGCTTGCCGGGTCGGCGCCGTTGCGCTCCAGGGTGGACCACAAGCGCTCGTACCAGGGACCCTGCTGCGTGGGATCCTTGCCCTCCGCAATGGCATCTACCGAGCCCAGCGCTGCGGGCCGCGCTCGCTGTGGATCCAGCACCCGGAAGGCACTCTCCCCCGGGAACACGTAGGCCAAACGCTCCCGGGCTTGCGCCTGAACGTAGGAGGGGTCATCCCACCGCTCTAGCTCCGCCTGAAGGCCGTCAACCTCCGCCTGGGCAGCATCCCGCTGAGCCTGGAGAGCGTGATATTCGTCCTGCTGCTGCGCAAACACCCGCAGCGACGGCCACACCAACGCAAACGCCAGCGCCACCACCAGCGCTAGTGTGAGCGTGCGCCACGACATCACCGCAGCCAAGGAGCCCCGCCCCGGAGCGGCCGCCACCCGCGGCACCACCCGAGAGGTCGCTCCCGAATGGGTGACCTCCGTGGGCCTGGAGGGAGGGCCGACGCGTCGGCCGGTTGGGCGCGCTACCTTCCCCGCATCGCCGGGCGCGCGCATAGACGAACGCGGCGCACCGGGACGCTGAGGGGCAGACATGCCCCTATTGTCCAGGTGCGCCGCGCGCGCCCCGTGGTGACTCGCCCAGAGCCCCACGGTTAGGTGGCCGCCGCGAGGCGACCGGAGTCCTTACTTGCCGTAGCGACGCGGGAAGGCTGCCTTGCCCGCGTAGGTGGCGGCGTCGTCCAGTTCTTCTTCGATACGCAGCAACTGGTTGTACTTGTTGACACGCTCGCCACGAGCCGGAGCACCGGTCTTGATCTGACCCGCGTTGTAGGCCACCGACAGGTCAGCAATGGTGACGTCCTCGGTCTCACCGGAGCGGTGCGACACCATGGCGGCGAAGCCCGCACGCTGTGCCAGCTGCACGGCGTCGGAGGTCTCGGTCAGGGTGCCGATCTGGTTGAGCTTGACCAGCAGCGCGTTGGCCGCACCCAGCTCGATGCCCTTGGCCAGACGGGTGGGGTTGGTGACAAACAGGTCATCGCCCACGATCTGCGTAGCCGATCCGACCTTGGTCACCAGCTCGGCCCACGAGTCCCATTCGTCCTCAGACAGCGGGTCCTCGATGGACACCAGCGGGTAGTCCGCGACGAGCGCCTCGTAGAAGGCAATCATCTCGGCGGGGGTCTTCTGACCACCTTCCCACTGGTACGCACCGTCACGGAAGAACTCCGTCGCCGCCACGTCCAAGGCAAGGGCAACGTCGTCGCCAGGCTTGTAGCCCGCGTTCTCAATGGCCACCAAGATCAGGTCCAGGGCCTCACGGTTGGAGCCAAGGTTGGGCGCAAAGCCACCCTCATCACCCAGACCCGTGGCCAGACCGCGCTCCTTGAGCACCGACTTGAGCGAGTGGTAGACCTCAGAACCCATGCGCAGAGCCTCGCGGAAGGTGGGAGCACCCACCGGCGCAATCATGAACTCCTGGATGTCAACGTTCGAGTCTGCGTGGGAACCACCGTTGAGGATGTTCATCATGGGCACGGGAAGCACGTGTGCGTTGGGGCCACCCACGTAGCGGAACAGGGCCAGGTCGGCCGAGTCGGCAGCGGCCTTCGCCACAGCCAGCGACACACCCAAGATGGCGTTCGCACCCAGCTTGCCCTTGTTGTCGGTACCGTCCAGGTCGATCATGATCTGGTCGATCAGGCGCTGCTCGGTAGCGTCCAAGCCCACCACCTCAGGCGCGATCTCGTCGATCACCGCGTCCACGGCCTGCTCGACACCCTTGCCCAGGTAGCGGCCCTTGTCGCCGTCGCGCCGCTCGACTGCCTCGAAGGCACCCGTCGATGCGCCGGAGGGCACGGCTGCGCGTGCGAACGTACCGTCTTCGAGTGCGACCTCGACCTCGACGGTGGGGTTGCCGCGCGAGTCAAGAATCTCGCGGGCGCCAACGGCCTCAATGCTGGCCATGTTGCTCCTTACGTTGTGCCGCGTATGCGGGCATCCATGGGGAAGTTCCCCTGTGAGTCTAACGATGCGGGCCGGTGCGCGCCGGGCCCCAGGGCCTATCCAATTGCGGGCTGCGGTGAGGGGTGTTCCTGAACCATCCACGGCTGCGAGGCGGCCGGCGCGAATCCGGACACGTCCTTGAACACCAGATAACTCACGTCGGCCAAGGTGGTCTCATTTTGCTGACGTTCAAAGGCTGCCTGCAGTGACTGCAGGAAGTTGTCAACAGTGAACTCGCCGTACATGGGCGATGCCACGGCCGTGGCATCAAGCTTCTGGATCTCGTCGGCCAAGCCCTGCGCGGTGTCCTGCCCCGTCAGCAAGAGCACCAGGGTGCGCACCAGACGCACCACGTCACGCATGTCGTCGGTCACCTCGGTTTGGGCACCGCGTTGGGAAGCGATCCACTTGCGTGCCTCGAATGTGAGGTCGTCCTGAACCCACATGATTCCCACCTCGGAGGCAGACTGCTCAATGGCGGGCTGAAGCAGTAGCAGTGTCACCACGGCACCGGGGTCTACGGCGACGTTGAGTCCGTTGAAGGCATCCACGTATCGGCTGACATCGTCATTGGTGATGGTGCGGCCATCGAAGGTGGCGGCAGTGCCGGGGTTAGCGGGCTGTCCGGTGACGGCACAACCGGCCATGGCAAGGGCAAGAACAACGACGGCGGCAAGGCGCTTCATGCTCGTCATCCTACCGGCGCGCCGTGTGCCGCTTGGAGCACCTGAGCCACCCAATCCAGTAGTTCGACCCCTTCCACCGCCGTACCGCCGATGCGTCCGGTGGTGGGTGCGGGTACCAGGATTTGGCGTACGGCTGGCTTGATGACTGTGCCGGGGTAGAGCCGCTTCATTCGCACCACTGCCGAGTCGGGCAGTTCCAGGGGGCCAAAGCGAATGTAGTTGCCTTGGGCGACCACGTCGCTGACGCCTGCCGCGCGTAGCGTCTGGCGTAGGCGTGCCACCGCAAAGAGGTTGTCCACGCTGGGCGGGATGGCCCCGTATCGGTCGGCCAGTTCCGCGGCGACCGCGGCCAACGCATCGTCCGAGTCCGCATCGGCAATCTTGCGGTACGCCTCCAAACGCAACCGCTCGTGTTCGATGTACTCAGTGGGAATATGCGCCTCAATGGGCAGGTCAATCGTGACTGCCACGCGTTCCTCGTCGCCTTCGCCACGGAAGCCGGCCACCGCCTCACCCACCATGCGGATATAGAGGTCAAAGCCAACGCCTTCAATGTGGCCTGACTGTTCAGCGCCCAGGAGGTTTCCAGCACCACGAATTTCCAGGTCCTTCATTGCGACCGCCATGCCCGCACCCAGGTCCGTGTTGGCGGCGATGGTCTGCAGGCGTTCGTGCGCCGTCTCGGTGAGGGTGCGCTCGGGTGGGTACAGGAAGTACGCGTACGCCCGCTCCCGGCCCCGCCCCACGCGGCCGCGCAGCTGATGCAGCTGGCTGAGCCCAAAAGTATCCGCGCGTTCCACGATCAACGTGTTGGCGTTGGTGATGTCGAGCCCGGTTTCCACGATGGTGGTGCACACCAGCACGTCGTAGCGCTTGTCGTAGTAGTCGACGATGACCTGTTCGAGTTGCTTTTCACTCATCTGACCGTGCGCCACGGCAATGCGCGCCTCGGGTACCAACTCCGCGAGGTGCAAGGCGGCGCGGGTAATGGATTTGACGGAGTTGTGGATGTAGAACACCTGGCCGTCACGCATCAGTTCACGCCGGATTGCGGCGGCGATGTGGGCGTCCTCCTGGGCGCCCACATAGGTAAGGATCGGGTGGCGTTCTTCCGGTGGGGTTGCCAGTGTGGACATCTCCCGAATGCCTGTCACCGCAAGTTCTAGGGTGCGCGGGATGGGGGTGGCCGACATTGCCAGTACGTCCACGTCGGTGCGTAGCGCCTTGAGGGTTTCTTTGTGCTCCACTCCAAAGCGCTGTTCTTCGTCAATGATCACCAGGCCTAGCCGTTTGAATCGCACGGCCCCGGTAATGAGCCGGTGGGTGCCGATCACCACGTCGATCTCGCCTGCGGCGAGCCCGTCGATCACCTGACGCGCCTCGGCGTCGGTTTGGAAGCGGCTGAGTGCCGCAACCTTGACCGGGAAGGCGGCGAAGCGTTCGCTGAAGGTGTCCACGTGCTGCTTGACCAGCAGCGTTGTGGGACATAGCACCGCCACCTGGGTGCCGTCTTGCACGGCCTTGAATGCGGCCCGCACGGCGATCTCCGTCTTACCAAAGCCCACGTCGCCGCAAATGAGTCGGTCCATGGGGATGGGCTTTTCCATGTCCGCCTTGACCTCATCAATGGTGCTGAGTTGGTCGGGGGTCTCCACAAATGCGAAGGCCTCCTCGAGCTCACGCTGCCAGGGAGTGTCAGGGCCAAACTCGTGGCCCTTGGTGGCCATGCGGGCGCTGTAGAGGCGGATTAGTTCGGCAGCGATTTCTTTGACGGCTTTGCGGGCGCGGCCCTTGGTTTTTGCCCAGTCGCTGCCACCCATCTTGTTGACGGCGGGCGTTTCGCCTCCCACATATTTGGTGACCAGGTCGAGTTGATCGGTGGGAACGCTGAGTTTGTCTGCCGGCCCGCCACGTTTGGATGGCGCGTATTCAATCACCAGATATTCGCGTTCCACTCCCCTGACCGAGCGCGTGGACAGTTCGACAAAGCGGCCGACGCCGTGGCTTTCGTGCACCACAAAGTCACCGGGGCGCAACTGGAGGGGGTCGACGATGTTGCGGCGCTTGGAAGGAACCTTCACCTTGGGTCCGGCAACAGCACTTGCTCGTCCGGTGAGGTCCGACTCTGTCAGGACCAGGAGCTTCGCCTGGGGAACCTGGAAGCCCCGTGCCGCAACACCACCCACGATGTGTACGACGCCCGGGCTGGGCTCTGCTGTGACCTCGGGGACCACGGCGACAGCAATATCCGCGTCACGGCACTGTTCGGCAAGGCGCTGGGCTGACCCAACTCCTGCCGCAGCGATGACCACCCGCCACCCGTCGCCAGCCCGACTGCGCGCAACATCGAGCGCCGCACCGGAGCGTCCAGCGAAGGACTCGTTGTCTGCGATCCCCGTCAGTGCCGCATCGTCCATTCCAAAGGGGCCGATGCTGGCCCAGCCGATGCCTGCCTCGTGGGCCGCCTCGTGAAGCTCGTCCAGGTGGAGGAAGCCGCCGGAGGCCAGCGGGCTGGTGAGAGCGTCGTCGGCGGCCCGCGCCAAGTCCACGGGGGCGTCGGCACCGGCCGTGGCACTCACCCATGCGGCGGCCAAGAACTCCTCGGCCGTGTGGTGCAGGTCGTCACTGCGCCGTGCCAGGCGTTCGGGCTCCAGGCACACCATCGTGGTGCCGCGTGGTAGCAGCCGAGGCAGCGGCACAAGCTTGTCCACCAGCACCGGCAGCAGGCTCTCCATTCCCTCCACGGCCTGACCGTCGGCAATACGCGTGAGCATGTCGGCCGCGGCGGGAAGTGACTGCCGCATCGCCCGTGCCCGTGCACGCACCGCGTCGGTCAGCAGCAACTCCCGGCACGGGGGCGCCCACAGGTGGGTCGCCTCGGATAGCGACCGTTGATCGGCCACCGAGAACTGCCGGATCGACTCCACCTCATCGCCAAAGAACTCCAGGCGCACCGGGTGCGGGTCGGTGGGAGCAAACACGTCAACAATTCCGCCGCGCACGGCGAACTCGCCACGCCGTTCCACCATGTCAACCCGGGTGTATGCCGCACCGACCAGCGCGCTGACCAGGTCGGTCAAGTCAATGCGCTGCCCCACCGACACGCGCACCGGTTCCAAGTCACCCACGTTCGCGGCCAACGGTTGCAGGGCCGCCCGCAAAGAGGCCACCACCACGCGTGGACGGGGCAGTCCTGTCTCGGCTTCGGCCTGGTCGGGATGCCCGATGCGGCGCAGGGTGGCTAGGCGTTGTGCGACCGTATCCGCGCGCGGGCTGAGCCGCTCATGTGGAAGTGTCTCCCAGCTGGGTAGCAGGGCAACCTGATGGGGATCGAGGTACGCAGATAGTTCCGATGCGAGCGTGGCGGCGTCGTTGCTGGTGGCGGTGAGCACCACCAACAGGTCCTCGCGTGCCGCGGCAGCGATCAGGGGTGCCGCAGCGGCAGAGGGCGCATTCAGCTGCGCATCCGCCTGGATTGCAGGCAGGTCAATCGCCTCAAGTAGGGACGCGAAGGGACGGGTCACAAAGCCTCCAGGGCATGCCAAAGGACCGAAGTTTTCGGCATCGTCCATCCTAAGCAAGCGCCTGGCGGCGCTGTGCCGCACGATCGAGTGGACCGCCGCCGCGTCACGTGAAACTTGTAGTGCTCTCTGTGGCGTACTCCCCACCGTCAACCTCAGTGGCAGTGGGAGGAATCGACGCGGTAATCACCGTGCCGTCAGCGCGCAAGGTGCCGTGGAACTTGGCCGGATCCGGCACGCCATCAATGCGCGGCCCCTGGCCATCCAACTCAACGCGGGTGGTCTGCCCAGCCAACACGTCGTAATGGGTGCCACGCACGTCCACCACCATGCTGGTGCCGTCTTCAATGTCAAACGTCATCGCATCGGCCGTCAGCGTGACGCGCACGCGGGTTCCGCGCATCGTCAGCCGGAAGGTCAGCGCCTCCCACCCGTGGGGAAGTCGCGGATCAAAGTGGAACATGCTGCCGTGGTCGCGCATCCCGCCAAAGCCGTACACCAGCGCGGACCACAGTCCCCCTGCCGAGGCCACGTGCACCCCGTCACCCGTATTGGAGTGCAAATTCGCCAGGTCCACAAACGCAGAGTCCCAGAAGTAGCGCAGCGCCAACTCGTGGTAACCCACCTCGGCGGCAATGATCGACTGCACCACCCCGGACAACGTCGAGTCGCCCGTGGTGATCGGGTCGTAGTACTCAAAGTCGGCCCGCTTCTCATCCAACGTGAAGTGCTCGCTTTGCAGGAACAAGGCCAGCACCACGTCGGCCTGCTTCAGCACTTGGAAGCGGTAGATCACCAGCGGGTGGAAGTGCAACAACAGGGGCCGCTTCTCGGGCGGCGTGTTCGCCAAATCCCACACTTCGCGCTCATTGAACAGCGCGTCCTGTGGGTGGATGCCCAAATTCTCGTCCCACAAAATCGCCATCGCCTCGGCTGCGCGCTCCCACTCCTCGACCTCGTCCTCCTTGAGGTCCAGGCGGCGCACCATCTTGTCGTACTGCTCAGGCCAAGTGTGCGCCAGCGAGCGCACCGACTCGGCCGCGCAACGCAAATTGAAGCGCGCCATCACATTGGTATAGAGGTTGTCGTTGACCACCGTGGTGTACTCGTCAGGTCCGGTCACGCCGTGGATGCGGAACGACGGTTCATGCCCCTTCACTTGGCGCCAGAACCCCAGATCGGCCCACATGCGCGCGGTCTCCACCAAAATGTCAATGCCCTCACGCGCCAGGAATTCGTCGTCACCAGTGGCCCGGACGTACTTGTTGATCGCATAGGAGATGTCCGCATCGATGTGGTACTGCGCGGTTCCGGCAGCGTAATACGCCGACGCTTCCTCACCATTGATGGTGCGCCACGGGAACAGCGCCCCCCGTTGGGCGAGGTCGGTTGCGCGGGAGCGGGCAGCGTCCAGGATCCGGTAGCGGAAGCGCAATGCGTTGCGTGCAATCACCGGGGAGGTGTACGTGAAGAACGGCACTACGTAGATCTCGGTGTCCCAAAAGTAGTGACCGCCGTAGCCCGAGGCAGATACCCCCTTGGCGGAAATACCGGCGCCGTCACCGCGCGCGGCCGCCTGCGCCAGCTGGAACAAGTTCCACCGCACCGCCTGCTGCAGGTGATCGTTGCCTGCCACCTGAACATCGGAGCGCTCCCAAAACGCGTCCAGCCACTGGCGCTGTTCGACAAACTGACGGTCCACTCCCTCGGACACCACACGGTCCAACGTACGGTTGCACCGATCAGCAAGCTCGCGCGGCGGCACCAGACGCGACGTGTGGTAGCTGACCACCTTGGTCAGCGAGAACGTCTGGCCTGGTTGCAAGCGCCCGCGGAAGACGTGCTTGGCGTAGTCCTCCTCCACCTCGCTCACGCACTCGTACTCGGCGGTGGTATCCACCTGATGCTCCATCGCCACGGCCAGCGTCATACCGGAGTTCGCGGTCTGGTAGCCCAGCATCACCCGACCGTCGACTTCGCGGTGAATCCGGGGCACCAAGACACGGCTATCGAGCTGCTCCGCCTTGCGCGGATCCATAGGTGTGGACGGGTCTGGCGTGGACCGGTACTCATCGAGCCCGGCCTGGCGGTTGAGCAACTGGGACGAGATCGCAAAGGGCGCCTCGTGGTCCAGCAACGTGACCTCAAAGGTCATCACCGCCAGATGGCGATGAGCGAAGGACACCATGCGGCGTGAGCGCACCCGCACCCGCCCACCGGCGGGGGTACGCCACAGGAGGTCACGGGTGAGTACCCCGTCACGTAGGTCCAAGGTGCGGTTGTATTCGATCAGGTCCGCGATCGACAGCAGTAGCGGCTCATCATCGATGTATAGCCGGATGACCTTCGCATCAGGCACGTTGGCAATGGTCTGGCCGGTGCGTGCAAACCCATACGCCTCCTCAGCGTGACGGATCGGCCAGGTTTCATGAAAGCCGTTGATGTAGGTGCCGTGCGTGCCAAAATCGTGGCCCTCCTCGACGTTGCCACGTAGCCCCAGGTAGCCGTTGCCCACGGCGAACAGCGTCTCCGACGTGGCGATGTCACTGAGGTCGAACGAGGTTTCCACCAGACGCCACGGATCGGCCGGGTAGCGCAGCCGATCCATGTAATCGGCCACCTGGGTGTGGCCAGCGGACTCATTTCCCGCATCCTGGGTCGCATTCATCCCTGCACCAGCTCCTGTAGGTCGCTCACCACTACATCGGCACCATGCCTGCGCAAGTCAGCCTCGCCTGCACCACGATCAACTCCGATCACCAGGCCAAAGGAACCAGCAGCACCAGCGGCAACCCCCGATATGGCGTCCTCCACCACCACGGCCTCGTCCACCGGTACGCCCAACAACTGGGCTGCGTAAGCGTAGGTATCGGGGGCGGGCTTGCCACGCAGGTGCTGCTGCGCTGCCTCCACCCCTGACACCACCACGTCAAAGCGGTCGCTCAGGCCCGCGGCCTCAAGCACCATGGCCGCATTGCGCGAACTGGACACCACGGCCACCGCCACGTGCGCCGACTTCAGGTGGTCCAATAGCGCCACCGACCCCGGGTACGCCACCACACCGTCTTGCCGGAGAACCGCGGTGAACAACTCATTCTTACGGTTGCCCAGCCCGCACACGGTCTGGGACGTAGTAGCGTCGTCCGGCTGACCCTCATCGAGGGTGATTCCCCGCGAAGCCAGGCAGGTGCGCACGCCGTCGTAACGCGGCTTTCCGTCGATCGATGCGAAGTAGTCGTCATCCGTGTAGGGCGGGGTCACGCCATGGGCCGTGAAGTAGTCGGTGAACAACCGCTTCCACGCCGCCATGTGCACATCGGCGGTAGGGGTGAGTACGCCATCAAGATCGAACAGCACTGCGCGGTAGCCGCGCTGGGGTGCCTGGGCAACGGTCCACGCGGTGCGGCCTGAGTTCACGAATGCCCCTCCTTGGGCTGGGACACGGTCATGGGTCCGGTGGCGCACACACCGTAGTGAGGGGACCACTCACCGATGGTAGGCACGTCTCCCCCGTGCCTGTCCACCCGCAACGCCTGACGTATGTAAGCGCGTACGTGCCCGGACGCTAGCGTGGAGAATGAACGCGCTGCTGGGCCGGGAGCAGGCCGTCGGTGATGATGTACTCCACCGCATCGGCCGCATCGGACACCAGAAGGTCCAGTCCGGAACGTTCGGAACTGGCGAAGGGACGCAATACGTAGTCGGCCGCGTCTTGACGCCCTGGAGGCCGGCCGATGCCTACGCGCACGCGCACATAGTCCGGCCCGCCCAGTGCCTTGGTGACGTCCTTGAGACCGTTATGGCCGGCGCTGCCGCCACCGAGTTTGATGCGGACGCAGCCAAAGGGAAGGTCCAGTTCGTCGTGAACGACGATCACGTCGGCAGGTGCCACCCGGTAGTAGGACGCCAACGCCTTGACCGGGCCACCCGACAGGTTCATGTACGAGGCCGGCTTGCCCAGCACCGTCGTCCCCGCACCGGACGTGCCTGCACCGGATGTGCCAGCACCGGAGCCCCCCGCCACGCGCACCGTGGCCGTCATTGCGTGGCATTTCTTGTCACGCGAGAACGTCGCACCGTAGCGGCGGGCCAGTTCATCAACGACCATTTGGCCGACGTTGTGGCGCGTGGTCGCATACTCGGGGCCGGGATTGCCCAGACCAATCACGAGTGCCGTCACGTTCCTCCCGTCCTTGGTGGCCTTAACGCGCGAACGCCCGGCCGCGCCCCAAGGCGCGAGCCGGGCGAACACGGTGAAACCTACTCCGCAGCCTCAACTGCATCGGCCTCGGCCGCCTCGTCGCCTGCCGCGGCCGCACCGCGCGTGGAGGACACCGCCACCACAATCGCCGTCGCATCGGTCAGCAACTCCACGCCCTTGGGAAGCACCACGTCCGCAGCCGTCAGGTGTGCACCTTCGCCCAGGCCCTCCACCGAGATCTCCAGCGACTCAGGCAGGTGCGTGGCCTCAGCCTGCACGTGCAGCGTGGCGTGCTCTTGCACGGCCACATTGCCAGACACGGGCTCGCCCACCACGTGCACCGGAACGTCCACGGCGATCTTCTCGCCCTTCTTAACAATCAACAGGTCAACGTGATCGATCGTGCGCTTGACGGCGTCGCGCTGCACGTCCTTGGCGATCGCCAACTCGGTGTGGCCGTCCCAGGTGATGGTCAGCAGCGCGTTGGCGTGCTTGAGCGCCATCATCGTGTCGTGACCAGGAAGCACCACGTGTACCGGGGCCGCACCGTGGCCATACAGCACGGCGGGGATGGTACCGGCGGCACGTGCGCGGCGGGCCGCGCCCTTACCGAACTCGGTGCGCGTCTGGGCGGCCAGCGTCAACTTGTCAGACATTAGGAAGTTCTCCTCGTAAACGGTCAGATGGGGCCACAGCGAGGCAGGCCAACGGACATCTGCCGCGTCGATCACGCCGCCCAAATGGAGGGCCAGCCTCGCCGAGGAACCCCAGAAGTCTACTCCCTTCCTGGCGCCACTGACGCACACTGTCGCGGTGGCTACCGGCGCCAGTCACCCATATTCGCTACGGTGACGTCATGATGCCTCCCGTTGTGTCCGCACGTATCCGCCGAGGTAGTGCGCGGATCGCCGGCGTTGTTCTCGTGCTGATGGCGCTTGCCGCGTGTTCATCCTCCGGCGAGGAGGTTCGGCACCGGCTCAGCCGCACACGCGAGTCCGCGCCCACATCCGCGCCAAGCACACTGCACCCGTTGCACGTCTCCGAGGCGGGCCAGCAACGCGGAATTGTGTCCGGCAAAGACGTCACGATCCTTGAGCGGCTGCAATCGCCCACAACGGCAGAGGTGTGGCAGACGCCGGTCGAGATCAGCAACCTTGCCCTATTCACGCACACGGATGGCGCAACGCGAGACGATTACCGCTACTTCCAGATTGGCAGCCGTGATGGCTCACGCATCATCGCCGTCGTCGAACCACATTTCACGCCGCTCCTTGTCGCGCAATCCATCGTTGCCGTGATCGAAAGCGACGGCACATCAGTGCGCATGATTATGTGCCCCTCCGCCCGGGAATCAGACGGGTGCCTCAGTTTCAGTAATGACTGGGTCACAGCTGGTCGCAGCCTCGATACGGCGACTCACTACGACTCACTCACATACCCTCGCACCGTCGAACCTGTGCCCGGTTGGACATTGAATGTGGCGCCCCTTGCCGCCTCGCCGTGGGCCCAGACATTCGAAGCGTTTGGAGAAGCGAGTTCGTTCCCCGCATTCCCCGCGGACGCCGACGCCCTGGACATGACAGGGCACGACGGCCAGCGCCGGGTCATTGCGTCGCTGGGCGATTCATCGCTTGTCGAATGGCGTAGTCCAAGCCCCATTCGTGGCTTGGTCGAAAGCTACCTCACGATTGAGACCCCCTACGGCGCCAACATTGCCTCGCGGATGACCTTCACCAGCGACTGGTACGGCGTGGATGCCGTGACATGGGACGACGGGCGAGACACCTTCACGCACCAAACGCCCTGGGGCGGCGGTACCGAGACATATCCGGTACGTTCCGCGAATCTGACATGCGTCATCGCGGATGACGCCCTTGCCACCACGTTCAAGCGCAACGAATGGGTGAAGGCGGGTACCCACCGCACGGGACGTGACGTTTACGTGCCCAAACCGGGTGGAAATCCCCTGTCCACCGCCGTGTTCAACACGATGAAGGATACGTCGTGGGCAGATGAAGTGGACCCGGATTTTGCCTATCCGTACACGTCCTACGCGGACTTTGAGGCTGCCCGTTCGGTGTTCGCATGGCAGCGTCCCGACGGCGAGTGGGTGATCGCCATTGACGCGTTTGCCGCGCAGTACGTCTATGAGTGCGCGTAAGGGGTAAGTGCCTTACACGTTGCCGTTGAACAAACTCGTCACGGAACCGTCGTCGAACACTTCGCGCACCGCGCGTGCAATCAGCGGGGCGATCGACAGCACGGTGAGCTTGTCAAAGCGGCGGTCGTCCGCAATGGGCAACGTGTCAGTGACGATCACTTCCGAAATCCGCGAGTCCCGTAGACGCTCGATTGCCGGGCCCGACAACAGGCCGTGGGTGGCTGCCACGATGACCTCCTTGGCACCGTTGTCAAACAGGGCGTTTGCAGCCTGAATGATGGTGCCGCCGGTGTCGATCATGTCGTCTACCAGCACACAGGTGCGGTTCTCCACCTGTCCCACCAGTTCGTGCACCTTGACCTGGTTGGGCACGGACGGGTCGCGCCGCTTGTGAATGATCGCCAGCGGCGCACCCATGTGGTCCGACCACTGGTCTGCCAGGCGCACGCGACCAGCGTCGGGCGAGACGATGGTGAGGTTGTCGGGAGCAACCCGCGAGCGCACGTACTGCGCCAGTAGCGGCATGGCCCACAAGTGATCCACCGGGCCGTCAAAGAAGCCTTGGATCTGCGCGGTGTGCAGGTCGATCGACATGATGCGGTCGGCCCCCGCGGTACGGAATAGGTCCGCCATCAACCGTGCGGAAATCGGCTCACGGCCGCGGTGCTTCTTGTCCTGGCGGGCGTAGCCGTAGCAGGGCATGATCACGGTGATCGACTTAGCGGAGGCGCGCTTGAGCGCATCGACCATGATCAGTTGCTCCATGATCGCCTCGTTAATGGGCGCGGAATGCGACTGCAACACAAACGCATCTGCACCGCGTACCGACTCCCCAAAGCGCACATACAACTCACCGTTGGCAAAGGTGTAGCTGGTGGTGGGAACCGGCTCAATATCCAGTTCCTTGGCGACCGCATCGGTGAGCTCCGGGTGCGCCCGGCCTCCCATGAAAACGAGCCGCTTCTCACCCGCGTTCGAGATCACCGACGTCATTGCTCACCTCTGCTCGCGCTGTTTACTGGGGACGATACCGGCTCGACGGCCTGCCCGGTATCCACGGCCGTGTTCTGGGCAAGCGCACGCTCGGCCGCCTGGGCCGATGCCGTGCCCGGGCGGCGGCTGGCCACCCACCCGTCGACAACTTGCTGCGGGGTGGAGTTGCGTGCCAGTGCCCCTGGCGGCACGTCACGACGAATGATGGCTCCTGCCCCGGTGTATGCACCATCGCCAATGGTCAGCGGGGCAATCAGGGTGTTGTCGGAACCGATCCGTACGTGATCACCCACCTGGGTGTGGTTCTTATGCACGCCGTCATAGTTGACAAAGATCGTGGAGGCACCAATGTTGGTCTGCTCGCCAATGGTCGCGTCACCCACGTAGCTCAGGTGTGGCACCTTGGAGCCGGCACCAATGGTGGCGTTCTTGGTCTCGACGTAGGTGCCGATCTTGCCGCCCGCGCCCAGCACCGTTCCCGGTCGCAGGTAGGCGAACGGGCCCACGGTTGCATCCTCGCCAATGCGTGAATCGGAGCCCTGAGTGCGGGTCACGTGTGCGCGCTCACCCACGACGACGTTGGTGAGGGTTGTATCCGGGCCCACCACGGCGTCGGCGCCAATACTGGTGGTGCCATGCAATTGCGTGCCCGGCAAAATTGTGGCGTCACGGCCCACGGTGACGGTCACGTCAATCCAGGTGGTTGCCGGGTCGACCACGGTGGCACCCTCACGCATGATCCGCTCCACGATGCGCCGGTTCAGTGCGCGCCCCGCCTCCGCCAACTGCACCCGGTCGTTGACGCCTTCCACGGTGGCCGCGTCGGCTGCTTGGTATGCGCCCACGGTTGATCCGGCCGCACGCGCAATACCAATCACGTCCGTCAAGTACAGCTCGCCTTGGGCGTTGTCGGTGCTGAGCTGCGCCAACGCGCTACGCAAGGTGGCCGCGTCAAACACATACAAGCCGGTGTTGATTTCGTCGATGGCACGCTGGGCCTGCGTGGCGTCCTTGTGTTCCACGATTCCGGTCACCTGGCCGTCGGTACGCACGATGCGGCCATAGCCAGTGGGGTCGCTCACGCGGGCGCTGACCACCGTGACGGCGCGCTGGTGGGCCACGTGGTCGGCCACCATCGCGGCCAGCAGTTCCGTGTCCACCAGGGGCACGTCGGCGGAGGTGACCACCACGGGTCCGGAAATTTCGCTGGCGAGCACGGTGTCGCGGTCGTGACCGTCGACGGTTGCTGCGGCCATCGCCCGTGCGTCCAAGGCGGTCAGTCCACACCACACCGCGCGGCCGGTGCCGGGGATGTCGTCTTGGTCGGCCAGGAGTGCCTGCGCGGCGGCCTCAAGGACGTGGGCACCGACGCGCTCGCGCTCGTGGCGGACAACCACCACCAGGTGCTCGGGGTCCAGACCAAGCGCCGCATCAATGGCGTGGTGCACCAGCGAGCGACCGCCGATGCGATGCAAGACCTTGGGTGTGGCCGAACGCATCCGGGTGCCTTCGCCTGCAGCAAGAATCATGACGGCGGCTGGTCGGTTTGCGCTCACCGCGCCCCCTTGTCGTGGGTCGAGACATATTGCCGTGGAGGAATCAGGGCAAGTCTACCGGCGCAAGTTCCGCCCCTAGGATTCGAACCTAGACCGCAAGGCTCCAAAGGCCTGCATGCTGCCATTACACCAGGGCGGAACGGAGCCGAAAGAGACTCCCGGCGCCCCAGTCTGCCAGGATTCGCGGCACACTAGGTGCGTGACCGATGAGCCGAAGAAGGCACCACGTGCCCGGATGACCGCTCGACAGCGCCGCGAACAGCTCATTGAAGTGGCTCGGGCCCTGTTTGCTGAGAAGGGTTTTGAGGGCACCTCGGTCGAAGAAATCGCCTCCCGCGCTGACGTGTCCAAACCCGTGGTTTACGAGCACTTTGGCGGCAAAGAGGGCATTTACGCGGTGATTGTGGACCGCGAAGTGGAAGCGCTTCTCGGGGCGCTCACGGGCGCGCTGTCTTCGCGTGGCCATCCCCGCCAGCTGGTGGAGCGGGCGGCTTTGGCGTTGCTGGGATACATCGAAAAATCTCCCGACGGATTTCGCATGTTGGTGCGCGATTCGCCCGTCGCGCAGGCCTCGGGCACGTTCTCATCCCTGCTGGGGGATGTGGCCGCACAAGTGGAGGGCCTGCTCGCCTACCAGTTTGAACGACGCGGCCTCAACCCCTTGGTGGCCCCGTTCTACGCACAAATGTTGGTAGGCATGGTGGCACTGGCAGGCCAACACTGGGCGGAGGTTCGCGAGCCATCCAAGCAAGTGGTGGCCGCTCACTTGGTGAACCTGGCCTGGAACGGCCTGTCCCAACTCGACGCCGATCCAGACCTCCCCACCGACGCCGGATAGTCCCTCGGCGCCGCCACAACCATCCGGCACGACCCCAACCAAAGGAGAACCCCATGCTGAAGGGATTTCGCGATTTCATCACTCGCGGCAATGTGATTGACCTGGCGGTGGCCGTGGTCATCGGCGCCGCATTTGGCACCGTTGTCACCTCACTGGTGGGCAACATCATCAACCCCGTCATTGCGGGCGTGTTCCACGTGCCCGACCTGTCCCACTTTGCAACGTGGACCGTCAACGACGGCGGCACCCCTGGCGATGTGACGGACGACGCCATCGTGTCCTTTGGTTCACTCCTGAACGCGCTGATTAACTTCCTGCTGGTGGCGGCGGCAATTTACGTAGCCGTGGTCTACCCGCTGAACGTGCTGGCCAAGCGCCGCGAAGCTGCCCGGACGCAGGAGGAGCCTGAGCCGGCCGCGCCCACGGAGGTGGAGCTACTCACGCAGATTCGGGACGCACTGACCACCAAGAACGGCTAGGTGGCTGAGCGGGTCACCCCTCCAGCACCACCGCACCGGTGGCCGGTCCCGACGCGGTGACCACGGCGTCGGCGATGTTGCGACTGGACAGGTCGGCTGCCATGTCACGCGCGTGGTGACGGTCACGCGCCAGGGCGGCGACGGTCGGCCCCGAACCGGAGACCACCACGCCGGCCGCGTCGGCTTGTTCGCAGGCCTCGATGACGCCGTAAAGCCGCGGCGCAAGCGTCAGCGCTGCCTCCTGCAGATCGTTGGTGAGGGCAGCACCCAGGTAGGTGGGGTCACCCGACATCAGCGCCGCCATGACCACCTCAGACACCTGCGGTGGGGCTGGGGGACGCCCCCGACGCTCCACCTGGCGGTCAAAGGCCGCAAACACTTCGGGAGTGGACAGGCCATCACGGTCCAGGGCGAACACCCAATGGAACTCGCCACGGGTCATCGCGGGCGAGAGCTCGTCTCCCCTACCCAGCCCCACGGCCGTGTGTCCCATCAGCGCAAAGGGGACGTCCGCGCCCAACTGCGCTGCCAACTCCATCAGGTCCGCCCGCGTGGCACCACAGTCCCACGCCTCGGCACACGCCACGAGCGCAGCGGCAGCATCGGCACTACCACCGGCCATTCCCCCCGCGATTGGCACCCCCTTGACGATCGCGAGGTCGATCCCGTCGGTGATGCCAAAGCGGGTACGTACCGCCTGCGCGGCACGCCAGGCCAAGTTGGTGTGGTCCAGGGGGACGCCGGCAAGGACTCCCGCGAAGGTGTCTGCGGCTTCCACCGTCACGGTGATGCGGTCATCGGGACGCACCGCGGCCGTGAGGGTCTCGTACAGGTCCACTGCTTGAAAGACGGTCGCCAGCGGGTGGTAGCCGTCCTCGCGTCGGGCACCCACCGACAGCTGCAGATTGACTTTGGCCGACGCTCGCGCCCGAATGCGGCGGCGTGACACCCCGTCCACGGCCACGTCAGCACTCATCGCAGTGACTCGACAGGTCCGAGCGCCTCGGCAATACGCGCAAAGTCGGCAATTCCCAGTTGCTCACCACGAGTCAGCGGATCGAGCCCCGCCTCGCGCAAGGCCGATTCTGCGGCGCTGGCCGAGCCAGCCACGCTCGCCAGCGCGGACCGCAGCCCTTTACGGCGCTGCGCGAAGGCAGCGTCGATCACCGCAAACACACTGGCACGGTCCGCAGAGGTCAGCACCTGCGTGCGCCGCTCCAACAGCACCAGAGCCGAATCAACCCGTGGTACCGGCCAAAACACCGCGCGGCCCACATCACCGGCGCGCCGCACGTCGCAATACCAGGCGGCCTTGGCACTAGGAACGCCGTACGTGCGCGACCCGGGGGCGGCGGCAAGCCTGTCGGCCACCTCCGCCTGCACCATCACCAGCACCCGCTCCACGGTGGGGAAAGTCTCCAGGAAGTGCAACAGGACGGGCACGGACACGTTGTAGGGCAGGTTCGCCACCAGCAGGCGCGGCGGCTCAGGCAGGTCGGTCACACGCATGGCATCGGCGTGAATGACGCGCACCGGCGCCTCCACGCCCGCACGTTCACTGATGGTGCGAGGGAGGGCAGCCGCGAGCGTCGGGTCAATCTCAATGGCCGTGACACGGGCACCGGCCTCTACCAGCGCAAGAGTGAGCGAACCGAGGCCGGGGCCAATTTCTACCACCTGGTCGCCAGGATTCACTCCGGCGATGCGCACGATGCGGCGCACTGTTCCGGCATCGACCACAAAGTTTTGTCCCCACTTTTTGGTCGGCGCCGCACCCA
>Ga0222423_1000399_pt1 | contig 32851 bp, 27 predicted proteins | sample 3A0metagenome_FD_182472 | JGI IMG/M metagenome (GOLD analysis project Ga0222423, IMG submission 182472) | Enriched microbial communities from leaf-cutter ant dump, University of Wisconsin, Madison, United States - 3A0 (version 2) | ecosystem: Environmental > Terrestrial > Nest > Insects nest >...
CCACAACCGGCACAGAACCGCTTGAAGCTCTTCGCTCTGCCGGCTTTGCCGTGACGCCTTCAGGTGTGCGATACCAGCCAAGTCCCGTAAAACGCTATGCGGGAAGCACTCAGGGCCACCCTGTGACTTCGCACTCATCTCGAGGTGGTGGTGACGGTGCCTGAGGGCGATACGGTCTTAGCTGCCGCCAATAATCTTCATCGCGTGCTTGCGGGACAGGTACTGATTCGCGGCGATCTCAATTGGCCGTCAGCACCACCAGTTGGACGAGCCGGCCAGCAGATACTTGAGGTGGATGCATACGCCAAGCACATGTTCTTCCGTTTTGAAGATGGCACTTCGGTGCGCACGCACCTGCGCATGGATGGAGTATGGCGGATTGTGCCAACGCAGTCCCGCGAGGCTCGCAATCCTGGCCCCTATGTGCGTGCCGCGTTTGGCACACCCGAGGTTACCTGCTTGGGGTACCGGCTTGGGATGCTTGACGTGCTTCCCACCACACAGGAGTCAGAACTTCTCGCACACATGGGTCCCGATATCCTCGCAGATAGTTTTGTGCCTACCCCACTTTTGAGTTTGGCTCGCGCGGATTCCACGGGGCGGCTGGCGCCGCGCTTGGCTTGCGGTGGGTTGGCCGGTATTAAGCCCGAGATTTCCGACGAATCTTGGCGTCTTGGCATCGCTCGTTTCGCTGCGCAAGACCCGGCTCGCCCCATTGCGGAAACCCTTTTGGACCAGTCGGTGGTGGCCGGAATGGGCACGATTTACCTAGCGGAGGGCTTATTCGCACTGGAGGTTTCGCCGTGGCGCCCCATCGCAGAGGTGGATGTTCCTCGGCTCCTTGCAATAAATCGCCAGCATATGATTCGCTCCGCCTCAAGCTATCCCCGAGGCCGTCGCATACACGTGCACGGGCGCCTAGGAGAGCCGTGCCACCGGTGTGGAGCAACCATTCGTTGCGAGCAGGTTGGTCCGCCGTTGAAGCGCAGGCCAGCATTCTTCTGCCCTCGCTGCCAAGCCACTTAACTAACTTTTGTCTCGGTCACGCACCGCAACGCAACGCACTGCACCGCAACGCACTGCACCAAAACAAAATGAAGGGTTGCCTCACCAATTGTGGTGAGGCAACCCTTCACGGTGCAGCATGCGTCGGCGTATGGCCAAGGCAGCGTGTCATGCCAAGTTCAATAACGGTGTTCCAGCCACACAAACCACGCGATTTCGTGCTCGTTGTGTGAGTGCGCCGAGGATTCGAACTAGAGCGTTGCAGGCACGCGCTCGTACGAGACCATTTCCGCAGGGATGGTGTCCGGAATGGACAATCCCTCGGCAATCGCAATGCGGTCACTAACCTCGCGAAGAATGACTGACAACGGTGTGTCTAGGGCGTCGCAGATCGATCCCAGAAGTTCCGAAGAAGCTTCCTTCTGACCGCGCTCAACCTCACTCAGGTATCCGAGCGAAACACGGGCTGCCGAGGACACCTCGCGGAGCGTACGCCCCTGTCGCTGTCGTGCCGTACGAAGCACGTCACCAATTTCTCGACGAAGTACTACCATCGGGCTTCCTCCTCTCGTGTCACTGTTCGTGTGTTCTACTCTCAACGAATCTATCGTCGCCGTAGAACCGAACTTCAAGCTCTTTGTGCCGATATCTTGTCATGCGGACTCTAACAAGTCGCGCTGAACGTAGCCTGAACAAGATGAAATCGGCTATTTTCACCTCGCCACCGAGGATTCGCCTACGAACCTCGGGAAAACCCTCGGTTCCGGACGATACCACGATCGAACCACCTTCTGTTGTGCATAACGCACAGTGGACGATCTTTGTTCCTTGAGTCTACCCGACTCAACTATGGCCCTCATCACAACTTTGGGTTTCGTCGTTAATATTTTCCTACAATGCTCGATGCAATAGCGAAACAGCTACCTGCACTGTCATACGCCGCACAGCTTCACGCTGGTTCAGTTGGTGTCCACCCACTGTAAATTCCAGTGAATCCACAGTTGGGATAGTCATTCCATAAACTTCGCATTGCGCAGGAGTGCCAACGCCTATAAACACACGCCCAACAGGTTGCCCGTCCTGTTCCGTAGGCCCAGCAACACCGGTTGTAGCCAGTGACCACTGGCACTCGTACGCTTGCTTAGTTCCGATCGCCATTGCGCTGGCTACCTCGGGATCTACCGCTCCGCGCTGTGCCAAGAGCTCCACGCTAAGGCCAAGCAGCTTCGATTTCATCTCTGTTGCATAGGCAACGATCGATCCACGATAAACCGCCGATGCCCCCGGCACCTGCACAAATGCATCGCTCAGCAATCCACCCGTTAATGATTCGCTGACAGCCAAGCTTGACCCCATCGTCGTCAGATTTTCGACGATCCACCGAGCTTTAGCCTGCGTGTCGCCTACCAGCAGCTCGGCCAGGTCTTGGTCACTCAGCCAGAGCAGGCTCACCGTCAGCCTCGCCGCCCTTGAGTGAATACGCGGTATCCCGTGAAGAGGTAGTCAATGCCAGAACCGACCGTCACGATCAATGCAAGTGCCATAAGCACCACTGCGATGGCGTGAATGAATCCTGGCAGTACAAAAAGCGGGAGCAGGAACGCACCAATAGCGAGCATTTGCAGGACTGTTTTCAACTTTCCACCCCGCGAGGCTGGAAGTACCGCGTATCGAATGACAACGAACCGCATCGCAGTGATGATCAGTTCTCGCCCAAGGATTACGATTGTGACCCACCACCACACTTCACCGAGCACAGAAAGCGAAATCAAAGCGGCTCCGGTCAAGAACTTATCGGCGATGGGATCAAGAATCTTCCCAAGGTTCGTGATCAACCCACGGGATCGCGCAAGGTTTCCATCGATCTTGTCCGTCAGCGACGCCAGGGCAAAAATCGCAACCGCAGCCCATCGCCAGCCTACTGACTCACCCGAATCTTGAAACAGAGTCCACACAAAGACGGGGACCATCAAGATCCGAAGAACTGTCAAGACGTTTGCGATGTTCCAGTTTGAGACACCGGTCTTCTCGGTTGGGGACTCGCTCACAGCGAATTCACCTCTTTTGACGTAGTGGCAGGTGGATGACTCAAAATCACCGCAACGTTTCGTGCAATATTACCGGACAGGTCCGCCCCAGCCATCGTCTTCAGTGTCAGCGCTGTCGTGATAGTCAGTGGCGACGGGAGGCATATGCCCCTCAATTCCTTCACTGTAATCGACTCCGCCCAATTCCGGCGCGTGCTCAGCAGGGGTTGGGGTTTCACCACGCAGTAATGCGAGGGCAGCCGGCAGGTCGTCAGGCTGTACGAGCACTTCGCGAGCCTTCGAACCTTCAGAGGGGCCCACGATTTCTCGTGATTCCAGCAGGTCCATAAGCCGGCCCGCCTTGGCAAAACCAACGCGGAGCTTCCTCTGCAACATCGAGGTCGAGCCGAATTGAGACGTGATAACGAGTTCTGCGGCCTGCAACAGCACATCAAGATCGTCACCAATGTCGTCGTCAATCACCTTCTTTTGAGCCACCTGGGTGACGTCTTCGCGATAAATCGGTTTCAGCTGGGTTTTAACGTGCTCCACAACCGCATGTATCTCAGACTCCCCCACCCAAGCACCCTGCACACGCATCGGCTTAGACGCGCCCATGGGCAAGAAGAGTGCATCACCCTGACCGATGAGTTTCTCCGCGCCTGGTTGATCCAAAACAACACGAGAGTCAGCAAGTGACGATGTGGCAAATGCCAAACGCGACGGCACGTTCGCCTTGATGAGTCCCGTAACCACATCTACCGAGGGGCGCTGCGTCGCCAAAACTAGGTGGATTCCAGCGGCTCGAGCAAGCTGCGTAATGCGCTGAATGGACGCCTCAACATCCCGTGGCGCAACCATCATGAGGTCAGCAAGCTCATCGACCACAACGAGTAGGTACGGATACGGGGCGATCTTGCGTTCGGAACCAGGTAACGGCTTGACCTTGCCTGATCGTACGGCCACATTGAAGTCATCGATGTGCTTGTAGCCAAACATCGCGAGGTCGTCATAGCGTGCATCCATCTCACGAACTACCCATTCCAGCGCTTCTGCAGCCTTCTTGGGATTGGTGATGATAGGCGTGATCAGGTGCGGAATACCCTCGTAGATGGTCAGTTCTACGCGCTTTGGGTCCACCAAAATCATGCGAACCTGCTCCGGTGTGGAACGCATCAGAATCGAGGTGATCATCGAGTTCACAAAACTCGATTTACCCGCGCCGGTGGCGCCCGCTACCAGGATGTGCGGCATCTTGGCAAGGTTCGCCATGACATAGCCGCCTTCTACGTCCTTACCCACCCCCATGATCATTGGGTGATCGGATTTGCGTGCCACCGCTGAGCGCAGCACGTCACCAAGGACAACTGTTTCACGGTCCGCATTCGGGATTTCAATACCGATGGCCGATTTGCCCGGGATTGGGGAAAGGATACGCACGTCAGCAGACGCAACTGCGTAGGCGATGTTCTTGGAGAGCGCAGTGACGCGCTCCACTTTCATGCCCGGGCCGACTTCCACTTCATAACGCGTCACCGTTGGCCCGCGGGTAAAGCCGGTTACCTTCGCATCAACATTGAACTGCTCGAATACTTCGGTCAGAGAATCAACCACGCGATCATTCGCTTCAGAGCGCGTCTTGTGGGGCGCACCGTGCACGAGGATTTCCTCGTCAGGTAGCACATAGACAATGTCGCCTTCCAGCATGGGTTGCTCACCACGTGGCACCCCGCGAGTAGGTGGCGCTTCAAGTTCATGTGCTGCCTGTGGCTCGCTGGAAGCCGGTCCTGGCGGTGGCGGAACCGGGGTTGGTCGAACCACGGTTGGTTGAGCTGAGTTTGATTGAGCTGCGGACGCTGTGTCGCTTCTTTCCACGCCACTGTTACTGTGCGAGTTGCCGCTGCGGCTTGCCTCGCTAGTGTCGTTGATTTGCGACGACTCTTGCGCAACTTCCAGCACAGTGTTGACTTGGGCTGTTTCTGCTTCACGCGACGTGGCAGTTTGCGCACCTTGCTGCGCTACCAATCCGCGTTTACCGGGCGTTGGAATAACCCGAGTTGATTCCTCGTCTGCCTCATATTCGGCTTCGAACGCACGAGCAAAAGCCTCGTCGCCGTCATAACGGTGCAGCAAAGGCGATTCCTGCTCTACGGTATGCCGCTTGGCTCGCCGGAACAGGGAAAACCTCCGCTTAGGCGCGCGCACTGCAGCCCGCTCGTGGCCTTCGACTGGAACCGAACCGTCATGACGCGACACACCGGGCGCGAGCTCCAAATCGAGCGCACCAGAATCCACCGCACGGCCAGTGTCCTCGCTTGTCTCTGCATGCACTGGAGCCGCTGGAGCTTCACCAAACACACTGGTTTTAAGTCCCTCAAACTTCTGCGGAAGAGACGAGATAGGCGTCCTGGTGATAATAAGCAGGCCAAATACCGCTAGAAGCAACAGAATCAGAACGGCAGCGGCCGGAGCTAATCCAGCTGCCAGGGGGTAACCCAAAACAAAACCGAACAGCCCACCTGCGCCGCGCACCTCGTCGAAACCCGCATTAAGCGAGGGATATCCGCTTACTGCATGCGCAATCCCGGTAAGAGCAAACAACTCACAGGCCACACCTATAGTCATTCGATGTGTGCGGTCAACGCGGTGGCGCCTGCGCAAAACGCGAACACCCCACACCACAAGAGCAACCGGCACAAGAAACGAAAGCCGCCCAACTACCGAGCTTGCCGCTACGTGGACCCAGTGTGCGATTGGTGCATCGATGCGGAACCATTCTGGAACAGCACTCGTGATCGCCAACGCAATGAGAATGAAACCAAAAGCATCTAACCAGTGTTCTCTGCGCTGGGTGTGCTCATTCGTCGGAACTTTGCCTACCGGTCCACGCTGCGCTGACGCGCCAGTAGCCGGCCTACCGGAACGGGCACCAGCAGTCGGCGATTTACGCGTTGGAGCAGTCCCCGAGGACCGACTCGTAGCGCCGCGCGCGTGGCCCTGCTGCGAGTTGGGCTTCGTGGGTTGTGTACGGGAAGCCATAGGGTCAAATCTATCTGGGTTCACCGCCGATTCCTTGGATTTAGAGGTGATCTGCCAAGATAGGATCCAGATCACTTACTACGGTGCGGGCCTATCCCCGCGAGGGAACAGACTTGGTACATCACGCTACGAAGCGCCGCTCAGCAAGCGGCCACGCAATCCACGCACGGCGCACCACCAAACACGGTGCTGGTGCATTCCTGTACACGATTCTTAGCGCATTAGCACTTGCCCTAGTCCTAGCGTTTGCACTCCCACACACTTCCCTCAGCTTCTTTGGCACACACGCCGATCAGTCCACACCAACAGCGCTACCTAGTGCGACACCCGAGGACACCACAGAAACCAGCGAGCCACAGGTCGAACAACCAACGCCAAGCCCCGACCCCATTACGCAGTTTGACATCGTGTCTGCGGGCGACATCCTGCCGCACGGCGCAGTACTCGTCTCAGCGAAGGCATCAGGGACCTACGATTTTGTTAGCCTCATGGAGCCCGTAGCCCAGTTCATCAACGGTGCTGGGCTCGCGCTGTGTCACATGGAAGTACCTTCAGCAGCGCCCGGTGGCAAACCCAGCGGATATCCTCATTTCTCCGCGCCAGCTCAGATGGTTCCAGAAATTCGTAGAGCGGGTTGGGACGGCTGTTCAAGCGCCTCTAATCACTCGGCCGATCAAGGCCGGCCTGGGATTGTGGATACCTTGAACGCCTTTGACGCTGCCGGCCTAGGTGTTTCCGGTACAGCGCGTAGCCCAGAAACGGCCACACCTCAGTTCTACGAGGTCAAAGTCGATGAAAAAACGGTGCGTATCGCCCACATCTCAGTGACCAACATTCTGAATGCATCAGCAGTCAAAGGCTTCATTCCTGCGCGCTGGGAACTTAACCGCTCCACTCCAGACGAGGTGATCGAGCAGGCGCGATTAGCCCGTGAACAAGGTGCAGATCTCGTATTGGTTTCTGTTCATGACGGCCAAGAGTATTCCTCCCAACCAACCGAAGCCCAAAAAGCCTATGTGCAAGCGCTTGCCGACTCCGGTGAGATTGATGCAACGATTGGCCACCACGCACACGTACCGCAACCAATCACCAAGCTCGCAGGCGGTCCACAGGGTGACGGCATGTGGGCAGCCTATGGACTAGGAAACTTCCTCTCAAACCAAGATAGTGACTGCTGCGTGGCGCAGACCTCGAATGGACTCTTGTACTTCCTACATGTGGAAGTCGGCCCGGACCTCGAGGCGCACATCACAGGAGCGTCTTGGCGTGCTACCACCGTGGATCGCCTCGGCGGACACCGCGTACTTGATCTCAGTGCGCTGGCACATGAGCACACAGGTGCGGGCACGTTGAGCGCACAAGACATCGAGACAAGATACCAGCAGGTGCGCGATGTGGTTGGAGATGAGGCAAGCGAGCTAACCGATTTCATACCCAGCGACGCAACCGTGACCGTTGTGCCACGCGCAGGCTCGTGACCCAAACTCCAAAAGGACCTTAAGGCACTGAACTGAACTGAACTGAACTGATATTCGCTGCGCTGAATTGGACATAGCCACACAGCGCATAAATTCGTAGGGCCGGTACCACCTTTGTGGTACCGGCCCTACGAGCTCTTGGCAGGAAAACTAAATCATGCCATCACTACGACTGGCACAATCATCGGTTTGCGGCGCAAGCGGCTTGATAGCCATCGACCCACCGTGCGCCGCATGACTTGCTGGAGTTGATAAGTATCCGCATTCCCATTTGACGCAGCTTCCTCAAGTGCTGCAGTCACGGACGGTTTAATCGACTCAAACACGTCGTCATCCTCAGCAAAGCCACGGGCCATGATCTGCGGACCCGCAATCACCTTACCTGTTGAGGAATCCACAACGGCAAAGAGCGAAACAAAACCTTCTGAGGAGAGGATGCGGCGATCCTTAAGTTCCGCCTCGGTGACGGTTCCCACGCTGGGCCCATCCACATAGACGTAGCCACACGGCACCGCGCCAACGATACGAGCCTGGCCCTCGTGTAGGTCAACAACTACACCGTCCTCAGCCAAGATGACATTCTGGGCCGGGACACCAGTACGCACTGCAATCGCTCCGTTCGCGATGAGGTGGCGTACCTCGCCGTGCACGGGCATAACGTTCTTAGGTCGCAATATGTTGTAGCAATAGGTGAGTTCGCCCTCGGACGCATGTCCCGAAACGTGCACCTTTGCGTTGCCTGAGTGCACCACTCTTGCGCCAAGACGCATCAAACCATTGATCACACGGAAAACAGCATTCTCGTTGCCCGGGATCAAGGAGGAAGCAAGAATGACCGTATCGCCGTGGCCAACCGCAATTTGATGGGACTGATTGGCAATTCGGGAGAGGGCAGCCATCGGCTCACCCTGAGAACCGGTGCACATCAAGACGATTTGGTTATCGGGAAGCGAGTTGACATCTCGCAGTTCCACCACAACTCCGTGTGGCACACGTAGATATCCGAGTTCTGCCGCAATGCCCATATTGCGGACCATCGAACGGCCCACGAACGCGACCTTGCGGCCATGCTCATGCGCCGCGTCAAGAACCTGCTGTACCCGATGCACATGTGAGGAGAACGAGGCTACAACGATTCGTCCATCAGACTCCCCAAACACGCGACCGAGAGTTGGACCGATTTCCCGTTCCGGCGTGACAAATCCTGGGACTTCAGCGTTTGTGGAGTCAACCATGAAGAGGTCAACACCCTTCTCGCCGAGCCTCGCAAACGCACGCAGGTCTGTAATTCGGCCATCAAGAGGCAACTGGTCCATCTTGAAGTCACCGGTGTGCAGGATCGTACCTGCCTTCGTAGTCACGGCGACCGCGAGTGCATCGGGAATAGAGTGGTTTACCGCAACAAACTCGCAGCTGAACTCCCCAAATGCAACGGTTTCCCCTTCCTTGACCGGGTGGAGAACCGGTGTAATGCGGTGTTCCTTGAGTTTTGCTTCCACAAAAGCCAAGGTGAGCTTTGAACCTACAAGTGGGATATCCGCGCGAAGTTTAAGCAGGTATGGCACGCCTCCGATGTGGTCCTCATGGCCGTGAGTCAACACGATAGCGTCAACGAGGTCCATACGGTCTTCGATATAGGAAAAGTCGGGCAGAATCAGGTCAACACCGGGCTGGTGGTCTTCTGGGAAGAGCACACCGCAGTCGATGATGAGAAGTCGGCCTTGAAATTCAAGGACCGCCATGTTCCGCCCAATCTCGCCCAAGCCGCCGAGCGCCACTATTCGTAGCGCTCCCGGTTCGAGGACCGGTGGTAGTTCGAGCTCTGGTTGGGGGTGACTCACGTAGCCTCCAAGGGCATTAGTTGTGCGTGACGCGGCGGCACTAAAGCAGTCCGTGCGCTTGAAGCGCGCTACGAACTACCGCGATTTCTGCTTCGTTGGCGCGCATCTGCGGCAGACGCATCGCCGTGGATTCGATGTGGCCGAGCTCGCCTAGAGCGGCCTTGATCATGACAGCTCCTGCACCGCTACCCATGATCGCTTCAGTCAGAGGAATGAGTTTTGCGGCGCGTGAAATTGCTTCGCTGTTATCGCCGTGGAAGAAGGATTGCGCCACCTGCTTGAAGTCATCAGCAGCAACGTGAGCGGTCACGGAGACCAATCCCACCGCGCCAACCGCGAGGAAGGGCAAGAATAAACCGTCATCACCCGAGTACCAGTCCAAGCCTGTGCGAGCAATGTGAGCAGCCGCTGCGCCGACGTCACCCGTCGCATCCTTAACTGCAACAATCCGCTCGTGCTGCGCGAGTTCGTCATAAGACTGTGCGGTTAACCGAACGCCGGTTCGCCCCGGAATGTCATAGAGCATGACAGGCAGTTCAGTTGAGTCCGCAATAGCTCGTAGGTGTGCAATAACTCCGCGTTGGCTTGGCCGAGAGTAATACGGGGTAACGGCAAGCAATCCGTGTGCGCCGGCTTGAGCAGCCTGCTCAGCCATGCGCACAGCGTGCTCGGTGTCATTGGAAGAAGCACCCGCGATGATTGTGGCGCGATCCCCCACTGCTTCAACAACGGCAGCAACAAGTTCGGCCTTCTCAGGTGCATGTGTGGTTGGTGACTCACCGGTGGTTCCACTTAAGACGAGTCCGTCATTTCCAGCGGCTATCAGACGTTTTGCCAAGCTCACCGCGGAGTCAATGTCCAAAGATCCGTCCTCATGGAACGGAGTTACCATCGCCGTGAGCAGTGTGCCGAACGTCCGGCCGTTTTCAAACGTCATCGCCATGTTCCTCAAGTTACCGCGAATGATCCCTAGTCAGAGATCCTGTCCAATTCTACCGGTCCGCTCGCGTCGCTGCGGGCACGTCGACACTGCCCGTATCAACCCTCCGATAGGTCAAGAAGGTGAAGCGCATACCCGTGCGCGAGGTGTGCCAATCTTGCTCAACGCTGGGCTGGGTGCCAGCCCAGTCGTCGCCAAGCACTGGAGCAAACGCATCCGCACCCGCACCCGCAATACGAGTATCCATGACCGTCACTTCAAGCCGGTCCGCGAACGCAAGCGCCTGGCGATAAATCTGCCCACCACCAATAATCCAGATCGTGGGCGCTCCATCCTCCGGCTGGAAGCTAGACGCATGTTCCAAAGCTTGCTCTACCGAACCAACCACATCAGCACCTGGCGCAGACGCGAGCGTATTGCGCGATATCACGATGTTGTGCCGGCCCGGAAGCGGCCTGCTTCGCTCGGGCAGAGAGTCCCAGGTTGCGCGCCCCATAATAACCGCGGCGCCGAGCGTGAGTTCCTTAAACCTGGCAAAGTCCTCCGGCACGTACCAGGGGATCCCACCTTTTACGCCGATAGCTCCGGCCGTATCTTGCGCCCAGACCATCGCAACCTCAATGCCATGCCAACTCACACGGACACCGCCGCTTTAATTGCGGGATGATGCTGATAGTTCTCAATGACAACATCATCAAACGAGTAAGAGAAGATATCCGCGGCACGGCGCAACTTAAGCGTAGGGAACGCATAGGGCTCACGGCTCAACTGTTCGGTGACCTGCTCCACGTGATCGTTATAGATGTGGCAATCTCCGCCGGTCCAGATGAAATCCCCCACCTCAAGATCGCACTGTTGCGCCACCATGTGCGTAAGCAACGCATACGAGGCGATGTTAAACGGAACTCCAAGAAACAGATCTGCGGAGCGCTGATACAACTGACAAGATAGCCTGCCCTGCGCTACATAGAACTGGAAAAACGCGTGACATGGCATGAGTGCCATCGCATCAAGATCCGCCACGTTCCATGCCGAAACAATAATGCGTCGAGAATCGGGGTTGGCTTTGAGTGTCTCAATAACCTGTGCAATTTGGTCAATGTGGCGGCCATCCGGGGTGGGCCAGCTACGCCATTGCACGCCGTAAACGGGACCGAGCTCGCCGTCTTTATCAGCCCACTCATTCCAAATGCGGATGCCATTCTCCTGAAGCCACGCCACGTTTGACTCACCGCGCAAAAACCACAGCAGTTCCCCCACAACCGACTTGAGATGCACCCGCTTAGTAGTAATTAGTGGGAAACCTTCACGTAGGTCAAACCGCATCTGGTGGCCAAAAATCGAACGCGTTCCGGTACCTGTACGATCGGCCTTTTGGGTACCGTTTTCCATGACGTGCGCGAGCAAGCTCTCGTACTCGGTGTTCACGTAATTCCGCCCTCAGTTGTCCCGTTTCGATCCAGCATGCACGTACTTACCTAGTATTCACGCCTACCACTCGCCTCCAACGCTCACGGCTTCTTAACGCGCGACGCTGCGCAGACGCAGGGTAGGTTCAACTATATTCCATTGCGGTTGTGCATCCTTGATTCGCTCATACATACGCCCCTGCTCCGCAAGTTGAGCTGCAAAACGCAACTAGTATGGACTACGAGTCAGTACGGGAAAACTCGTCCGGAACTAAAACAGGTTCAGGGGCACAAGCGAAATCGCTCGCCGTGCACCAACTGGTACCGGTGAGCCTCCAGTCTCCACGCCGGCTATGCGGCCAACGCACAAGAAAGTTCACTTCGCCATGCTGTTTAATGAACACGCCGATGTTTCGGTCCGCCCCGCAATACCGGGCGATGCAGAAGTATTCGCTGCGATCCAACTCGATGCTTGGCAGGCAAGCCTCGGCGGTGCCTTTACCGATGAGCTGCGCGCACGACTGGATGTTGCAGCAATCACCGCTCAGTGGTCACAGTCCATTTTGGCTCCCGCTGGGGCTGGCATGGCAGTATTCACTGCACTTAGCGCAGATCAAGTAGTTGGCTTTTGCGCGGTCGCCCCGCAGTCGATCGTCGCCCTCGAAGTTTCACCTGAGCAGTGGCGAAACGGCCACGGTTCACGCCTACTAAGCGCCGCGGTTGATCGATTACAGCGCGAAGGCTCAACGCAATGTGCGGTTTGGGTACCGCAAGCAGCCACAGGTAAGCAAGAGTTCTATGCATCGGCAGGCTTGGCGCGTGATGGTCGCGTCCGCCACCTTTCCTTAGACGAGGACTCCGAGATTGTCGAGGAACGCTGGGCCGCGCAGATTTAGCAGTAGGCCGATCAGGCCCCTTTACTTTTCTAGCCGACCCTCGCGCAGTGCACCCACTCTGCGCAAAGTGTCTGCCTTACGTAGCGCGGCGCGGGCCCGCTTTCGGTCACCTGCGGCGTCGTAGGCGAACCCAAGGTTAAACCAAGCCTGCCAACTTTCCTCATCAGACTCAACAACTTTGCGTAGCCGATCGAACTGCTCATCAGCAGCGGCGCGATCAATGCGTCCGCCCGGTGAACGCGGCAAATCGTCGGCAATAAGGGTCCCCTGCACAAACATCTCGTTGCTCATGCGCGAAACTCGACTCGCAAAGAGCCACTCCTTAACAATCGCGCCAAGCGCAATGAGCGCAACCACTCCAATTGCACCGCCAAGCGCTATCGCAACCGGCTCTCCAGTACGCATCAATGCCACCACACGACCTCCAATGAGGTAGACAAAAATGGCGGCAAGGAGCGTAACCGCAAGTGGCATCGCAAGTGTACGTAGTCGCACGAAGGCTTCCCTTCACATTCGTTATTCCGATGCCATGCGAGCAGGAGCAAGGCATAGTCGGCGCTGATGCATCAGCATCTGCGCGTTCGATCGCAAAACTGGCGGGCCAAATCAGCCGAGGTCAATAATGTTTTCCAGGCCAACGGTCAGTCCTGGCCGATTAACAACCTCACGTACCGCGAGCAAGACGCCAGGCATAAACGAAACTCGATCAAATGAGTCTTGGCGGATAGTTAGTTGCTCACCAACGTTACCGAGCAAAATCTCCTCGTGCGCTACCAAGCCCCGCAGCCGAACTGCGTGCACTCGTACTCCGTCAACGTCCATTCCGCGCGCTTCAAAGCCCTCAACTGTGGCGTCTGGACTTGCCGGGATACCAGCTTGTGCACGCGCTGCAGCAATGGCTGCAGCAGTATGGCGAGCCGTTCCAGAAGGAGCGTCCACCTTGTCGGGGTGGTGTAGCTCAACAACCTCCACGGACTCAAAATACTTAGCGGCCTTGGCCGCAAAAGTCATGGCCAGCACTGCAGAAAGCCCAAAGTTTGGAGCGATAAGGACTCCAGTGTCGCGTCCGTCCTGTGCAAGATGAGCAGCAACACGAGCACGGCTTTCGTCAGACCACCCTGTTGTACCAACAACAGCATGCACACCAGCATCAATTAGTCTGTGTACATTTTCTTCGGTCACCGAAGGCACAGTGAAGTCAACGGCAACTTCAGCGCCACTCGTAGCGATCACGGAAAAATCGTCCCCTGCATCAACGGTTGCAACCAGTTCAAGATCTGGAGATCCAGCAATCGCTTCACACACGTTCTTTCCCATGCGCCCTGCAGCGCCCAATACAGCTACCTTCATTGCGGAAAACTCCTTAAACAAACAGTGGACTGACCTGCAAGTAGTCTAAACGCGCCGAGGAACCCCTACGCATCCAAGACCACCCACCGGTCAGCCCACTAGTATCTCTACTGCACACTCACTCTTGGCCAAATGGCCCGACTCGTACAACCGAACGTGGTCGCGCCGCCAAATCCTGCGCAAGTACCTGCACCTGCTCGGCAGTCACCTCGCGGATCCGGGCAAGTGACTCATCAACTGAAAGTAACTCCCCGGTTACGAGTTCCGCACGTCCCAGTCGGTTCATCCGAGATCCAGAGTCTTCAAGACCAAGCACAAGTGACCCGGAAAGCTGGCCGATTGTGCGTTCCAGTTCGCCGGAAGTTATCCCACCATCAGCCAACTTCAAAAGCTCGTTGATCATGAGTTCAGTTACCTGATCCACTCGAGCCGGCGCACACCCCGCATACAAACCAAAAGTGCCGGTTCCCACATGTGAGGAACCAAAGCAATACGTAGAGTATGCCAATCCCCTGCGTTCGCGAATCTCTTGGAACATCCGAGAAGACATTCCGCCGCCGAGAATCGCGGTGAGGACTGACAGTTGGAATCGACGCTCGTCCGTTGCGGTAATCCCGGTTGAACCGACGATGACATTTGCCTGTTCCACCGAACGATGGATAGTCAGTTCCCGCGCTTCAAGCCCGAGTCCTTCAATCGGAGTGGTGTCGCGCCTAGCGCGAGGCAAAGCGCCATCGTTGAGTTCCCAACCGCCGAGTTTAAGCGCCTGAGTGATGTCCGCACACAAAACATCATGATCGATGTTCCCAGCCGCGGTGAACACAAGTGTCTCCGGCTGATAGTGCTGCTGATAGTGCTCCCACACTGCAGAACGCGGCACAGCGTTGATGGTCTGAGGGGTACCGCCAATTGGCCGCCCGAGGTCGTGACCAGCAAGTACGGTCGCCGAGAATTGTTCGTGAACGACATCACCCGGGTCATCATCGTTCATGGCGAGTTCCTCGAGGATCACGCCACGCTCGGTTTCCAACTCATCGGGATCAATAGTTGCGCTCGTGACCATATCCGTGATGACATCAACGGCCATGGGCAAATCAGAATCCAAAACCCGTGCGTAATAGCAGGTGTTTTCTTTTCCAGTTACGGCGTTTGCCTCGCCACCAACCGCGTCAAAGGCTTCGGCAATGTCCAGCGCGCTACGCCGACTCGTTCCCTTAAACAAAAGGTGCTCAAGGAAGTGCGTGGACCCAAAATGTCCGGACTGCTCGTCACGAGAGCCCACATTAACCCACGCGCCAATCGAGGCAGAGCGTTGGCCGGGGAGTTGCTCACTAACTACACGTACCCCGCCGGGCAGGACGGTGCGGCGGATAACCGCACCGTCCGTGTCCGACGTCAGTTCATTATCCGGATGACCGGACTCATGAAGCGGAAGCTTCCAGACCACGATTATGCGTCAGCCTCTTGTGTGGCTTCGGCTGCGTCGCCCTCTTCTTCCACTACTGCGTGCAGTGACAGCTTGCCACGTGGGTCGATCTCGCCAATCTCAACCTGGATCTTTTGACCCACCGAGACAACGTCCTCAACGTTCTCCACACGCTTGCCGCCCACGAGCTTGCGGATCTGGCTGATGTGCAGCAGTCCGTCCTTGCCGGGGGTCAGTGAAATGAACGCACCGAAGGTCGTGGTCTTAACCACGGTTCCCACGAAACGCTCGCCCACCTCTGGAACGTGTGGGTTTGCAATCGCGTTGATTGCGGCACGAGCGGCCTCAGCCGAAGGACCATCAACCGCACCGATGTACACGGTTCCGTCATCTTCAATTGAGATGTCAGCACCGGTGTCTTCTTGGATCTGGTTGATCATCTTGCCCTTAGGACCGATAACCTCACCGATCTTGTCCACTGGAACCTTCACGGAAATAACGCGAGGTGCGTGTGGCGACATCTCATCAGGCACGTCGATAGCCTCGGAGATAACCTCGAGGATCGTCATGCGAGCATCGTGTGCCTGCGTCAACGCGCCAGCCAAAACGGATGCTGGGATACCGTCAAGTTTGGTGTCGAGCTGGATCGCAGTCACAAACTCAGACGTTCCGGCAACCTTGAAGTCCATGTCACCGAACGCATCTTCGGCGCCAAGGATGTCAGTCAGTGCCGCGTAGCGAGTTTGGCCGTCAACGGTGTCCGAGATCAGACCCATCGCAATACCCGCAACCGGTGCGCGCAACGGAACACCGGCGTTAAGCAACGCAAGCGTTGACGCACACACTGAACCCATTGAGGTCGAACCGTTCGATCCGAGTGCCTCGGATACCTGACGGATTGCGTAAGGGAACTCTTCACGGCTTGGCAGCACTGGCACAAGGGCACGCTCGGCAAGAGCACCGTGGCCAATCTCGCGGCGCTTCGGGCTACCCACGCGGCCAGTCTCACCGGTCGAATACGGTGGGAAGTTGTAGTTGTGCATGTAGCGCTTGCGCGTCTCTGGACCGAGCGAGTCGATCTGCTGCTCCATCTTGAGCATGTTCAAGGTGGTGATGCCCAGAATCTGCGTCTCGCCACGCTCAAAGAGTGCGGAGCCGTGTACACGAGGAACAACCTCAACCTCAGCAGACAAGGTACGGATATCCGCCAGACCACGGCCGTCAATACGCAGCCCCTCGGATAGGACCCGCTTACGCACGAGTTTCTTGGTCAGCGAACGAACCGCTGCAGAGATCTCCTTGTCGCGGTCAGCGAACTGCTCGCCAACACGCTCAAACGCAAGAGCTTTGACCTCATCGAGGCGGTTCTCACGCGTCTGCTTGTCCGCAATGGTCAACGCCTCGGCAAGCTCCGAGGTAATCGCTGCCTCAACGGCCTCGTATGCGTCATCCTCGTAGTCAAGGAACAGTGGGAACTCAGCCACCGGCTTTGCGGCAGTCTTAGCCAGTTCCGCCTGTGCTTCACACAGAGCGCGGATGAATGGCTTTGATGCCTCAAGACCTTCTGCAACAACAGCCTCGGTAGGTGCGGTAGCACCCTGGTTCTTGATCAGGTCCCACGCGTTGTCGGTAGCTTCAGCTTCAACCATCATGATTGCCACGTCATCGCCAACAACTCGTCCGGCAACGACCATCTCGAAGACAGCGCGTTCCTTGTCCGAGAACTTAGGGAAGGCAACCCACTGGTCGTCGATCAATGCCACGCGGACACCACCAACAGGACCCGAATATGGCAGGCCGGACAACTGCGTGGACATAGATGCTGCGTTGATTGCAAGCACGTCATAAGCGTCGTCTGGGTGGATAGCCATAACCGTGACAACAACCTGGACCTCGTTACGCAAGCCCTTAACAAAGCTTGGACGCAGCGGACGGTCAATCAAGCGGCAGGCAAGAATAGCCTCGGTCGATGGGCGTCCCTCACGGCGGAAGAACGATCCTGGAATACGACCAGCAGCATACATACGCTCTTCAACGTCCACGGTCAGTGGGAAGAAGTCGAACTGGTCCTTAGGCTGCTTGCCCACAGTGGTTGCGGAAAGCAACATGGTTTCGCCGTCAAGGTACGCGGTTGCGCAACCTGCGGCCTGACGGGCGAGGCGGCCGGTTTCAAACCGGACCGTGCGCTTGCCAAAGCGACCGTTGTCAATAACGGCCTCGGCAAACTGAATTTCTGGACCCTCCATGAGGACCTCCATTTCCTAGTAAAACGGGGGTTTGCGCTTCGCCTCATCAGCGGTCTTCGATCGAGGCTCACGGATTATCTGGATAAGTCCGGGGGCCACTACCGAGGACCGACGAGGAAGGTTCACAAACCGACGTGATAGTGCTATGGCCCGCCGTAGCGGGCCACATAGTGATCCAGCTCGGTCCTTTAATAAGAACCGAGCTGGATCACAAACAAGTCAGCGGCGCAGGCCGAGACGCTCAATGATCGAACGGTAACGCTCGATGTCGATCTTCTGCAGGTAACCCAGCAGGCGACGGCGCTGACCAACGAGGAGAAGAAGACCGCGACGCGAGTGGTGGTCGTGCTTGTGGGTCTTCAGGTGCTCGGTGAGGTCTTTGATGCGCTGCGAGAGCAGAGCAATCTGAACCTCTGGCGAACCAGTGTCACTCTCGTTGGCACCGTACTCGGCGATGATGCTCTTCTTAGTAGCTGAATCGAGCGGCATGGCTCTCCCTTTGGTAGTTGCGCGGCGCTACGGGGCATATCCACCCGAGCTCTCTGGATCCGCGGCCGATCTAACGGCGCTAAAAGTCTATCAGGTTTCGTAAAGGCCACGATGGTTGCGACGTGGCAAAAAGCAGTGACGACGCTCACCGAACGTCCCCTTAGCGCAACAGGAGCCGGGCGCGTTCCACATCGCCGTTCATCTGGGTAATCAACTCCGCCATTGAGGAAAAGGTGAGAGTAGGCCGAATGCGTTGAACAAACTCAACAATGACCTCCTCGCCGTACAAATCCAAGCCCTTACGATCAATCACAAACGACTCAACCCGGCGCTGCTGGCCGTCAAAAGTGGGGTTCGTACCGATCGAAATGGCGGCCGGCATATTTTGAAATGCGCGGGCCCCTCCAACAACTGACAGCAAGCCAGCGTAGACGCCATCGGCAGGAATCATGCCGTCCGATTCCTGACTCATATTTGCGGTGGGGAAACCCATTTCCCGGCCACGAGCGTCGCCGTGCACAACTTCCCCACGCATCCGGTGCGGACGACCAAGTAAAGCGCTAACCGCGCCCATCTCACCCGAGAAAACTAGTTGTCGCACCACTGATGAGGACCATCTTTCACCACCATCAGGAGCGCCAAAATCAGAAACAATGACCACGTCAAAGCCGAACTCGAGGCCAAGCACCTGGAGCGTCTCGAGATCTCCGCGATTCTCCTTACCAAAACGAACATCGCGACCGATCACCACGGCTTTTGCACCGAGCGCATCAACAATGTAGGTCTTGATGAATTCACGCGGAGAGAGCTGCGCAAACTCCAAGGTGTAGTCGATAACCAATGCGGCATCGATACCTTCTGCAGCAATAAGTTCGAGTCGATCACGTAAGCCGGTCAGCATGGGAGGCGCGCTCTCGGGTCGGTGCACCAACGCGGGATGCGGCTCAAAGGTCAACACAACACTGGCCGCGTTGCGCGCAGATGCTTGCGCGACCGTCTTTTGCAGCACAAATTGATGACCGCGATGCACTCCATCAAAATTGCCAATGGTCACAACGGTAGGTGCGCCTGACAGATCAAACTGTGCCACATCGGTTGCGATATACACCGCGCTCACTCCTTCATGACGCTGGGCATCACTGTGCCCGGCCGTTCGTTGCTATTGACGTGGGGCAAAAACCACGGTGGGTTGAGCCCGCACGCCGTTGTCCTGCAGCAGTGCGATCAACTCGCCAGCTGGATCAATTGCCGCCATTGTGACCGGCTGCTCTGTACTGCCTGAACCTTGTACGGAAGGCCGAAGCCGCTTACCGCATCCCAAATCATTGGCCTCCGTGGCCGAGATCGACCGCACAGCGAACGTCGCAGCCGCCGCCTGCGCCAACGGAAGTACCGAGATGGTCTCACTGCTTTCCAGCTCGCTCGCCAGCTGTTCAAGTGACCGAGCTTGGTCGAGACCATATCCGCCAACTCGAGTGCGACGCAGTCGCGTCAGATGCCCGTGCGTATCCAGAAAGTGCGCAAAGTCGCGTCCCAGCGCACGCACATATGTGCCAGACGATACAGAGACTCGTACGTCAACATCAATGACCTCACCAACATCAGTCAACTGCGTGCGGTAGTCGATAATGTCGAACTTTTTGACCCTAACGGGACGGGCAGCTAGTTGTACGTCTTCACCTGCACGTACCCGATCGTAGGCGCGTTTCCCATCGACCTTAATCGCGCTCACCGAACTCGGAACCTGCATAAGATCCCCCGTGAGCTGCGCAGCCGCAGCCTCAAACTCGACGCGCTCAAGGTGGCGCGGCGCGGCAATGTCAGTGACCTCGCCTTCCGCATCCTCTGTTGTGGTGGCGTACCCGAGCCTAATCGTTGCTTCGTAATCTTTGTCTGCGCCAACTATGTAGTTGAGCAGCCGGGTAGCCTTACCGATCCCAACTACGAGCACACCGGTTGCCATTGGGTCCAACGTGCCAGCATGCCCAACCTTGCGAGTCGCCGCGATGCCGCGCATCTTGGACACCACATCATGGCTCGTCCAACCTGCGGGTTTGTCAATAATGACCACGCCATCTGCCGCACTTGGCCTTCGCGGCAAACGCGTAGTTAAGGTGGGTTCCCCCTCGGCTGCGGACTTAGAGTTGTGGGCCATTAGGCTTCCGAGGTGTCCTGGTCTTCGAGATCTTCGAGTTCTTCCTGGCGCGGCTTGCGGTAAGGATCTGCGTCTCCAGCTGGCTGCGCCCCTTGGCGCAGCACCCGTAGTTCTTCATCACGACGTTGTGCCTCGAGCAACGCCTTGTCAAAGGCAGCCGCACTTTCTGGAACAGCATCGAGGTGGAACTCGATATTTGGCGTGAGCCGAATTCCCGTCTGCTTGCCAATTTCCGAGCGAATCGTGCCCTTAGCGCTGTTAAGTGCTGCTGCCGTGTTGGCGCGGTCCTCGTCGGTACCAAGCACTGTGTAGAAGATTGAGGCATTTTGCAGGTCGCCCGTGACTCTAACTTCGGTGACAGTCACAAATCCCAACCGCGGATCCTTGATCCGCGTGTCCAACATCTTTGCGACGATTACCTTGATTCGGTCCGCCAGCTTGCGGGCCCGTGGGTGGTCAACCATGTTTCGGCTCCTTTTATGCGCTTTTCCAACCGTATCGGGCAAACCCAACGGCTGATGCGGGAGGGCGCCAGCCCATGGCTGGCGCCCTCCTACTTTATGTGACGCTCATGCGTTGTCTATCGTCGAGCGTGAATTATGAGCGAGGCTTCTCGCGCATCTCCCACGTCTCAATGATGTCGCCGATCTGGACGTCGTTAAACGAACCGAGGCCGATACCACACTCGAAGCCCTCACGGACTTCGGTGGCGTCATCCTTGAAACGCTTAAGCGAGTCGATCTGCAGGTTATCGCCCACAACCACGCCATCGCGCAATACGCGCGCCTTGGAGTTGCGTCGGATCTCGCCGGAACGAACGATCGAACCGGCGATGTTTCCGAACTTGGACGAACGGAATACCTCGCGGATCTCAGCGGTTCCAAGCTGAGCTTCCTCAAATTCAGGCTTGAGCATGCCCTTAAGAGCCGCTTCAACGTCGTCGATTGCCTGGTAGATAACCGAGTAGTAGCGAATGTCCACGCCCTCGCGGTCAGCCAATTCAGCAACACGCTCTGCAGGCTTCACGTTGAAGCCAATGATGATTGCATTATCGACAGTTGCGAGGTTGACGTCGTTCTGCGTGATCGCACCGACACCGCGGTGGATGATGCGCAGATCGACCTCATCGCCCACGTTGATCTTGAGCAGTGCGTCTTCGAGTGCTTCAACAGCACCTGAGACGTCACCCTTAAGAACGAGGTTGAGGGTCTCAACTTTGCCCTGCTCGAGTGCCTGGGTGAAGTCCTCCAAGCTGATGCGCTTGCGGCGCTTGGCAAGCAATGCAGCACGCTCAGCGGCCTCACGCTTTTCAGCAATTTGACGAGCCGTGCGATCGTCCGGAGCAACGAGGAAGTTGTCACCAGCGCGTGGCACAGAGGTCAGTCCGAGAACCATCACTGGTCGAGCTGGACCTGCTGCCTTGAGCGCATTGCCGTGCTCATCAAACATGGCGCGAACACGTCCATGCGCGGTGCCGGCAACGATCGCGTCACCAACGTGCAGCGTTCCCGACTGAACCAGAACTGTTGCAACTGCACCGCGGCCCTTGTCCAAGTTCGCTTCAATAGCAACACCGCGCGCGTCCTTGTCAGGATTTGCGCGCAAGTCGAGCGCAGCGTCTGCGGTCAGCACAACGGCTTCGAGAAGCGCGTCGATGCCCATGTTCTGCTTTGCCGAAACATCCACGAACATGGTGTCGCCACCATATTCCTCAGCGACCAGGTTGTACTCAGTCAACTGCTGACGAATCTTTGCAGGGTTAGCTGCTTCTTTATCCACCTTGTTGACTGCAACAACAATTGGTACACCTGCTGCCTGAGCGTGGTTCAGCGCCTCAACAGTTTGAGGCATAACACCGTCATCTGCAGCGACCACGAGGATCGCGATGTCGGTTACTTGCGCACCACGAGCACGCATTGCGGTGAAGGCCTCGTGTCCAGGGGTATCGATGAAGGTGAGGGCACGATCATTTCCGTCAACCTGCGTCTTTACCTGGTAGGCACCAATGTGCTGGGTAATACCGCCGGCTTCCCCAGAGACAACGTCTGCGTTACGGATCGCATCGAGCAATCGAGTCTTACCGTGGTCAACGTGACCCATGACGGTGACTACCGGTGGACGGGCCTTAAGGTCCTCATCCGTTTCAGCAGCCTGCTCGCCCTCAAGGTCGATGTCAAATGCGCCGAGCAGTTCACGGTCTTCGTCTTCAGCCGAGACCATCTCAATGACGTATCCAAGCTCCGCCGCAAGAGTGCCGAATGTGTCTTCATCTAGCGACTGGGTTGCCGTAGCCATTTCACCGAGGTGGAAGAGCACGGTAACCAAGCTTGCTGGGTTTGCATCAATCTTGTCTGCGAAGTCTGAGAGGCTCGAGCCGCGACGCAGTCGGACAACAGTTGAACCGTCACCACGAGGAACAGTTACACCACCAAGTGACGGTGCCTGCATCTGCTCAAACTCTTGACGCTTCGCGCGCTTTGACTTGCGTCCCTTAACGGGACGGCCTCCGGAACGCCCAAATGCACCTGCAGTGTTGCCACGTCCGCCAGGACCTGGACGTCCACCACGGCCAGCGAATCCGCCGCCCTGGTTAGCGCCCTGGCCCGCTGGCTGGCCCTGAGAGTTACCCTGACCGCCGCGTGGACCGTTGAATCCACCGCGGGCGCCACCCTGGCCACCGCGACCGCCTGAGCGCTCACCAGCGCCGGGACGTGGTGCCGCAGAGCGACCTGGCATCATACCTGGGTTCGGACGAGGACCGCCTGGACGTGGTCCACCCGGGCGTGGACCGCCCGGACGAGCGTCACCATGTGCGTGATCCGCGGAACGGGCTGGTGCGTGGCCTGCACCCTGGCGTTCGGAACGGTCAGTGCGTTCGCCACGCTCTGGACGAGAGTTTGGACGTCCAGTCCCCTGTTTTTCGGAGAATGGGTTGTTGCCTGGTCGTGGACCACCTGGGCGGGGTCCTCCTTGTCCAGCGCCGGCAGGACGTGGTGCCTGTCCACCGGTAGCCGGACGTGGCGAGCCAGGGCGCGGTGCACCGCTACGCGAACCACCCTGTCGAGGCATGCCCTGGGTAGTTGCGAATGGATTGTTTCCCGGACGTGGTCCCGCTGGGCGAGCCCCTGCAGTTGCACTCTCCTCGGTCTTTGCCTGGCTTGCAGCGCTGGCTGACTTTGCCGCTGCGGAAGCGCCAGGCTTAGCACCGGGCTTTGGCGCGCCAGAAGCTGCAGGCGCCGCCTCCTGAGCAACAGCAGCCGGGGTTGGCTTCTGCTCCGGAGCAGGCTTGTCATCTTGAGCCGGCTTAGATGCTGCTGCCGGCTTAGGTGCTGCCTTTGCAGCGGGTTTTGCCGCAGGCTTTTCTGCAGCAGCGTTTCCCGCAGTTGGGAATGCATCACGAAGTTTACGAACCACAGGGGGCTCGATTGTGGAGGAAGCTGAACGCACGAACTCTCCGAGTTCAGTCAGTTTCCCCATGATGGTCTTGCTTTCCACCCCGAGCTCTTTTGCGAGCTCGTAGACGCGGATTTTAGCCACAACTCTCCAGTCTCGGTCCACCCGGGACTGGGAGGACCGTCGTTAGTTACACGGACTCATCGCTGAGTACTCATCGGGTGCCCATCGGCTTCTTACCCGCTTCCTTGTCGACGTGTCATAAATCCACGAACCGGGTCCGTGGATTCAGTTAGGGAAAATCAGTTGGCCTGTGCCAGTTGAGTAACGTACGCCTGTACATCGCTCAGGTTGATCTCCCCCTGTGTCCTTAACGCCCGGGAAAAAGCACGCCTTTTCCCGGCCGCGTCCAAACACGATTGCTGCGGATGAATCCAACATCCTCGCCCTGGCAATCCACCAAAACGATCAACGCGAACCGCAACTGGGCCCACTACGCCGTTTTGGGAACTCCTGAGAGAACTAGATTCCACCACAACACGAATGAGGTGCACTGACGGCTCAACCGCACGACAACCAATGCAGGTACGCATAGGCACCGAGCGAGCGTTGTTCACCAAACCTCTTTTTCCTACAACACGCACCTTCATTCAGTGCGCGTCTGCACGATCCACGGCTCAGGAGGCACACATGAAAGTGCCGCACGAGACAACTGCGGAAAGACATCTAAAAACAGGCCTGACACAACCGAGCCCCTGTCAGTCCCCTAAATTTTAGCGCTTTTCACCGCTTATTGTTAGCCACACACGCCCCAAAGTGGGGCTTCTGTGCCACCTAATGCGTCACATTCGAGCCGAGGACGCAACTAGTTTGAAGATTCCTCATCGGAGCGGATATCGATTTTCCAGCCCGTCAGTTTGGCCGCAAGTCGAGCATTTTGCCCCTCCTTGCCGATAGCCAAGGACAGTTGGTAGTCAGGAACAACCACCTGAGCGGAGCGCGCGGCTTCGTCGAGAATTGTCACAGACGTTACCGATGCTGGCGAGAGCGCAGAAGCAATAAACTGCGCTGGATCGTCCGTGTAATCGACGATATCGATCTTTTCACCGCCCAACTCCGCCATCACTGCGCGCACGCGCGCGCCCATCGGGCCAATGCACGCGCCTTTAGCGTTCAGGCCTTGGACTCGGGTGCGTACTGCGATCTTGGTTCGGTACCCGGCTTCACGGGCAATCGAGACAATCTCGACGGTTCCGTCTGCAACCTCTGGAACTTCAAGTTCAAAAAGGCGCAGCACAAGGTTCGGGTGGGTACGGCTGAGCGTAATCGAGGGTCCGTTCATGCGACGCGTAACCTCGAGCACATACGCCCGGATGCGTTCACCATGACGGTACGTCTCGGTAGGAACTTGCTCGTGCTCGGGAAGTTGCGCTTCCTTGCCGCCCAACTCTACGTTCACCACTCGCGGGTTCGAGCCCTGCTGGATGATGCCCGAGATCAGTTGGCCTTCCTTATCCTTGAATTGACCAAGGACCTGGTCATCTTCAACGTCACGCAGACGCTGGAAGATCACCTGACGGGCAGTGGCCGTTGCAACATGGCCAAAGTCTGATGGGGTGTGGTCGAACTCGGGGCCAAGTTCACGCACGGCTGGCACGTAGTTCCCGTCTTCGTCCTCCGACGCCGGCGAGACTACCGTCTCTTCGCGCGCCCAGACAACCACGTGTCCGGACTTACGGTCGATCTCAACCCGTGCGTTTTTGTATGCTTCAGGGGTGCGCTGGTAGGCAACTATCAGCGCTTGCTCGATTGCCGCAATAAGAACGTCCAGGCTAATCTCTCGCTCGCGCTCCAACATGCGCAGTGCGCTCATGTCGATATCCACAGTTAGTCCTCCACGTCTTGTGTGTCCGATTCCTCAGGCACGATGTCTACTAGATCTTCCTCGCGTGCCTCTTCGGCCCGCTTTAATTCAACTTCAATTTTGGCTTTACGTATGTCTGCGAGCGCAACACGGCGTCCATCTTCAAATTCGAGTTCATCCTCGCCAACGCGGATGAGGCGTGCTGTGAAGTCACCGGATGTAGCGCTTATTTTGATCAGCCGCGAGAGTGCCCGGCGGAAATGACGCGGCTCAGTCAGCGGGCGGTTAGTGCCCGGTGAAGACACCTCAAGCATGTATGCGTTGTCTAAAGTGGCCACCTCGTCAAGGGCGGTCGAGATTTCGCGGGAGACTTCAGCAATACGCTCAAGTCCCACCGATCCCGATTCGGACTCATTGAGATCTACGGTGACTCTGACGGTAAACGTCTTACCTGAAGGCACAACTCGGACTTCCTCGAGGAAGAGACCGGCACCCTCGACGACCGGCGTGAGAACACCCTGAAGGTCTTCCGCGGTTGGTTGGACTGCCACTTTCTCTCCTGTCGACGAAACCGTCTACCGGGTAGAAAACTCACCGGTATGAACTTGTGCTTGAACTAAGATTACCGAGTAGCACGCACATTGCTCGGCAGATTCGAACAAAAACCTGACGGATCACGCGGATTGCCTGCATCCAAAGCGAGACCATGGAGATCATTTCGTTATGACGAACCACCTGAAGTATCGCCAGTTTTTGGCTAGATTCAGCAGTTCTATGGCGCGTCCGAGCGAGACGTTGCGCGTTCACCCTGCGCGCAGAGCCGTGATGACGATCACCAGTGTTGCCTTGGCCGCATCACTCTCCTCGTGCGGGATCAGGATGGAAACTCCACAGCCAACCGAGCCTGTCCCAGACGCTAACGAAGCCTCACGACAGGCCACGGTGGACGATCTTCTTACTATTGCTCACACTGCGACGCAGGTTGCTAGCGAGACTGATGATCCTAAAGAAACCGAGCTCATCACTTCGATTGCAACACTGGCAAACCAACAATCCTCTGCAATTGGCGGGGTGTACAGTTCGGGGCTACCTGACTCGGACCTTGGTGCAACGCCTGGCCCTACGCCAACGGACGAAGCCACAACTTCCGATGCCCAAGAGCTCGTCGATTCGCTGACTGAGGCTGCTACCCGGATACGTTCTGCTCTGGCAGTGCCCACCGACCCTGACCTTGCCCGCGTCTATGCCTCACTTGCTATTAGTCACCTGCTCAGTGCGCGCGATGTTGCTCGTGCAAGCACCGCGCAGTACGCTCTGCCGGCAGACTTCTCGCTGGAAGGCTGGCAGAACCCGGATTTCTTGCCAACTGACTCACTAGTGGAGCTTATTCGAGCCGAGGATGCAGCCGGATACGCCTTCGAGGTGATCGCTGCAATGCAAGAACCTGACAAGAGGAACCTAGCCCTTAAGAGCGCCGCCGAGCACCGCGCGTTTGCAACGCAGCTTGCGCTTGACTCAGCCATTGCGGGCACCTCGGATGACCCACGGCTGCCGGTCTACGAGTTACCTCTCACGCTTAGCGATGAAGAAAACCGCGCACCGGAAAAAGAACTTAAGGCACTGGCAGTCAAGATCGAATCCGATCTCGCATCCAGTTATATCTCGCTTATAGACGTTGCGGAGGCCGATACTCGCGTCAATCTGCTCGATCAAGCAGTAAGTCGTGCATTCCTGGCAGCCCAATGGGGAGCCATCCCAGGCCAGTTTCCGTTTATCACTGATGGTGATTCAATCACCTCAGCAATAACCGATAGGTCAAACTGACGAGGAACGACTCCCCTTTGTAGCCTGACGGCTAAACCCGATTGTTTACTCCTGTGCGAACAGGCTCGCGACCGCTGCCTTAATAGTCTCCACTGCCGAATCAACCGCGATCTTGCGCGCTTCGCCAGCACGTGGCTTGAGTTCGATCTCGCCCTCTGCCAGTCCGCGTCCAATGACTGCAATTAATGGAACACCGTAAAGTTCTGCATCCTTGAACTTCACACCCGCGGTCACCTTGGGGCGGTCGTCATACAGAACTTCGACCCCAGCATCGGAGAGTTCCCGAGCGATGCGTTCAGCCGCGTCAAAAACCTCTTGGTCCTTCCCCGTTGCCACAATGTGAACGTGTGCCGGCGCTACGTGCGCAGGCCAAGCAAGACCCTTATCATCATGGTTTGCCTCGGCCAAGGCGGCCATGACTCGGGACACACCGATTCCGTATGACCCCATCGTTACGGTCACTTGCTTGCCGTTTTCATCGAGCACCTTAAGACCAAGCGCCTCAGCATACTTGCGTCCCAATTGGAAGATGTGGCCGATCTCAATTCCGCGCGCAAGTTCCAGTGGGCCCGAACCATCAGGGGCTTCATCTCCTGCCAGCACCTGAGCAGCCTCAACAATGCCATCAGCAACAAAGTCACGTCCGGCCACAACGCACAGAGCATGCTTGCCAAACTCATTAGCACCGGTCACCCACTGCGACCCATCGACCACACGCGGGTCAACCAAATAACGGATCGCAGTGTCATCACCAGTGTGGGTCTGTCCAAGTACCTGCGGACCAATGTACCCCTTGACCAAGACCCTATTCTTAGCAAAGTCAGCATCAGTGGCCGGCGCGAGTTCGGCGGGCGCAAGCGCAGCTTCGAGACGTTTCATGTCAACGTCACGGTTTCCAGGAACACCAACAACAATCAGCTCGCGCGTGCCGTCCGGTGAACTCGCGGCGACCACTACGTTCTTCAACGTGTCGCTCGCCTCCCACTGGCGGCCATCTTGGCGCGGGTGAGATGAATTCAAGAACGCAACCAGTTCGTCGATAGTCCCGCAGTTGGGGGTATCAACCACCTGAGCGGCAGGAGTATCAGAAGCGTCAATCGGCTCTGGGCGGGGCGTAACAACGGCCTCAACATTTGCGGCATAACCGCCAGCAGATCGAACAAACGTGTCCTCACCAATCGCTGTAGGTGTAAGGAACTCCTCCGAACGCGAACCACCCATTGCGCCCGAGGTTGCCGCCACAATGACGTACTCCAAGCCAAGACGGGTAAAAATACGCTCGTAAGCATCACGCTGGTTCTGATACGAACGATCAAGACCGGCATCATCCACGTCAAACGAATAAGCGTCCTTCATGATGAACTCACGCCCACGGATCAAACCCGCACGCGGACGAGCTTCATCGCGATACTTTGTTTGAATTTGGAACAGAGTCAGAGGTAGATCCTTGTACGAGGAATACAGGTCCTTGACCAAAAGCGTGAACATTTCCTCATGCGTCGGAGCAAGCAGGTAGTCCGCTTCCTTACGATCCTTTAAACGGAAAAGGTTTGGACCGTACTCGGTCCAACGGTTTGTGGCCTCATAGGGCTCGCGTGGCAATAAGGCCGGGAAGTGGACACGCTGTGCACCGGCCGCCTCCATCTCCTCACGGACAACGGCCTCAACCTTGTCCAGCACACGAAGACCCAACGGAAGCCACGTGTACACACCAGGGGCTGCGCGGCGGATATATCCAGCGCGCAACAAGAGCTTATGGCTAGCGACCTCCGCATCAGCGGGATCCTCACGAAGCGAACGGACAAAGAGATTAGAGAGGCGTAGAAGCATACCTACAAGGTTAATACCTCAGGCCGACTAGATTTACCAGTGCATTAGAACTCGTCCGAACCTACGAGCGTCCCAAGGACCGCTCCGTGTCAACTAGAACAAAATTGTGGCGTACTCGCCTACCTGCTCAAATCCAACGTGACGATAGGCTGCCAGTGCGCGAGTGTTGTAGTCATTAACGTACAGCGAGACGATATCTGCCTTATCACGCAGACCTAACGCCACAACGGACGCCATGCCCGGAACCGAAATACCCTTCCCGCGATGCTCTGGAGCAACCCACACTCCCTGGACTTGAGCCACGCCACCCGCAATCGCACCAAAATCCGCCTTGAAGACGACCTGATCCCGGCGGCGTTCCAGTGAGCCTGCCACAGGATCAAGTGCGCTATCAGCTGCGGTCTCAGGTGCGCTACGAATAATCGTGCGCCGTAACGCAATGAGTTCCTGAACACGGGCCGCGTATTGCGAGGAGCCAAAAGACAGTGGAGAGACACCCACTTCCTCAATAAACATGTGAACGCTTGCGGGAAACACCGCATCAAAGTCTTCCGGCGTTGCATAGATGGCCAACGGATCTGGGTCCACACGCGAGGGCTCAGTCATCACCATCGATGGCTGTGAAGCACGGATTTCACGAGGAGCACGCCACTTATCCTCAAGCTGCGACCACAGCATAAGCACGTCACGCCTTGGGCCAACAATAGAAGAACAGCGCCGCCCAAACTTGGCAGCTAACTGTGCAAAAGCACCGAGAGCCTCGAGACGCTCGTCCTCGCTCAATGACTGCGGTGGAACTATTGGAATCAAGTTTCCACCAGCCCAGCACACCGCCGCGAGCGGGCCGGACTCGGGGTAACCCCATATTTCACCAAGGGAACGCTTATTTTGCAGGCCCACCTCCATGTGGACCAGTGCTAAAACAGAGGCCACCGGATCGCGACGTGCGATCTCGATGGCCTGGGGCCATTCGCTCATCGCGAGCACGCGGGCCTTTGGGCCCGCGTGCGTTCGCGACCATGCGAAAGACTTCATGCAGGTCAGCCTACGGTAATGGAAGGCGATTCACCGGTCTTTTCCATCGTGTCTGCAATGCGCATTGCTTCTATGATGAGAGTTTCCACGATCTCGGACTCAGGTACCGTTTTGATGACTTCACCCTTAACAAAGATCTGTCCCTTACCGTTTCCGGAGGCAACGCCGAGATCTGCTTCGCGGGCTTCGCCTGGGCCATTGACAACACAGCCCATCACGGCCACACGCAACGGGACAGTCAGTCCCTCGAGTCCAGCAGTGACCTTCTCCGCAAGCGTGTACACGTCCACCTGCGCGCGACCGCACGACGGGCAAGATACGATCTCAAGTTTGCGTGGCTTGAGGTTCAAGGACTGCAGGATCTGGTTTCCCACCTTGACTTCTTCAACGGGAGGCGCTGAAAGAGAAACGCGGATGGTGTCCCCGATACCGCGTGAGAGCAGTGCACCGAAGGCGGTTGCAGACTTAATTGTGCCTTGGAATGCGGGGCCCGCCTCGGTAACTCCGAGGTGTAGTGGCCAGTCACCGCGCTGCGCCAAAAGTTCGTAAGCACGGACCATCACCACGGGGTCATTGTGCTTGACCGAGATCTTGAAGTCATGGAAATCGTGCTCTTCAAATAGTGAAGCCTCCCACACCGCTGACTCTACGAGTGCCTCTGGCGTGGCTTTGCCGTACTTTTTGAGCAGGCGAGGGTCAAGTGAGCCGGCATTCACGCCAATGCGTAGTGACACGCCAGCGTCTTTGGCAGCCTGAGCGATCTGCTTAACCTGGTCATCGAACTTGCGGATGTTTCCCGGGTTCACACGTACCGCGGCGCAGCCTGCATCGATAGCTGCAAAAACGTACTTTGGCTGGAAGTGGATGTCCGCGATAACGGGGATCTGAGATTTCTTTGCGATCGCTGGCAGCGCCTCGGCATCATCCGCACTGGGCACGGCAACTCGAACGATGTCACAACCCGCCGCCGTCAACTCCGCAATTTGCTGCAGTGTTGCGTTGATATCCGTGGTTGGAGTTGTGGTCATCGACTGGACACTGATGGGTGCGTCGCCTCCGACCTCTACCTTGCCCACGCGAATCTTTCGTGATTTACGACGAGGTGCAAGAGTTGGGGCCGGAGCCTCCGGCATACCTAGATTGATTGGAACGCTCACCCGTCCATTATCCCCCTTCCAGAAGCTCGGAAGGACGAAACGAGGTGACTCTCACTCATCTGCGCGAAAAGTGCACACTTTTATGCTCGCGGTTAACACACTAGGTTAGCCAAACAGTTTGACCGGATTGACGATGTCCGCATAGATGAGGAGCACGCTCATGCCAGTTAGGAGAATGAACACCGTGTACGTCAGTGGCAGGAGGCGCGCGGTGTCGGCGGGTCCTGAATATCCACGCCCAGCAAGTTTCACAACTCGACGGCGCGCACCCTCGTACAGCGCACTTGCGATGTGCCCTCCGTCAAGTGGCGGCAGCGGCACCATGTTGAAGGCAAACAGTGCAATGTTCAAGGAAACGACCAACCCGATGAGGTTTGCAGCCACATATTGTGGCGTGTTCAGCCCCTGTGTTGAGGCAAGTTCTCCCGCAAACCGCCCAATTCCTACAATGCCGACCACTGAGTTAGCGTCGCGTTCTTCGTGGCCAAATGCTGCGTGGGTAATGTCAACGAGCCGGGCCGGAAGCGAACCTATGATCTTGGCTGTACCCGCAAGCTGCTCCCCTAGTGCGCCGGGTACCTGGGTGATTGACTGCGAAACGAGTTCGGTGCGAGCACCCATTCCCATAAAGCCCACGGGGTGGGTCACCACGTCACCATTCGAGTCAACCGCTGCGGTGCCGTCCTCCTTAAACTCGGGCCGCTGCGCCACTATTGGTGTGGCGCTCGTGGTGTGCTCCACGCCGTCCCGGGTAAAGGTAACGTCCACTTCTTGTCCGCCGGTGTGCTGGATGAGGGTACTTAGCTCATCCCACGATTGAACCTGGGTCCCATTCCATGCGGTGATGGTATCCCCCGGTTGTAATCCCGCCGCCGCGGCGGGCGCCACAGGATCGTTTTCGCTACAGGTGGCGTCTGCAGGTGCGTCTGCGGCCAGTACACATTGGGATACAGACGCAAGCGTGGTTGTTGGTGTCATTTGGCCAAAACCCACGTACAGCACGCTGAGTAGTACAAATGCAATAACTAGGTTCATGAACGGCCCACCGAACATGACAATGAGTTTTTTTGGCGCAGACAGGTTGTAGAACGCCCGGTGTTCTTCCCCCGGCCGCACTTCTTCCATGCTCGCGTCACGTGCGGACTGCACAAACTCCGCAAGCCGGCCCTTCTTGCTGGCTCGGCGTGGGTCACCTGGCGGGTACATACCCACGAGGCGCACGTATCCGCCCAGTGGAATGAGCTTGACCCCGTATTCCGTCTCACCACGCGTAGTTGACCAGATTGTTGGCCCAAAGCCGATCATGTATTGCGGGACCCGCACACCAAATTTCTTAGCGGGTACCAAGTGCCCAATCTCGTGCAGTCCAATAGAGATGAGCAGCCCAAAAACCACGATGAGTACTCCGAGTAGGTATGCCATCTGCTCGTTCCGTTCTCGTTGGTTC
>Ga0222423_1000400_pt1 | contig 32833 bp, 29 predicted proteins | sample 3A0metagenome_FD_182472 | JGI IMG/M metagenome (GOLD analysis project Ga0222423, IMG submission 182472) | Enriched microbial communities from leaf-cutter ant dump, University of Wisconsin, Madison, United States - 3A0 (version 2) | ecosystem: Environmental > Terrestrial > Nest > Insects nest >...
TTCTTCCTCGGCCCTGAGGTTCACGGCCCCGAGCTGATCGCGTTCGCGCTCAAGGCCCGACAGCAGTGCTTCGGCCCCTGTCGCGTCCGCCGGTGTGGCCACGGCTTCTTCCTTGAGCCTGCGCCCCAGAGCGTCGGGCGTGTCGCCGGTCTGATCGGCAATCAGGGTTTCGATCTCGTCTTTTCGGGTAGTGGCGGCCTTAAGGCGGGCCAGAGCGGCGGCGCGGTGTTCGCGGGCCTGAGACGCCGCCTGTTCGCAGGCCTTTTCCGCCTGATCGGCGTCGCGTCGGGCGGTTTCGGCGGCACTCAGGGCTTCACGCGCCGCATTGAGACGGGTTTCAGCCTGATGCAGCGAATCGACCAGTTGGCGGCGTCGGGCCTCAAAGGTTTCCGGTGCCGCCTCGGCCTGTTGCAACAGGGCGGCGGTGGTGTCCTGTTCCGTCACAAGGCGGCTGAGGCGCGCGCCGGAGTCTGCGTGGCGGCGCGTCCAGTCGGCAAGGTCGCGGCTGAGGGTGCGCTCACGGCCTTCGCGGGCGCTGCGGTTGCGGTTGTCTTCATCGAGGGCCGACCGCGCCGTCAGTACCGCCTGACGTTTGGCCTGCGCCAGTTGACGGGCAGCGACCAGTGCATCATTGAGGTCACTGAGGTTTTCCGGCGTCGATTGTGTATCCGCCAGTTGCTCATAGGCCGCTTTGGCCTCGCGCAGATCGTCCCTCAGCCGTTTCAGTGTCGCCTCAAGCCCCTCAAGGCGTACCTCATATTGCGTCTGCGCCCGTTGTTTTTCCTCGGCCTGCGCAGTTTTCTGCCGCAGATCGCGCTCAAGGTCAGGCAGGGCCTGTCGCGCCAGACGTAAACCGTCCTCAAACCCTTTCAGGGCGGCGGTGGCGTCTGCCAGACGGGTTTGCGCCTCAGTCAGTTGCGGTTTCAGGGCGTCGATGTCGTTTTCCAGTTCCTCGAAGCGCGTGCGTTGCGACAGGCGCACGGCGGCGGGTTTGGGGGCTTTGGCGCGTATGATCAGGCCGTCCCAGCGCCACAGATCGCCCTCGACCGACACCAGCCGCGCGCCCATAGGCAGGCGGCCTTGCAGCCCGTCCCCCTGCGCCTGATCGACGAGGCCCACGGCCTGAAGGCGCAGGCTGAGGGCCGGAGGGGCGGTGACGACATCGGACAGGGGCCTGACCCCCAGAGCTTTCAGATCGGCCAGAGCGGTTTCGGAGGTGAAATCCTCGCTCCAGAAGGCCAGCGCCTCCAGTGCGCCGCGTTTTGACAGGCTGAGATTGAGGTCGTCCCCCAGTGCCGCCGCCAGAGCCATTTCATAGCCCTTATCGGCGCGCACGGCATCGAGAACCGGTCTGGTCGCCTTATGGCTGTTGGCATTGAGAATCTGGGCCAGGCCGCGCGATTCCGCCGTCAGCCGCCCCAGCCGGTCCTCGGTATCGCGCACGGCCTTGCGCGCCTGTGCCTCGGTGTTGACATGGGCCGGACGTTCGCTTTCCAGCGCTTCGGTCTGAGCGCGGGCGACATCGAGCGCAGCCTGCGCGGTCAGGGCGGCTTCCTGAAGGCTTTTCAGGGCGTTGTGGTCAAATACCCCCAGCGCCTGCTTGTCGCGTTCGGCCTGATTGGACTGGGCCAGCAGGCGTTCAAAACGCGTCTGGGCCTCTTTCAGGCGCGTGGTTTCAAGGCGCTGGCGCTCGGTCAGGGCCGCCAGTTCCGCCGCCAGTTCCTCGATGCGCTGATCGGCCTCGACCCGTTCGCCCTCGGCCACCAGCACGGCGGCCTTTAGTTCCGGTTCGCGCGACGGGGCGTCCCTGATTTCACTGCGGACACGCTCAAGCAGGTCGGTCAGGCGGGCAATCTGATTCTTGCCGTCTTCGGCCAGTTCCAGCTCACGCGCATGGTCGGTCTGCTGACGATGCAGGTCGGCCTTCAGGCGGGCAATCTCGTTTCGTGCCTGCTGTGCCTCAAGGTCGAGCCGTTCCTTTTCGATACTCAGGCGGTGGGTGACGGTCGCGGCAATGGTTTCTTCTTCGCGCAAGGGGCCGATGGCTTCGGCAGCCTTCAGGGCGGAAACCTGTGCCTGAGCCACGGCTCTGGCGGTGTCTTCGACCGCTCGCGACTGCGTGTGCATATCGGCGCTGGCGGCCTGAAACGTGCCGATGGCCTCAAGCCATTTAGCGTGCCAGATGGCCTTTTGCAGGGCACGGATTTCCGCCGATATCTTTTTGTACTTTTCGGCCTGACGCGCTTCGCGTTTCAGGCGCGACAGGGCAGCATCCAGTTCGCGGGAAATATCATCCAGCCGCGACATATTGGTTTCGGCGGCCCTGAGCCGTAACTCGGCCTCATGGCGGCGTGTGTGCAGGCCGGAAACGCCTGCGGCCTCCTCAAGCACGCGGCGGCGGTTTTGCGGTTTGGCGGCGATCAGTTCGGAAATCTGGCCCTGCCGCACAAGGGCGGGGGAATTGGCCCCTGTCGAGGCATCGGCAAACAGAAGCTGGACGTCACGCGCCCTGACCTCCTTGCCATTGACGCGATAGGTCGATCCCTGACCGCGATCGATACGTCGCGCAATGTCCAGCACCGGCTGATCGGTAAAGGGTTGCGGTGCCAGACGCGAGCTGTTGTCGATGGTCAGGATGACCTCGGCATGACTGCGTGGCGGGCGCTTGTCCGAACCGGCAAAAATGACATCATCCATGCCTGCCCCGCGCATGGCCTTGGCCGAGGTGGCCCCCATCACCCAGCGCAGGGCCTCAAGCAGGTTCGACTTGCCGCAGCCGTTCGGCCCGACAATACCGGTCAGGCCGGATTCAATGCGAAATTCCGTGGCATCGACAAAGGATTTGAAGCCTGAAAGTTTCAGCCGTTGAAACTGCAAACCGTCACCCTTGAGCCTAACGGGGCTTTTGCGCGGCAAGAATAGCCGCCTCGACGTCCTTCAGGCTGTGGCCGCTGAGGCGTTTGCCATTGACGAACAGGGTCGGGGTGCCGGTGACATCATCGGCCTCCATACGGTTCTGCATACGGGTGGAAATCGCATCAAGCAGGGCCTCGTCCTTGAGGCAGGCCTCATACTGCGCGGTGGACAGGCCCGCCGTCTTTGCCAGAGCCGTCAGGGTGGGCTGGGCGTCATGATCGCTCATGATCTTGTCATAATTGGCGAAAAAGCCGTCAACGACCGTGAAATAGGCCTTTTGTCCGCCGGTGCCGAACAGGGTCTTTTTATTGGCAGCGCAATGGGCAACCATATAGACGCCAAAGGCGACCGGTGCCGGAGACGTGGCCACTTCGCGGAAGACATATCTGACCTTGCCGGTGCGGATATAGTTTTTCTCGATGACCGGCAGGCCGTTCTTGTGCCAGTCGGCGCAGTGGCTACAGGTCACCGAACCGTATTCGATCAGGGTCACCGGCGCCTTGGCCAATCCTTTGGTCGGTGAGATCAGGACGGGTTTGGCGTCGGCCGAAGCCTGAACGGCGGCAAGGGTGCCAATCCCCAGAAGGGCGGCTCCGGCCAGCAGAAGCCACAGATGACGAGAAGACCGGAGCGCACGGGTCATGACCTATTTCGCTCCGGCCAGAGCGGTGTCGAGTGCGGTGTCGAGCGCGGCGCTGAGGGCGGCAGGATCATTCAGGTCGCCTTCGAACTTCTTGTCATTGATGAAGAAACTGGGGGTGCCGGTGATGTTGTAGGTCTTGACGTATTTTTCCATATTGTCGTTGATGCGCTTCACGCCTTCGGGGTCATTGACGCATTGGGTGAACTGCTCTTCCGACAGACCGGCAGACGAGGCGATGCGCATCAGCACGCCCTTGGAATCGCCAGAGGTGAAGATTTCGTTCTGCGAACGCATCACTGCATCGACCACCTGAAAATACTTGTCCTTACCGGCGCAGCGCGCCACCAGCACACCCGCGGCAGAGACATCGGCAGGGGCGGTCAGGAATTCACGATAGACATAACGGATCTTGCCGCTGTCGATATATTTTTCCTTGATGGCCGGAAAAACCTTTTCGTTGAAATGGGCGCAATGCACGCAGGTCACTGAGGCATATTCGATCAGGGTGACCCTGGCGTCGGCAGGCCCCATGCTCATGTCGTCGGCGCCGATAGTGGCGGGCTTGCTGTTGCAGGCCGCAAGGCTGAGGCCTGCGGCCATCAGGAAGGTGGTCGCCAGCGCGCTTTTAACAAGGGTTTTGCGGGTCAGGGTCATGAGGGCCTCTTGATAACCGGATGAACAGGTTTGAATCCTGTGTATGCTCTTTTCCTAGAGCCTTATCCGGGGTTTTGGCAAGCGATTAGCGCGGGGCTTTCTGTAAAACCGCGCGCCCCAGTTTCAGAAGCTCGCGTTTCAGTTTTTCATCACTGACGTCGCTCAGGCTTTGCTGAAGTTTGAGGTCTTCGGTGGCCGACAGGGGTTTTATGGGTTGGGGCGCGGCGGGGGCTTTGGCCTTGCTTACCGGCCCCTGAACGATGCGCAGGCGGCTGATGGTGCCCGCGCCTAAGAACAGGTTGACGCGGTCGATGATCGGCTGGCTCTGGTGCTGAATGGCGGCGGCATAGGCGCCTTCGACCTTGAGTTCCAGTGTGCCGGTCTTGCCCTTGATGATTTTGGCCGGTTCACTGAGGCGGGCCACGGTGTCGCCGACAATTTCCGGCCAGCGGCTTTTGAGGCGGCCTGCACCGGTGTCATAGGCTTCAAATCGGTCATTGAGCGATTTCAAAAGGGGCGCTATCTGTCGGTTGACCGGCGGGGGCGGTTTCGGCGCACGACGGGTGCGTGTGGTGCGTAGGATGCGCACGGCTTCATCAAGGGACGGCAGGTCGCGTTTCATGGACAGGACTATAGCGGCTTCGGCGGATAATGTCTCGGTTTTCCGTCAGCGTCTTCTGGCGTGGTACGATGATCATGCGCGCGTACTGCCCTGGCGTCAGGGGCCGGAATCACAAGAAAAATCTGATCCTTATCGGGTTTGGTTGTCAGAGGTCATGTTGCAGCAGACGACCGTTCCGCACGCGGCGCCCTATTTTGAAAAGTTTACAGGTTTGTGGCCGACGGTCAGGGATTTAGCCGCAGCAGCCGATGAAACGGTTATGGCGGAATGGGCCGGACTTGGCTATTATTCGCGGGCCAGAAACCTGCTGAAATGCGCGCGTATGGTCGTCGGGGACTATGGGGGTGTTTTCCCGAAAGATGAGGCTAAGCTGCTGAAATTACCGGGGTTTGGCCCCTATACGGCAGCGGCGGTTATGGCTTTTGCCTTTGATGAACCGGCTAATGTCGTCGATGGCAATATAGAGCGCATCATGAGCCGGTTTTATGCCCTGAAGACCCCCTTGCCTGAGGCGCGGCCCGAATTGCGGCGGCTGGCGGCGCAGTGGGTCAGGCCGGAACGGGCGCGGGACTGGCCGCAGGCCCTGATGGATCTGGCCAGTCTGGTGTGCCGGCCCAAAGCGCCTGTATGTGAGAAATGTCCTTTAAATACAGGGTGTCAGGCGTTTGCTGAAGGTGGGCCTGAGGCCTATCCGCGGAAGGCGGCGAAGGTCGCCAGACCGGTCAGGCATGGGGTCGTCTTTCTGATCTTTTCGGATGAGGGCTTTGTCGTCGAGCGGCGACCGGAAAAGGGGCTTCTGGGCGGGATGCTTGGGTTGCCGCATCTGGAATGGCGGGCAGAAACGTGGGGGGAAGGGGAGATTTTGCCCGAAAAAGGTACAGTTTGTACCGGAAATTACACCCATGTCTTCACCCACTTCACCCTGAAGCAGCAGGTGTGGGCACGGGCCTTATCGACGGCGGACATGGCTGACTATCTGCGTCGGCATAATCAGTATCAGCTTTTGACATGGGCCGAGAAAAAAGCCCTGCCGACGGTTTTCGGCAAGGCTTTGAAACTGAGGCCGTAAGGTGATTGTCGCCTTGCTCCCTCCGCCTCGACAAGCTCGGCCATCGCTGAGGAAAGCTGTACTTCCGCTGGCGCTCGATCCCCGTATGCGTAGCTCACAGTCACGCATCACAGGCCCCCTATCGCGTCCAAATGCTCGATCCCCGTATGCGTAGCTCACAGGGGAGGCGGTCAGGGTTGTTTGATCCAGTCGGGGAGGGGCAGGTGCAGGGCGTGGCCGTCGCAGGTCAGGTCGCCGTTCAGGCGGTCAAGGCGCATCAGGGCCAGCGAACGGCCATTAGCCGAGGCGAGGATTTCACCGGCACGGCGGTCACCCAGAAGAATCTCGCTGCCGAAGGGAAAAGACGGGTGGTCGTGTGTCAGGGGCAGGAGGCGGTTCCTGATCGTGCCGCGCCGTTTCATGCGCGAGGTGGTTTCCTGACCGACGAAACAGCCTTTTTTGAAATCTATGGCCCCCAGAAGATCGAGATTGATATCGATGGGATAGAGATATTCCTTAGGAAAATCAGCCACCGGATCGGCGAGATTATGGTGCAGGCGATAATCGACATAGGTATCAGGAGGCGCATCGGCATTATAGTCGCCATAGCCGCGATACAGGTCGTCTCTGCCGATCAGGGCGGTGCGCGGGTCAGGGAACAGGCCGGACGCCGCGCCAACGGCGGCATAGACGCGGGCGTCGGGTCTGGAGAGTTTCAGTCTGGCGCGCAGCTTATACAGGTTCAGGCGGTTGAACAGCTCATCGCGCAAGGTTTCGGGGATGTCGATCCACACCTCATCAGGGGTGAGGGGGTGGAGGAAGAAGTCGCAGATCAGCTTCCCCTGGGGGTTAAGAAAAGCGCCGTAATATAAGGGCTTATGCGTGCCTTCTGTGACGGCCTGTAAGATGGATTGCGTGTTGAGGCTGGTCTGGCCATTGAGGAATAGCGCCCAGTCAGGGCCGGTAAAACCGATCAGGGCGCGGTGAGGCAGGGGCATAAGGGGCATGGAAATCATCATCGGCTGAGAACATATCTGCCCTATAGATGAGGGTGGTTTTTTCAGACGGCAAGTCGCTTTATCGTTTTTAAGCCGGTCATATGGGTATATGTAACACCCATCTGTTGCTGAGAGAGACGCCATGCCTGCGACCTATGATCTGATTATCAAAAACGCCGACATCATCAATCATGCCGGACGGGGGGCGGGCGATATTGGTATTCGTGACGGGAAGTTTGCCGCTTTCGGTGATCTGTCTCAGGCGTCGGCGGCGGAGGTGTTCGATGCGTCGGGCCTGCTGGCCATGCCGGGGGTCATAGATACGCAGGTGCATTTCCGCGAACCGGGCCTTGAGTGGAAAGAAGACCTTGAGACGGGATCGCAGGCGGCGGTGATGGGCGGGGTCGTGGCGGTGTTTGAAATGCCGAACACCAATCCCAACACCACCGATGTCGCCAATTTCGAGGACAAGATCAAACGCGCCCGTCACCGCATGCACTGTGACCATGCCTTCTATGTCGGCGGGACGCATGAAAATGTCACGCAACTGGGCGAGCTTGAGCGGCTGCCCGGTTGCTGTGGCGTCAAGGTATTTATGGGGGCTTCGACGGGGACGCTGCTGATTGCCGATGACGAGGGTGTCTTTAATGTGCTGAAAAACGTCCGGCGGCGGGCCACCTTCCATTCCGAGGACGAATATCGTCTGGCGGAGCGGCGGGCGCTGGCGCGGGAAGGGGACTGGACGAGCCATGACTTCGTGCGCGATGCCCAGTCGGCCATTCAGTCCACGCATCGTCTGGTCAAGCTGGCGCGGGAGGCCGGCAAGCGCATCCATGTGCTGCATGTGACTACGGCTGAGGAAATCGAGTTTCTGTCGCAGAACAAGGACATTGCCACGGTCGAGATTACGCCGCAGCACCTGACTCTGGTGGCGCCGGAGGCCTATCAGCGGCTGAAGGGCTATGCGCAGATGAACCCGCCGATCCGTGACCAGTATCATGTCAACGGTCTGTGGCACGGGATCACGGGCGGTATTGCCGATGTGCTGGGGTCCGACCATGCGCCGCATACGATCGAGGAAAAAGCCAAGCCCTATCCGGCCTCGCCTTCGGGGATGCCGGGGGTGCAGACCCTGTTGCCGGTGATGCTGACCCATGTGGCGGCGGGGCGGTTGTCGCTGGAGCGGCTGGTCGATCTGACCTCGGCAGGGGCGCAGCGCGTGTTCGGCGTGGCGGGCAAGGGGCGGATGGCCGAGGGCTATGATGCCGATATTACGCTGGTGGACTTAAAGGAAAAGCGGGTCATTACCCATGCGCAGCAGCGGTCGCGTTGCGGCTGGACGCCGTTTGATGGCTTTGAGGCACATGGCTGGCCCAGGGCGACCATCGTGCGTGGCAAGGTGGTGATGCGCGATGATGAGATCGTGCTGCCGTCTCAGGGTGAGGCCTGCCGGTTTCAGGAGACGTTGTAGGGGAAGGTTTGCCCTCTCCGGCGGGACGCCCGCCACCTCCCCCGTTCGCGTAGCTCACAGGGGAGGAGGTGTACAAAAAAAGCCTGCGAGGTGATCCTCGCAGGCTTTTTTCAGATGTGATGGACAGGTTTAGTCCTGACCGATGGTGGAGACATAGGTACCGTTGCCGGGAATGGTGCAGGTTTCATAGCCACGGCTTTTGGCGATGTTACAGGAGACGATCGCACCGAAGGCCTTGCGGGACTTCAGCAGGTCGGCAATGTAACCGCGCTTGTTGGTGCAGGCGATTTCGAGGATCACCGCGTCGTCGTCGGCAATACCGGCATAGCGAACCTGCTTGACGTCGCAGTCTTTTTTCTCGGCCTTGGCCAGGGCGTCGATGTTTTTGATCAGCGTCTCTTCGGTCGTCAGGGTGCAGGCGCGATTGCGGCCCGCAGCGGTATAGCAGTCAAAGACATCGGCTTCTGACGTGCTGTCCTGATTGGGGATGAAGGCCATTACGCCAAAGGCCTGTTCGGGGCACTGGAACTCGATCAGGTCGCGGTTGGTGTTGGTCTGGGTGCCCAGAACATTATATTCACCGACCGTGCAGGGGCGACCGGCGGCTTTCAGCTTATCGGACAGTTGCGTCCGGGCGGCCTGCTCAAGGGCGGCGGAATCGGTGAACTGACACGGGCCGAGCGTACCGGCGCGGTCACAGCCGACCATGCTTTTGTAGGTGCCGCTGAGATCCGTGGCGATCAGGAAACCCGGTTCGTTGGCGCAGCCGATTTCATAATAGTCCGTGCCTTCGCTGGCGATGCGGCCGAGCCAGCGGGCATTGTTGAGGGTGCAGGAGGCCGAGGCCTGTTTGGCCTGGGACGCAAGGGTCTGAACGATCTGTTCCTGAGCGTTCATCGTACAGGCCGAACTGGTGGCTGCTGTCAGCAGACAGGGGGTCACGGTCAGGGGGTAGCTGGAGCCGGTCTGGGGGATGTCGATGATCGCGCCGGCCCGGTCGGTGCAGCTGTATTCGTAGCGGTCGAACTTCTGATCCGGCACGCTGCCGAGCCAGCGGGCGTCGGCGACGGTACAGTCGGGGGCCCTGGTCTGAACCGCTGTCGTCAGCCAGGCATAGTGCGGCTGATTGCCCGGCAGGACGCATTTGATGCGCGACGGATCGGCGGCGTTCTGGGCAAAGGCCTGGGTGCAGCTCATGAGATCGACGGTGGGGCTGCCTTCGGCCTGACTGAGGATCAGGCCGCTTGCGCCGTTACAGGCGACTTCATAGACCAGAGTTTTGGTGGTCTTGCCGTCGGCGGTCTTGTTTTTGGATTCCCCGATGAAAAAGGTGTCGGCAATATCGCAGGTCGCTCCCGTGACGGCGAGCAGGGCAGGCACATCCTTTTGCCCCCTTTCACGGCTTTTGTCGGTCGGCTGCGCCTGTTGCTGGGCATGGGCCGCCATGCCGGAACCGGCCAGCATCAGCATCGTAAGCGCCAGAGGTTTCAGGCCACGCTTTAGACGGGCCGGTAAACTAAGGTTGATCATAGAAGGGGCTTCCCTGAAGTACATTCATGTCTAACATGGATACCGGTATAAGGCCGGTATGGAACCTGTGCATGGTTTATCTGCAAGATGTGACCACCGCAAGGCAATGACTCACACGACATAAGGAAAAAATAAGGTCTTGTCTGTCTGACGCGAAAACCAGTCAAAAGAACGGCTAATTCTATGATAAATAACGGACGGGAGTGGTGAATGTCCGATACTATTGCTGCAAATCTGAAGAACGGCGTTCTTAGTCTCAGGTTTGAGCGGGCGGAAAAGAAGAACGCGCTGAACGGGGCGGCCTATGACGCCCTGAGCGGGCATCTGAGGCGTGCCGCTGAGGACAGGGCGGTGCGGGCGGTGCTGATCAGTGCGGACGGGCCTGATTTTTGCGCCGGTAATGACATAGCCGATTTTCCGCAGATGGCGGCACACAAGGGGCCGCCCGAAGACCTGCCGGTGTTTCGCTTTCTGAAGGCGCTGACCTTTTTTGCCAAGCCTCTGGTGGCGGCGGTGCAGGGGCAGGCGGTGGGGATTGGCACGACCCTGCTGTTGCATTGTGATCAGGTGTGGCTGTCGCCGGAGGCGCGGCTTAGTCTGCCGTTCGTGCGGCTGGGGCTGGTGCCGGAGGCCGGATCGTCGCTGTTGCTGCCGCTGCGGCTGGGGCATGTGCGGGCGTTTGACTGGCTGACTTCGGGGCGGGCCATCGATGCGGAAACGGCGGTGAACTGGGGGCTGGCCAATGGTATCGGGGCGGGGGATGAACTGATGCGTCTGGCGGAAGGCGGGGCGGAGCGGCTGGCGCAGATGTCGCCGCAGGCGGTGGCCCATACCAAGGCGTTGATGCGGAATCCCGATCAGCTATGGGCGCATATTGAGCGGGAAGGGGCTGTTTTCCGTCAGCGTCTGGCGTCAGAGGAGGCGCAGGCAGCGTTTGCGGCCTTTATGAAGGGGGCCGGGGCGGCTATTTGACGATTGACCCTTAGGGGGATTGGGCGTAATCGGCGTTTTTTGTGGTCGGCAACAGGTGTTTCGCGTTGGATAGCCTCGTGTTTAAGTGTCTGGTGGAACCTGAGGCTCAGGCCGATGCGGCAGAGGTGGCGCGGGTCGTCGGACGGGCTTTCGGGCCGGGGCGTTTCGCCAAGACTGCCGAGCGGCTGAGGGAAAACAATGTCCCCTATGGCGACCTGAGTTTTGTCGCCCGTCAGGGCGGCGCAGGCGGGGCGCTGGTGGCTTCGGTGCGGCTTTGGCCGGTGACGATCCATGACCCTGTGAAAGACATCTGTACCGAGGTGGCCTTTCTTGGCCCCATCGCCGTCGATCCCGATTGCCAGTCACAGGGGATCGGGCATCTGCTGGTTGAGGCGGCGCTGGAGGCCAGTTTCGCCAGAGGGCTTGAGGCGGTGTTGCTGGTCGGGACGCCAGCCTATTTCGAGCGCTTTGGCTTTGGGGTGGCCGAAGGGGTGCGCCTGCCCGGGCCGGTCGATGACCGGCGGGTGATGATCCGCTATCATCCGGCGCGTCAGGGGGCGGTTTTAAGCGGCCTTGTGCGGCGCGGGCCTGTTCGGCGCTGATGACGGACACGGCGGACATATCGGCCCTGTGGCAGGCCGCCGGTCGCTTTCCCGATAAAACCTATCCGGTCGATAGCTGGAGGCCCGAGTTATGCGGGGATATCGATATGGTGATCCGCAGGGACGGCGTGTGGCTGCATGAAGGCCGCCCGATTGAACGGCCCGAGATGGTGCGGTTATTTTCCAAACTGTTGCGCCATGAGGACGGGGATTATTTTCTGGTCACGCCGGTCGAGAAGTTGCGACTCCGGGTCGAGGATCTGCCGTTTCGTATGGTCGATCGTCAGGGATTGGTCTGTGTGACCGATCAGGGCGCGCGATTGCCTTTGGGGGCAGAGCATCCGCTGGTGTTCGATGTGCAGGGCGAAAGCTGGCGGCCGCGCGTCAGGGTCAGGGGCGGGCTATGGGCGCGCATGACGCGGGCGGAAACCTATCGTCTGTTCGAGGCGGCGGAGATTGAGATGGGGGAAGGCTGTGTGCGGCTGACGCTTGAGGGGCAGGCGGTTGAGGCGGCCTTGTGTGAGGTCGGATAGGGGGGGGCGTGTAATGCCCCCGCCGCTTCACGATACGAACGCTCTACCCCCGCAAACAGGGGAGGCAATCAGGGGGTTAGTGGCCCTGCCGGATGCGGGAGCGCAGGTCATCGATAGGTTTTAGGCCCGCATCGGTTTTGAAGCGCCAGTAGGTCCAGCCGTTACAGGCGGGCGCCTGTTCGAGCATGGCCCCCAGCTTGTGGATCGAGCCGCTCAGGTCGCCATGCACCAGTGAGCCGTCGGCGCGGACGCGGGCGGTTTTCTGGCCCTTGGGGCAATAAAGCGTATCGCCCGGTTGCAGCAGGCCGGCTTCGACCAGTGCGCCAAAGGGGACGCGGGGTTCTGCCTTTTTCGACCCCATGACCTTGAGGTCGGACTCATTGGCGCGCACGACCTTCGATATGCGCTCAAGGGCGGCCTTTGCGTAGGTCTGATCGCGTTCGATGCCGATGAAGTGACGGCCGAGGCGTTTGGCGGCGGCGCCCGTGGTGCCGGTGCCAAAGAAGGGATCAAGCACGATATGGCCGGGCTTTGAACAGGCCAGCAGCACGCGATACAGCAGGGCTTCGGGCTTTTGCGTCGGATGCACCTTGTCGCCATTGGCGTCTTTCAGGCGTTCTTCGCCGGTACACAGCGGGATCGTCCAGTCCGACCGCATCTGCGTGTCTTCGTTGAAGGCCTTGAGGGCATCGTAGTTGAAGGTATAACGCTTCTGGCTCTTGCCCTTGGTCGCCCAGATCAGGGTTTCGTGGGCATTGGTAAAGCGGGTGCCCTTGAAGTTGGGCATGGGGTTGGATTTGCGCCAGATGACATCGTTCATCACCCAGAAGCCCAGATCCTGCAAGGCCACGCCCAGACGGAAAATATTGTGATAGGAGCCGATGACCCAGATCGCCCCGTCATCTTTCAGGACGCGCTGACATTCCCTTAGCCATTCGCGGGTGAATTTGTCATAGGCCTCAAAGGAGGCGAACTGATCCCATTCGTCATCGACGGCATCAACCTTGGAATTGTCGGGACGCAGCAGGTCACCGCCGAGTTGCAGGTTATAGGGCGGATCGGCAAACACCAGATCGACCGATTTGTCCGGCAGGGATTTCAGCTTTTCAACACATTCGCCGATCAGGATCGTATCCAGTTCCAGCGCGGTGGAAGCGGCGACAGACTTGGTGGAAACGTGACGGGTCATGGTTGATCCTTGGGAAAAGCGTTTAGCCCTGTGAGGTAAGGCGCTGAATCCTAAGGATAGAATCTTTTTTCATTAACAAAGAGTAAAAACTTGACTCCGGGGGAATCGGGATAGGTATTTAATTAGGGGTGAGTCGAAAAAGACTCACTTTTGGATTCGTTTTGTTCTTTTGTGTCGGTGGAGGTTGTGAGGTCGTAAGGCTCCCTCCGTCAGCGACTTCGCGCGCCCCTCCTTCACGAAACGATTCACTGGATCGTTTCGTGAACTCGACCCCCGTACGCATAGCTCACAGGGGAGGAGGTTGTGGGGTTACAGGTTGCGGAGGGTGGCCCATGTCAGGCGGTGGATGGGCGAGGGGCCGTGTCGGCGCAGGGCATCGATGTGGGCTGCGGCCTGATAGCCCTTGTGCTTTTTGAAGCCATAGGCCGGATAGAGGCTGTCCATATCAATCATGATACGGTCACGCGCCGTCTTGGCGAGGATCGAGGCGGCGGCAATCGACAGGGATTTGTCGTCGCCCTTGACGATGGCCTGCGCCGGAATCGACAGGGGCGGGCATTTGTTGCCGTCGATCAGGGCATGGGCTGCCGTCAGGGACAGGGTTTCGACGGCGCGGGCCATGCCGGACATGGTGGCCGCAAAGATATTCATGCGGTCGATGTCGGCGGGAGATATTTCGACCACTGACCAGGCCAGAGCGCTTTGTTTGATCAGGGGTTCAAGGGCAAAGCGCTGTTTTTCCGTCAGCTTTTTGGAATCGCCTATACCGTCGGGCAGGTTGTCGCGGTCAAGTATCACGGCGGCAACGCACAGGGGGCCAGCGCAGGGGCCGCGTCCGGCTTCGTCCACGCCGCACACATGACCGATCAGGCTGTGTTCAAAGCTGAAATCAGGCATGGGCCTGTGCCTCAGAAAATATATTCGTTGCTGGTCGCGCCTCGGCCTTTGGGGTCGTCGCCGAATCTGTTGGCCTGAGGCTGGCCGTCCTGTACATGAAATACAAAGGTCACAAGGCTGGCCAGCCAGGTCGGCAGGACGACCCACAGGAGGAGTGGCGTACCCATAGCGGTGAAAAAGGCCATCAGGGCGTTGGGGTCACCGGCCTCAAGGGCGGCGCGGTCAAGGCCTGCCATCTGATCGGCCAGACCCGGATGGGTGATGAAAAAGGCAATCAGGCTGACGAAATAGACCACCGGATAAAACAGCAGCCACCAGCCGGTGCGGCCTGTATCATGAAAACGGCGCACACCGACGGCCAGCGAGGGAATCAGAAAACCGAGTGAGACAACCATGCCAAGGCCGGTGGCAATGCCTGAAATAACCCCGCCTGCGGTCTGAAGCAGGTTCAGCACTACGCTGATGGCTACCTGAAGGGCAAAGAACAGCCAGTATTCGCTGCGCCGTGCCCTGCCGTTGAAGTCGGTGTATTTTTTCAGGGGCTGAAGGGCGAGACTCAGGTCGGTCATGGGAATCCTCAGAAGGTGTGTTGCGGCGACCATATAGGGCGGCGGTGAGGTTGACAATTGAAACCCGTGGGCGTGGGGGGATGAAGGTTTGCCCCCTCCGTCGCGTCCCGCTTCGCCAAGAGGCTTGCCGGGAGGGCAGTTAGGGGGAAAAGCGTTGCGTCGGGGGGATTAGGCTTTAAGCTGAGGACATGACCGCCATTGATTTGCCCCCCGCCATGACCGCGCCCGCTGTGCAGCAGGTGTTTGCCGCGCTTGAGGCCGCAGGCGGGGCGGGCTGTGTGCGCTTTGTCGGCGGCTGTGTGCGCGATGTGGTCATGGGGCGTGAGGCCGGTGATATCGACCTGTGTACGCAACTGGTGCCGGACGCTATTGAGGCCGCCCTCAGGGCCGCCGGTATCCGCCATGTGCCGACGGGCAAGGCACATGGCACCATCACCGCCATTGTCGAGGGCACGCCTTATGAGATTACGGCGCTCAGGGAAGATGTTGCTACCGATGGTCGTCGGGCGGTGGTTCGCTTCACCCCTGACTGGGGCAAGGATGCGCAGCGGCGCGATTTCTATCTCAATGCCCTCTATGCCGATATTCGCGGGCAGGTCTATGATCCGACGGGGCAGGGATGGGCTGATGCGGCGGCGGGGCGGGTGCGCTTCATCGGAGACGCGGAGACAAGAATTCGTGAAGACTATCTGAGAATATTGCGCTTTTTCCGGTTCACAGCCGGATATGCCCGGCAGGTGGATGCGGCTTCGCTGGAGGCCTGTGTGCGTCTGAGGGCGGGGATAGACCATTTGTCGGGTGAGCGTATCGCACAGGAACTGCTGCGGCTGCTGGCGGTGGCTGATCCGGTGCCGGTCTGTGAGATGATGATGGCGCGCGGTGTAATGACGCCGGTCTGTGCGGGGCTGCCGGTGCAGGGGCAGATACTGGCGGCGGTCTGTGGTCTGACGTCAGACCCTGAGGTGCGGCTGGCGGGGCTGTTGTGGCCGGACGGGGTGGCGGCGGAAAGACTGGGGGTGTTGTCGCAGCGGCTGAAGCTGTCGTCACGTTTGAAGTTACGCCTTAAAAATATGAGCCAAGAAATTGATTTTCAAGGAGATGAATCGGGCTGGGTTAGGGCGCTGTATCTGCGGGGGCGCGCAAGTACAGAGGACGGGCTGATCCTGTATGCGGCTGTCAACGGATGGGATCGGGCGGCGCTTGGGGCGGCTCAGGCGCGGCTGGCGGCCATAGAGGTGCCGGTGTTTCCGCTCAGGGCGTCGGTGCTGATGGCGGCGGGGCTTGCAGGGGCGGAACTGGGGCGTCAGCTTAAACGCATCGAGGCGCGATGGTATGATAACGGTTTTTCACAAGATGTGATCACACAGGCCGTTGACGATATAAGAAAACGGACAAACATAGGCTAAACGCTTTATCCCGAGATAGGTTGATGTCCTTTATTGCTATTCTTGAAACCGGTGTGCCGCCTGACGGGCTTGGGGAAATTCACGGCAGCTATGCCGATATGTTCATTAAGGGACTGGCGGCGCCGGGGCGGGAATTTCGCGTGTTCCGCACCCTTGAGGGGGAATTGCCGCCTGAGGGGGCGGATCTGGCGGGGGTGGTGATTACCGGCTCACCGGCGGGGGTCTATGAGGACGCGCCGTGGATTTCGGCCCTGATCGGCTGGCTGCGGGTGCTCGATCCGGCGGTGCCGGTGGTCGGCATCTGCTTCGGGCATCAGATCATGGCGCAGGCCTGGGGCGGGCAGGTCGAGAAATCAGACAGGGGCTGGGGCGTCGGGCTGCATGACTATCAGGTTTGCGACCGTGCGGGCTGGCGTGCGCTCAGTGGTTCGGATGAGGCGGTGATGCGGGTGGCCGTGTCGCATCAGGATCAGGTGGTGACAAAGCCTGAGGGGGCCGAGGTGCTGGCGACCTCTGATTTCACCCCTAATGCGGCGCTGCGCTATACGGATCGCAAGGCGATTTCGTTTCAGTGCCATCCTGAATTTTCGGCGGCCTATGCCCGTGATCTCTGGGAAGGTCGTCGGCACAGAATCGGTGACAAACTGATCGATCAGGCTATCGAAAGTCTGGAGAAGCCCTCGACGCGTGACCACATGATGACGGCCATGTCGCGGTTTCTGGCGGGGTAGGCAAGACGCCTTGCTACCCCTTTTGCCGGATCAGGGCCATTTGACCACGGGCGGCATGGACGACAGGATGGAGTCGATATTGCCGCCGGTTTTCAGGCCGAACAGGGTGCCGCGATCATAGAGCAGGTTGAACTCGACATAGCGGCCGCGCTGAATCAATTGTTGATCGCGTTCGGCCTCGTTCCAAGGCGTCGCCATTTTTTCACGCACCAGACGCGGATAGATGTCGAGGAAGGTCTGGCCGACGGCCTGTGTGAAGGCGAAATCGGCAGCGTGGTCGCCTGAGGTCAGGTGATCGTAGAAAATCCCGCCGATACCGCGCGCTTCGTTGCGGTGGGGAAGGAAGAAATACTCGTCGCACCACTTTTTGAAACGGTCGTAATAGCTGGCATCAAAGCGGTCGCAGGTGTCTTTGAAGGCCTGATGGAAGGCAAGGGCCTGAGGGGCATCCTGCGTGCGATCCTGCGCCAGAAGCGGGGTCAGGTCGGCACCGCCACCGAACCAGCTTCGGGTCGTGGTGATGAAGCGCGTATTCATATGCACCGCAGGGACGTGCGGGTTGGTCATATGGGCGATCAGACTGATGCCGGTGGCGAAAAAGCGCGGGTCTTCGTCGGCACCGGGAATGGTTTTGGCGAAGTCGGGGCTGAAGGTGCCGTGAACGGTCGAGATATGCACGCCGACCTTCTCGAACAGGCGGCCGGTCATCATCGACATCTCGCCGCCGCCGCCCGCTTCGCGCGTCCAGGGGGTGCGCTCGAAACGACCGGCATCGGGGCCGTACAGATCGGCAGGGGCTTCGGCCTCAAGTGCTTCAAAGGCGGCGCAGATCGAATCACGCAGACTGCGGAACCATGTGGCGGCCTGTGCGCGGCGGTTTTCAAGATCGGAAATATCGTTCATGTGCGCGCCTATAGCCTGATTAGGGCTGAGGTGCAAAGCCGCCTGTTTGTCGCAGGGCCTCACCCAGGGCCATGGCGGCGGTGTTGATGACATTGATCGAGCGCGCACCGGCCTGCATCGGCACATAGAGGCGGGCATCGGCACCGGCATGAACCGTGTCCGGAACACCGGCACTTTCGCGGCCCATCAGCAGGATGTCCGAGGCCCTGAAGGTGAAATCCGTATAGGGCTGCGCGGCCTTTGTCGTGAACAGGATCAGGCGTCCGTCATCGTTCAGCGTGCGGCGAAAGGCGCAAAAAGCGTCAAAGGAGTCATGCCGCGACACTTTGGCGCAGGTGGTATAGTCCATGGCCGCTCTTTTGATCGACTTGTCATCGAGCGGGAAGCCGCAAGGCTCAATTATATCAAGAAACACCCCCAGACAGGCCGATAATCTGATGGCACTGCCCAGATTTTGTGGAATATCCGGTTGAAAAAGAGCTAAACGCATTTTAAGGCCATGTTTTTTGCCGACGGTGGTTTGTATCCGTCACGCAATTGTGGTTATAGACGACGAGGCTTGCTTCAAAGAGTCGCGGCTGCGCCCTTGGCTGTGTCCAACAGCCCACAGGGGCATAAACGGTTCTTTGGGAATTTCAAGGATACGGGCTTTGGCCAGTCAGGTGCAAGACGTGTCCGGAATACATGCCCCGCAATGTGGGCTGCGCATCCGCGCAAGACGAATGAGGTGTCAAGGTGAGCGAACCTGAAAAGGATCATGGCGGCGAAGGTGACCCGAACCGCCGCGACTTTATCTATATAGCGGCGGGCGCAGCAGCGGTCGGCGCGGTCGGCGCGGTGGTTGTGCCTCTGGTGGCGCAGATGAATCCGGCAGCGGACACTCTGGCCATGGCTTCGACTGAGTTCGATCTCAGCAAGGTCAGCGAAGGGATGCAGGTGGTGATCAAGTGGCGCGGCAAGCCCCTGTTCATCCGCTATCGCACGCCCAAGGAAATCGCAGAGGCTCAGGACGTCAACCTGTCCGAACTGCGTGACCCGCAGGCCGATTCCGATCGCGTCACGAAAGGCAAGGAACAGTATCTGATCCTCGTCGGTTCCTGTACGCACCTCGGCTGCGTGCCGACCTTCGGTGAAGGTCAGTTCGGTGGCTGGTTCTGCCCCTGCCACGGGTCGCACTACGACACATCCGGTCGTATCCGCCTCGGGCCGGCACCGAAGAATCTGGTTGTGCCGACCTATGAATATCTGACCGACACCCGCGTAAAGATCGGTTAACGAGGAAATCATGAGCGAACATCCTTCAACCTACGACCCCAAGACGGGTGTCGAGAAATGGCTCGACCAGCGTCTGCCGATCGTGCGGCTGGCCTATGACAGCTTCGTCGATTACCCCACGCCGCGTAATCTGAACTACTGGTGGACCTTTGGCGGCATCCTGTCCGTCTGTCTGGTCATCCAGATCATCACCGGCATCATTCTGGCCATGCACTATGTGCCGCATATCGATCATGCCTTTGCCTCGGTCGAGCGCATCATGCGTGACGTCAACTATGGCTGGCTGATCCGTTATGTCCACGCCAACGGCGCGTCGATGTTCTTCTTCGCCGTGTTCATCCATATGTTCCGCGGGCTTTATTACGGATCGTACAAGGCCCCGCGCGAGGTTCTGTGGATCCTCGGCTGCATCATCTTCTTCCTGATGATCGCCACCGCCTTCATGGGCTATGTGCTGCCCTGGGGTCAGATGTCGTTCCACGGCGCGGTCGTTATCACCAACCTCATCGGTTCGATCCCCGTCATCGGCGGGCCGATCCTGACCTGGTTGCAGGGTGGTTTCGCCGTTGACCAGCCGACGCTCAACCGTTTCTTCTCGCTGCACTATCTGCTGCCGTTCGTCATTGCCGGTGTGGTTATCCTGCACATCTGGGCGCTGCACGTCACCGGTCAGAACAACCCGGCCGGTGTCGAGATTAAGTCGAAAGAGGACACGGTACCCTTCACCCCCTATGCGACAGTGAAGGACGGGCTGGGGATCATCATCTTCCTGTTCCTGTTTGCCATCTTCGCCTTCTTCCTGCCGAACTCGCTGGGCCATGCGGACAACTATATTCCTGCCAACCCGCTGGTGACGCCGGCGCACATCGTGCCGGAATGGTATCTGCTGCCGTTCTATGCCATCCTGCGCGCCGTGCCGGACAAGTTCATGGGCGTCGTGGCGATGTTCGCGGCCATTGCCGTGATCTTCATCCTGCCCTGGCTGGATACGTCGAAGGTGAAGTCCATGCGTTACCGTCCGGTGATGCGCTGGTTCTTCGTTATCTTCGCCGTGGTCTGCCTTGGCCTCGGCTGGTGCGGGGCGCAGTTGCCAGACACGCCGGTTATTCCGGGTCTGCCGAGCTTCACCCTGCTTGACGGTGCGTTTAACTCCTATCTGTGGCTGACGCGTTTCCTGACGCTCTACTACTTCGCTTTCTTCCTTGTCATCATGCCGTGGATCGGCCTCAAGGAAGAACCTCTGCCGGTTCCGGCGTCCATCAGCGAGGCTATTCTCGCCGAACATGCCAAGAAGAAGGGCTAAGTCAGATGTCTGTTTTTATGACAAAAAGCCTCACAAAGGTATTGGGAGCGGTGGCCATCGCGGCCACCCTTACCGGAGCCGCAGGCGCCTATGCCGCCGGTGGGGCCGAGCATCCCAAGAAGGTTGACTATTCGTTCAAGGGGCCGTTCGGTACCTTTGATCAGGGTCAGCTTCAGCGCGGGTACAAGGTCTTCAAGGAAGTCTGTTCCAACTGTCACTCGGCGACCCTGATGTCGTTCCGTAACCTTGGGCAGAAGGACGGGCCTTTCTATGACCCGAAATACAAGAACCCGAACGACAACCCTGTCGTGAAGGCCATTGCGGCGGAATTTGAGGTGCCGGATATCGACACTGATACGGGTGAGGACATCACCCGTCCGGCGACGCCTTCGGACGCTTTTCCCAAGAAGTTCCCCAACACATACGCGGCGGCGGCCGGTAACGGCGGGGCTATCCCGCCCGACCTGTCGGTTATCACCAAGGCCCGTCATGGTGGCGCGGAATATGTCTATTCGCTGCTGACCGGCTTCGTTGAACCGCCGAAGGGCCTGAAGGTTGCACCGGGCCAGCACTATAACCCCTATATGTCGGGTTCGCTGGCGACCCAGTGGAGCGGTGATCCGCACCATGTGCCGAGGGGCGGCGTTCTGGCTATGGCGCCGCCGCTGAACCCCGGCGCGGTCAGCTATGATGACGGTACGCCGGAAACGGTGGACAACTACGCCAAGGACGTGGCGGCCTTCCTCGAATGGGCCGGTGATCCCCATGCCACGCTTCGCAAGAAGACCGGTCTGGCGGTGCTGATCTATCTGTTCCTGTTCGGTGGTCTGACCTATGCGGCCTATCGCCAGCTCTGGCACGGCAAGCACTAAGTCCGTATTCACCATCGGAAGATGAGATAAAAAAACCCCCTGAGGCACCTCAGGGGGTTTTTTGCACTCTGTCGCAATACTGACGTTATTTCTGCCTAAGGAGGCTCTCATGAAAACTTCCGTTACGGCAAATATTTTGAAAAACGCTATTCGCACCATTCCGGATTATCCGAAGCCCGGTATTCAGTTCCGTGACATCACCACGCTTCTGGGGGACCGGCACGCCTTTGCGCAGGCGGTGGATGAACTGACGGCGCATTTCAGCGGTCTGCATATCGACAAGGTGGCCGGTATCGAGGCGCGGGGCTTTATCCTTGGGGGCGCGCTGGCGCATCAGCTGGGGGCCGGCATGGTGCCGCTGCGCAAGCCGGGGAAGCTGCCCGGTGAACGTCTCAGTACCACCTATGAGCTGGAATATGGCCATGACCGTATCGAGATGCACGCCGATGCCATCGAGGCCGGTGAGCGGGTGCTGCTGATCGACGATCTGATCGCCACGGGCGGGACGGCGCTGGCGGCGGTCGATCTGCTGGCGCGGGCAGGGGCTGAACTTGTGGCCTGTGCCTTTGTCATCGACCTGCCGCAACCGGGCGGGGCCGAGCGTCTGCGGGCGGCGGGGCATGAAGTGGTGACGCTGGTTCAGTTTGATTGAAGTTTCTTTGGGGATCGTCTTAAAGATTGCCTATCGAAAAATTATAAGGCTCTGATACTATTCGGATGTGGGCCAGATGCCTCCGGTGTGTCAGGGCAGGTAGTGTGAAGGTTTTTCAGAATATAGGCCGCTGGCTCAGAGGCAGGCGCGTCAGAACCCTGACCATAGGCTCGTTCGTTATCGCCTTTCTGCCGGTGGTCTGTACGTCCGTGGTGGCCGTGTGGTGGGCGGGTAAGGCCTATCAGGAAGCCGCAGGAGCGCAGTTGCTGGAAACGGCGCGGTCGCTGTCGCACAGTATCGGCAATGAGCTGTCGGTCAGTGCCGTTATTTTCCGCACCGATGCCAATCTTCAGCTGACGGTGCCGGTCGAGTCTCCGCAGGACAAGGCTGAGGTAAGACCGGTGCTGTTTGCTTCGGGCAGCGAGCGGGTGCAGAGCCTGACTGAAGCCGGTTTGCCCGCTGATATTGTCCGGCAGGTGGCGTTTCCCAAAGATATGGCCCTGTCTGACCTGTTCGTGCCGTCTAAGGGCGGGCGCTGGCTTTCGGTGCCAAGCGTTGCCTTGTCGGTGCCACAGGGGCGCGGGCATGGCTATTCCGGTGTGGCGGTGCAGATCATTCCCGCAGCGCATCTGTTGCGCGGCATACAGCGCGAGAATCACCATGCCGATCGCCTGCTGATTACGGTGACCGATTCACAGGGACGGGTTATTGCCCGTTCCGACAGGGCGTCGGAAAGCATAGGCAAGCGTGTCTCTCACTGGCGGGCCTTTCAGGCTCAGGAGGGTGTCCCGCTTCAGGCGCGCACCCTTTATGGTGAGCCTGTCGCCTATGCCGCCCAACGTATCGAAGGTGTGGACGGCTGGTGGGTGACGGTCGGGGAGCCGTCTCTGGCCTATAATGCCCGCTGGGCGCCGCCAATGCTGGTGCTGACGGTCGTGTTGCTGCTGGCCTTTTTACTGGGGATCGCGCTGGCGGTGTGGCTGACGCGGACGTTGTTGCAGCCGGTGCGGGCCTTGGCCGATCGGGCGCAATATATTGTCGAAAACGAAGGCGCGGTTTATGACGTCCTGCCGCAGGTGCCGGGAAGTTTTGTCCGTGAGTTTGACCAGTTGCGCCAGAGCCTGCAACGGGCCGAGGATGTGCTGCGCCAGAAGGTGGAGGCGGAACGGCAGGCGACGGCGGCGCTGGCCCTCAGTGAGCGGCGTTACCGCACCGTGGCCGAGGCGGGCGCGCTGGTGTTCTGGGTGCGTGAGGAAAGCGGCGAGATGCGCAAGGTCACCGGCTGGAAGGAACTGACCGGCCAGTCCGAAGATCATGCGCTGGGGGAGGGCTGGATGCACAAGATCCATCCGTCAGACCGGCAGGCTATCGGGGCGGAATGGCAGAAGGCCTTGCAGGGCAAGGGGCATGTCGATGTCGAATTTCGCGTCGAAACCCTGCATGGCGGCTGGGTGTGGGTGCGGGCACGCGGGGCACGGCTGAAAAGCGACACCCATACGCAGTGGATCGGTGTCCTTGAGGACGTCAATGAACGGCGGCAGGCCGAAAGCCGCATCGCCTATCTGGCACATCATGATGCCCTGACGGGGCTGTGCAACCGCGTGGTGCTGCGTCAGAAGCTGGCGGAAGCCATAGACAGCTCAGGGGAAGGGCGTCGCCACGCCATGCACTATATCGATCTTGATCGCTTCAAGGCCGTCAATGACACCCTGGGGCACGCGGTGGGGGATGCGCTGCTGGTGGCGGTGACGGCGCGGATTCGGGCGCTGGTGCGCGACAGTGATACGGTGGCGCGGCTGGGGGGCGATGAATTTGCCATCATCCAGACCGATATTACCGCCGAAGCCGATGCCGAGGGGCTGGCGAAACGTCTGGTGAAGAAGCTGAGTGCGCCCTACAGGATCGAGGGCCACCCGGTAAGTATCGGGGCCAGTGTCGGGATCAGCCTGATCCGTGATGATGACAATGCCGACCAGATATTGCGGCAGGCGGACGGGGCGCTTTATGAGGCCAAGCGCGGCGGACGCGGCGGGCACAGGGTGCATGAGGCGGCACCTGAAAACCTGATTCATTGAGATCGGGATAATAAAAGAAATTACGAAGGGTTGCTTAATCCCAAAAGAATCTGTCTCCGCGAATTTGAGGCATATCTTGTGATCTGATAATCTCAATCAAATTGTTGTACTTAAAATGTGAATGCATAACATTTAAGATGTCTGTATGTATGGGCATTTTGCTTGAGAGGATATTGTTTTTTTGAAATTATTATAGGTTATAATGCCATTTTCTTTGTACCCGTATCCTGATTTCATCTGATACAGTCGGATCACGTAGTTTTTTTGTTCAAATGCATTAAATAACACAATTTCGTATCCATCTCCTATTAGACGAAATGTTGTTTGTGTTCCGTAATTTGTTTCATGTGTACTATGCTTGAAATTCAGTTTTTGAGCTTCTGAGATTTCTCTTACAATCGAAACGAGCGCATCGGGATTTTTACAAAGGATAATATCTTCCGCAGCAATTGGCATTTGAACACTGGATTTACACCCGGAAAAGAGAGCAAATGCAGCAATGGTGATACTTAGAATCATCTTCAATTGCATATTTCAGACCCTTTTATCTCTTTGGTCACCTTATACTATTCAAATCATTAAAAATCGACGGGTCACTCTACCGTGTAAAGCAGATAGACCTCTGCCAGTTTTTCTCAGGTTGCTTTTATGATGCGGGCGCGCGGGATTGCCCCCTCCGTCAGCGATCAGGCGCTGATATTTCCACGGCTGCGCAGGAGCGGATAAAAAAACCACCGGATGATCCGGTGGCTTTCAGTTTAGACATTGAAGCGGAAGTTGAGGATGTCGCCATCTTTGACGATATATTCCTTACCTTCCTGACGGAACTTGCCGGCTTCCTTGCAACCGGCTTCGCCGTTGAATTTCACGAAGTCTTCATAGGCCATGGTTTCGGCGCGGATGAAGCCTTTTTCAAAATCCGTATGGATGACACCGGCGGCCTGCGGCGCGGTGGCGCCGACGGGGATGGTCCAGGCGTGGGCTTCCTTGGGGCCGACGGTGAAGTAGGATTGCAGGCCCAAAAGCGCATAGGCTTCGCGGATCAGGCGGTTCAGGCCCGGTTCCTCAAGGCCCAGGGTTTCAAGAAATTCATTGCGCTCTTCGGCGTCCAAAAGGGCGATTTCCGATTCGATCTGCGCCGAAATGACCACGGAATTGGCATGGTCGGCTCTGGCGCGCGTGGCCACGGCGTCGGACAGATCATTGCCCTTATCGGCCGAGCCTTCATCGACATTGCAGACATAGAGGGCGGGTTTTGAGGTCAGGAGTTGCAGCATCTCCCACGCCTTGCGATCCTCCTTGGATACCTTGCCCTTTTCATCGGCGATGCGCGCCGGACGGCCTTCGCGCAGTTCGGCCAGAGCCAGATTGATCAGGGACAGGGTAAGGCCGGCTTCCTTGTCGCCGCCGGATTTGGCGCGCTTTTCCAGTTGCGGCAGGCGCTTTTCGAGCGATTCGAGGTCGGCCAGCATCAGCTCGGTTTCGATGATCGCAAGGTCGCTCAGGGGGTCGATGCGGCCTTCGACGTGGGTGATGTCGGTATCGACAAAACAGCGGGCGACAAAGGCAATGGCGTCGCAGTCGCGGATATTGGCGAGAAACTGGTTGCCCAGACCTTCGCCCTTCGACGCGCCGCGCACCAGACCGGCAATATCGACGAAATTGATGCGGGCGGGGATGATTTCCTTCGAGCCGACAATCCTGGCCAGCACCTCAAGGCGCGGTTCAGGCACAGCCACGTCGCCGGTATTGGGTTCGATGGTGCAGAACGGATAGTTGGCGGCCTGCGCCGAGGCGGTCTGCGTCAGGGCGTTGAACAGGGTGGACTTGCCGACATTGGGCAGACCGACGATTGCGACTTTCAGGGCCATGATAATCCGGTGGTGTCTGTAAAAAGGAATTGGCGCGTGGCCAGAGCGTGTTCCGTTCAAAATGAATCGGCACAACGCTCTAACTTTTTGTTTCAACGCGCTTTTGAATCCGAAAAGCGCGTCACACTTTTCGGAAAGCGCTCTAACATGCCAGACGGGTTTTGGCCAGAGTTTAAGAGGCCAGAGTTTAAGAGGCCAGACTTTAAGACGGTTACCCCGCCTGTCTGGGGTCGAGTTTCGGGGCAGGGGCCAGACGAATGACCTCGGTCTGGTATTTTTCCGTCTCACCGGCCAGCAGAAGCGGCAGGGCGGAGACGGCGGCGTCATTCAGGCGCTCAACCCATGTATCGGCCTTATAGAAGTCCGACAGCACCCAGCTATGTACCAGTTCCTTCTGGCCCGGATGGCCAATGCCCATACGGGCGCGGACAAAGTTCGGCCCCAGATGGCTCATGATCGAGCGCAGGCCGTTATGACCGGCATGGCCGCCGCCGAGTTTCATGCGCAGGCGGCCGGGCGCGAGATCCAGTTCATCATGATAGACAATGATGTGATCGGGCGAGATCTTATAGAAGGCGGCAGCTTCTTTCACCGCATTGCCGGACAGGTTCATATAGGTCAGGGGCCGGAGGGCCAGCACCTTTACCGCACCCTTGGCGGTTTGCACCGTGCCTTCGGACAGGAGGGACTGAAACTTGTGACGCTCAGGGCCGAAACTAGCGGAGCGGATCAGTTCGTCAATGAACATGAAACCGATATTGTGACGGTTTCTGGCATATTGCGCACCGGGATTCCCCAGGCCAACGATCAGGTACATACCGACCCCTCAGATACGAAAAGACCCTGTTCCTTTGGCAGGAACAGGGTCTTTTGGCAATAAACTTAAAAGCCTCAGGCTTCGGCTTCGCCTTCAGCGGCTTCGGACGAAGCCGTGCCGGTGACCGAGGCGACCACGACGTCAGCCGCCTGAACCGCCGTGGCGTCCGAAGGCAGCTTCAGGTCGCCGATGTGAACGCTCTGGCCGATTTCCAGACCGGTCAGGTCAACCACGATGTCTTCGGGGATGTGGCCAGCCGGAACCTGAATTTCGACTTCGTGCAGGGCGATGTTCAGGGCGCCGCCCTTTTTCAGGCCCGGAGACGCTTCGTTGTTCCTGAAGTGAACCGCGACATTGATCTTGATGGTCTGGTTTTCATCGACGCGGTACAGGTCGAAGTGCTGCGGCACATCGGTGACCGGATGGAAGTCGATGGCCTTGGCGATGACCTTTTGCGTCTCGTTGCCGTGCTTGAGGGTCACGAGGTGACCGTTCAGGCGACCGGTATAGAGGGCCTTTTTGAACTCATTGAGCTTTACCGCGATCGGCACGGGGCCCTTGTCGCCACCGTACAGGACGCCGGGCACCTTGCCGGCATTGCGGGTCTCACGGGCGCCACCGGTACCGGTACGCTCACGAACTTCTACGTCTAAAACGATATCGGCCATCAGCCAGTTCCTCAAACAAAACGCGCCGCCGTCGTCATGACATAACGCCCGACAACCGCAGCGTGGGAATATCCCGTAAATCTCAAGAGGCGCGTAGATACACAGAATATGTGCAAAGCGCAACCTTTTGCGGCGCTTAAAACCTGTCTTTTTGTCTTTGTCCAGCCCTAAAGCGAAAAAAAGCGGCCCGAAGGGGGCCGCCTGAGGATTTTATCTATCTGAGGATTTATCTATTTCTTTTTGGCGGCGGTTTTCTTCGCTGCGGGCTTGGCGGGTTGTATATAGGGCTTGGCATTGGCGTATTTCAGCGCCTCGGTGCCGTCGGCGTTCAGGGTTACCTGACGTTTGGGCGACAGGTCGAGCGCGTTGGAGGACAGTTCGCCGATACAGTTGCCTGTATCCATCAGAATGTGCTGACCGACGCAGAACACATCGTCGAAATGGAAGCGCGAGGCCGCCAGACACTGGTTGAGGTTCAGCTTTGATTCGCCCAGACAACGGGCGCTGTGGCCGTCATTGAGCATGGCGGCGACGGCCTCTTCGTTGACGCCTGTGCCTTCACCGAGGATGGACAGGGCGGCAATGGCCAGAGAGCGGTTGACGCCGGCCGTATAGGGCATGGCGAACAAATCTTCGCGGGCAAATTCATCGGGCGCGACGGCGGTGGTTACCAGAGAATCAGCGGCAGGCGTCGCCGTACCGGCGTCATAGGCCGAGGCCCCGGCGCTCAGGGCCCCCGTAGAGGCATAGGTTTTCAGGCCCTGACCCGACAGGGCGGCGGCCAGAAGCTGGGCGCTTTCGTCGGTAAACACGCTTTGTCTGGTCGAGGAGGCGAGTTTGGTGGCCGCCAGACGCTCGGCAGGGCCGGTGACCACGCCCTTGGCCCATTTTTCCTTCTGGATGCTATAGGCCGCCTGTTTGAAGTCCGCGCCTTTTTTGTAAATGGCTTCGCCGTCCGAGGACAGGGCGAGAATCACGCGGCGGGCGGCGATATTGGCACCGGGGATCGAGGCGGCATAGGACGGGTCGCGGATCAGGCGGTCAACCATCTCGTGACGGGCGGTCTCATCGGAGGCATAGCCGCGCAATTGCGAGCGGAAGGCCGGTTCCTGCATGGCGACAATCGCGCCATAGGCCACGGCACCGGTGGCCATCTGGGTTGGCTCATAGGACGCGCCTTCGTGCAGGCGGTCGGCGACGGCCTGACCATCCACAAGGCTTGCGCCCATATTGCGCGCCAGATTGACATAGGTGACATAGATCGAGGCCGCATCGGACACCTGAGGCGACAGGGAAACCGGCGGGCCTGCGGGGGCAGGCGGCGGGGGTGGCGGGGGCGGTGCCTCAACGGTCTTACAGGCAGCCACCACAGCCAGAGCGATCACACCGGCGCTGAGTTTCAGCCAGAAGCGTTTTTGTGAAGCGGGCGGCATTGTCCCGATAGCGAAATTCATAACCTTGGTACTCCCCTGAGGCCGTGGGCAGGCAAACTCTGTACGGATATCCGGCGGGGCTGTGCCTGCGCCTTACAGGCGGTGGCGAAAGGCATGGAGGATAAGCCCTGACAGATACAATCTTCCTCAACAGGACAGAACTCAGGACAAAAGCGCCAAAAATATGACGCCCTGTCCCGCCTTGGCCTGAAGGGAATGAAAAAGCGGAAATGCGGCCCTTGCGCCCTTGTCATCAAGGGTCTGGAGGCTGCGGGCCTATGACGCGGTTTTAGGGTTAATATGTGGTTAAATGAATATAAAAAGCGGGTAAGGATCAGGGGCGGGGGGATGTAATGTTTGTTTTGTTTTAAGGCCGCTCTGTTGTAAGGCCTCCTCCGCCTCGACAAGCTCGGCACCTCCCCCGCTTCGCAGGGGAGAATGCCTAACGCGCGGATTTTTTCACCAGAAACATGGCGGCGTCGGCTTCGGCCAGCCATTCTTCGGCATTGTGGTGGCCTTCATAGGCCCTGATGCCGAACGAGCCGCCGGTTTTCAGATAAAGCCCGCCATGTTCAAACGTGCCAATCTCAAGCTCGGCCGCCAGTTTCTGTGCCTTGGCGCGGGCAATATCGGCATCGGCATGGCGCAGCAGCACGGCAAACTCATCTCCGCCTATGCGCCCGACACTGTCACCTTCGCGGATATTGGATTTCAGGGTTTCGGCGACATAGATCAGGGCCGCATCGCCTGCCGCATGGCCATAGGTGTCATTGATGGCCTTGAAGCCGTCCATATCGAGAAAGATCAGAGACGCCTGTTCACCATAGCGGCGGCAATCGGCCATGGCGCGGGTCATTTCATGCACAAAGGCCCGCCGGTTGAGCGTCGGGGTCAGCACATCCTGTGAGGCCGTCTGTTCCGCCAGTTCGATGCGTTCGCTCAGGCGTTTGATCTCGGCCCTGAGGTCGGCATTTTCACGGATCAGGCTGTCGATCAGGGCGCGGGCCGCAAATGGCCATGTCTCGGCCGTGTGCGCCTCTGTCTCAGCAGGCGTATCCATGAGGGGGATGGCATGACGGCTGAGGTTCATAGGACGAAACAGGTTCCGCAGGCACAGGGTGAATAAAGAAGCACAATATGATTCATGGACTGATTCACCGCGGACGTAACGGATTCTTTTGCACACGCATTTGGGCTTGCTGTTAGGCCTATATGGCTTTACTACCCGCTCTTTTCGCTTTTTCTTGCACAGGGATGCGAATATGGGCGTTGCCACCTCGAAACCGAAAGTCGCGATCATCATGGGGTCGCGGTCAGACTGGCCGGTCATGAAGAAAGCCGCCGAAGCGCTGGACAGCCTTGGGGTCGCCTATGAGGCCCGCGTTGTCTCGGCGCACCGTACCCCCGAACGCATGGTCGAATTTGCCAAATCGGCAAAGGCCAACGGTTTTGAGGTCATTATCGCCGGCGCGGGCGGGGCGGCGCATCTGCCGGGCATGACTGCTTCCCTGACGCCCCTGCCGGTGCTGGGGGTGCCTGTGCCGGTGCGCGATGGCCTGAAAGGGATCGATTCGCTCCTGTCGATCGTGCAGATGCCCGGCGGCGTGCCGGTCGGTACTCTGGCGGTCGGTGAGGCGGGCGCGAAAAACGCCGGGCTTCTGGCCGCGCAGATTCTGGCGCTCAATGACCCCGCCCTGATGGCGCGTGTCGAAGCCTTACGGGCGGCGCAAACCGATGGTGTTCCCGATAGTGTTGAGGATTAAGTGGTGACGGCTCCGCTTCCGTTAGGATCGAAAATAGGTATTCTCGGCGATGGCCAGCTGGGGCGCATGTTGTCTCAGGCGGCGTCGCGTCTGGGGTTTACGGTCGTCGTCTATGGCCCTGACGCCATGTCACCGGCGGCCAGTGTCTCGGCCGTATACAAGGTGGCCCGCTATACGGATCAGGCGGCGCTCGACCGCTTTGCCGAGGCCTGCGACGTCATCACCTTTGAATTTGAGAACGTCCCCACCGCCTCGCTTGAGTATCTGGCAGGGAAGGGGGCGAAGGTTGCGCCCAATGCCCGCGCGCTGGGCATTACGCAGGATCGGGTGCTGGAAAAGCGCTTTGCCCGCGAGGCCGGTATCGGCACGGTCGATTTTCATGAAATCAACAGCCTGTCCGACCTTGAGGCTGCGCTGGCGGTCAATGGGGTTCCGGCGCTGCTCAAGACCCGCCGTGAAGGCTATGACGGCAAGGGGCAGGTGTGGATCAGGGACGTTTCCGAAGCTGAAGCGGCGTTCAACAGCCTGAACGGGCGTGCGGCGATCCTTGAGGCCAAAGCGGATTTCCGGCGTGAGATTTCCGTTATCGCGGCGCGTGGCTATGACGGCGAGGTGCGCGTCTATCCGGTGGGGGAAAACCACCACGTCAAGGGCATCCTGTCCACGACCCTGGCGCCTGCCGTGGTTTCGGATACCCTGAAGGCCCGTGCCGAAGACATTGCCCGCCGCGTGCTGGAGGGGCTTGACTATGTCGGCGTGCTGGGGGTCGAGCTGTTTGTCCTTGAGGGCGACGCGCTGATCCTCAACGAGATTGCCCCGCGCGTGCATAATACCGGTCACTGGACGCAGGACGGCTGTCTGTGCGACCAGTTCGAGCAGCACATCCGTGCGGTCGCGGGCTGGCCTCTGGGCGATACCACGGCCCGTTTTCAGGTCGAGATGACCAATCTTCTGGGGCCGGACATTCTGGCGTGGGAAAGCCTGTCGCAAGAGGCCGGTTCGCGTCTCTATATTTACGGCAAGGACGAGCCGCGTGAAGGCCGCAAGATGGGCCATATCAACCGCCTCAGGGCGAAACTCTGACCTTTTTCGCGAAGAATGGTCTTATGGCCCATTCTGTTTTTTTTTAGCTGACATTGCTGAAAACAAGAACCCCCGCCGGATTGCTCTGGCGGGGGTAATTGTATTCCGAAGCAGATATCTGCTCCAAAAATCGGGTTAAGGGACGAAGTCCCTTACTCGACGATCTTGGCCACGACGCCGGCGCCGACGGTACGGCCGCCTTCACGGATAGCGAAGCGCAGCTTCTCTTCCATGGCGATCGGGGTGATCAGTTCGACGTCCAGCTCGGCATTGTCGCCCGGCATGATCATTTCCACGCCTTCTTTCAGGTGAACGATACCGGTCACGTCCGTCGTACGGAAGTAGAACTGCGGACGGTAGTTGGTGAAGAACGGGGTGTGACGACCGCCTTCTTCCTTGGTCAGGATGTAGGCTTCGGCAACGAACTTGGTGTGCGGCGTGATCGAGCCGGGCTTGCAGAGAACCTGACCGCGTTCAACGTCTTCACGCTTCGTACCGCGCAGCAGAACGCCGACGTTATCGCCCGCTTCACCCTGATCAAGCAGCTTGCGGAACATTTCAACGCCCGTGCAGGTCGTCTTCTGAACCGGACGGATGCCGACGATTTCGACTTCTTCACCGACCTTGACGATGCCGCGCTCAACGCGACCGGTCACAACCGTACCACGGCCCGAGATCGAGAACACGTCTTCGACCGGCATCAGGAACGGCTGGTCAACCGGACGGGCCGGTTGCGGGATGTAGTCGTCAACCGCCTGCATCAGCTCAAGCACGCGCTCTTCACCGATATTGGCGTCACGGCCTTCGACAGCCGCCAGAGCCGAACCCTTGACCACAGGGATGTCGTCGCCCGGGAACTGGTAGGACGACAGAAGTTCACGCACTTCCATTTCCACGAGTTCCAGAAGCTCTTCGTCGTCAACCATGTCCACCTTGTTCATGAACACGACCAGAGCCGGCACGCCGACCTGACGGGCCAGCAGGATGTGTTCGCGGGTTTGCGGCATGGGGCCGTCAGCCGAAGACACAACCAGGATCGCGCCGTCCATCTGGGCGGCACCGGTGATCATGTTCTTCACATAGTCGGCGTGACCCGGGCAGTCCACGTGCGCATAGTGACGGTTGGCGGTTTCGTATTCAACGTGCGCGGTGTTGATGGTGATGCCGCGCGCCTTTTCTTCGGGAGCCGCGTCGATGTCCGCATAGTTCTTTGCCGTCGCGCCGCCGGACTTCGACAGCGTGATCGTGATCGCTGCCGTCAGCGTCGTCTTGCCGTGGTCAACGTGACCAATCGTGCCAATGTTGCAGTGCGGCTTAGTGCGGTTGAATTTTTCCTT
>Ga0222423_1000401_pt1 | contig 32492 bp, 27 predicted proteins | sample 3A0metagenome_FD_182472 | JGI IMG/M metagenome (GOLD analysis project Ga0222423, IMG submission 182472) | Enriched microbial communities from leaf-cutter ant dump, University of Wisconsin, Madison, United States - 3A0 (version 2) | ecosystem: Environmental > Terrestrial > Nest > Insects nest >...
TCACGGCCTTGACCGTCGCGGTGCACTCCCCGGTACCGGCCGTGGGTGAGGCGGTCGGCGTGGGGGTCGGTGTCACGGTCGGCGTCGGCGTCGGCGTCGGCGTCGGCGTCGGCGTCGGCGTCGGCGTGGGGGTCGGTGTCACGGTCGGCGTCGGTGTCGGCGTGGGGGTCGGTGTCACGGTCGGCGTCGGCGTCGGCGTCACGGTCGGCGTGGGGGTCGGCGCCGTCCCGTCGATGATGACGTCGCTGCAGATGTAGTACGACTGGTCGAGGTGGCTCGCCTGCCAGATCGTGTAGATCACGGCGCGGCCGGAGCGGCCCGTCAGGTCGAGGTCGGTCTCGTACAGACCGGTCGTCGGGTACTTCCCCGTCACCTGGACCAGGTCGAGGTCACCCCAGCCGATCGGCTGCGTCGTCGGGTCGAAGCCCTGCTTGGTGACGTAGATGCGCAGGTAGTCGGCACCGTGCTTGGCGCTGTCGGTGAGCGTCAGATGGAACTTCGGCGCGACGGTCTTGGCGGTCCAGGGCCCCGGCTCATCGAGCGCCGCGTACCGCCCGTCGAACGTCCTGCCGCCCGAGCAGAGCTGGCCGTCCGGGATGGCGGCCTGGTGGTTGCCGGCGACGCCCTCGCGAAACAGCCCGTTCCAGTTCCACATGGCGTTCGGCTCGGCCTGGAACGCCTGCCAGCACATCGGGTCGACGTCGGCCATCTTCGGGTTGAGGTGGTCGGAGCCCCACCTCTCCCAGCAGCCGTAGTTCCGGCTCGGTGGGTCGGTGACGGACCCGTGGGCCGAGGCGGGCGTGGCCGGGAGCGTCACCGCGATACCCGTGAGCAGTGCCGACAGCAGCACCGTCAGCAGGGCCGCGGCGCGGGTTCTCGGTCGTGCGGACGGTCGTGCGGAAGGGCGTGCGAGGACATGCATGGTCTTCCTCCATCTCGAGCAGTCGTCGTTGACGTCCCGGGCGCCCGGCCAGTCCACGTCGTCGTCGCGCGTCCGGGGCATGCCCTTCGACCGTCGGCCCACGCACGCGCCGGCGCCAGGCCGCGAAACGTTTCAGCGCCGGTCGCGGACGAGCAGGCCCGGACGACGCCGGGAGGTCGACGACCACCGCCGCTCCGCCGTCCTGACGCCCGGGTACGCCCCGGTTCGGGCGAGATGTCGCAGGAGTGTGATGGACTCGGCTGGTGCCCACGCTCGAGATCGACGCCCTGAACAAGTCCTACGGCTCCTTGCAGGCGCTGCGGGACATGTCCTTCACCGTGCGCGCCGGGGAGATCTTCGGGTTCGTCGGCTCCAACGGTGCCGGCAAGTCCACCACCATGCGCATCACGCTGGGGGTCCTGGCGGCGGACTCCGGGCAAGTCCGGTGGGACGGCGCGCCCATCGACCACGAGACGCGCCGCCGGATCGGGTACATGCCCGAGGAGCGGGGCCTGTACCCGCGCATGAAGGTGGCCGACCAGCTCGTCTACCTGGCCCGGTTGCACGGCATGGACGCCGGGCGCGCGCGGGAGTCGATGGAGCACTGGACGCAGGTGCTGGGCATCGAGGCACGCCGCGGCGACGAGGTCCTCAAGCTCTCGCTCGGCAACCAGCAGCGGGTGCAGCTCGCGGCAGCCCTGGTCCACGAGCCGGACATCCTGGTGCTCGACGAGCCGTTCTCCGGGCTCGACCCGGTCGCCGTCGACGTGATGAGCGGCGTGCTGCGCGAGCAGGCGGACCGCGGCGTCCCCGTGGTGTTCTCGTCGCACCAGCTCGAGCTGGTCGAGCGGATCAGCGACCGGGTGGGGATCGTCCGCGCCGGGTCGATCGTCGCTACCGGCGCGATCGACGAGCTGCGGCGGACCGAGGAGACGCGCTGGCGCGTGGTCGGGCCACCGGCCACCCGCTGGGCGGGCGGTGTGCCGGGCGTGCGGGTCGTCGCGGACGACGACGGCACGAGCGTGCTCGAGGCGGGTCCTGACGCTCCGGCGGACACCGACCAGGCGGTGCTCGCGGCAGCCCTGGCCGTCGGGCCCGTCCGCGAGTTCGGGGTGGTCCGGCCGACGCTGACCGAGCTCTACCGCGACGTCGTCACGGCCGACGTCGAGACCGAGGCGGTGCCGGCATGAGCGAGCTGCGCCCCCTCGGCACGTCCGCCACCATCCGTCTGGTGGCTGGACGCGAGATCCGGACCCGCATCCTGTCCAAGGCGTTCCTGCTGCTCACGGGCGTGTTCGTCGTCGCCGTGGTGCTCGGAGGCCTCGTCTTCAAGCTCGTCGGCTCGGACCCCGACCCGGTCGCGATCGGCGTGCTGCCGGACGCGTCGGGGATCACCCAGCAGATCAGCGACACCGGCAAGGCCGTCGGGGTGGACGTCAAGGTCACGGACGTACCCGACGCCGCCACCGCCCGCTCCCAGCTGCGCGACGGCACCCTCGACGCGGTCGTCGTGTCCACCTCGCCCACGTTCGCCGTGGAGGTCCACGAGGAGGTCGACGACCAGGGCAAGGCCCTGCTGGGCTCGCTGGCCCAGCAGCTCGCCCTCGCCCGGTCGGTGACGAAGCTCGGCGGCGACCCCGCGACGGTCGCGCAGACCGTCGCGACCGCAGCGCCCGACGTGACCGTCCTGGACCCGAAGCAGCCGCGCGACGGCGGTCAGATCGCCGCCGGGTACATCGCCGGGATCCTGCTGTTCATCACGCTGATGAACGCCGGGCAGCTCGTGGCGCAGGGCGTCGTCGAGGAGAAGTCGAGCCGCGTCGTCGAGCTGCTGCTCGCGACCGTCCGCCCGTGGCAGCTCATGGCCGGCAAGGTGCTGGGGATCGGGGCCGTCGGCCTGCTGCAGCTCGTGGTGATCGTCGGCGCGGGGGCCGCGTCCGTGGTCGGCTTCGGGTTGCTCGACTCGACGTCCCTCGACATCGGGGCCGCGGCGCTGTGGGCCTTGGTCTGGTTCGTCATCGGCTTCACCAGCTACGCGTTGGCCCTGGCCGCGCTCGCGAGCCTCGTCTCACGGCAGGAGGACATCGGCTCGGTCACCGGTCCCGTGATCGCGTTCATGGTGGTGCCGTACGTGATCGCCGTCAGCGTGGCGCCCTGGGACCCCGACAACCCGCTGGTCAAGGTGCTGTCGTTCGTCCCGTTCGCGTCTCCGCTGGTGATGCCGGTGCGCATCGCCCTCGGCACGGCTGCCGCGTGGGAGAACCTCGTGGCGATCGCCCTGTCGCTGGCGCTCCTGCCGGTGCTCGTCTGGTTCGCGGGCCGGGTCTACTCCGGGGCCGTCCTGCACGCGGGCGGTCGACTGTCGCTCAAGCAGGCCCTGCGCGGCCAGTGAGCCCGGCCGTAGGTTGGGGTCATGAGCACGCTGTTCACCAAGATCATCGACGGTCAGATCCCCGGCCGGTTCGTCTGGGCCGACGACGTGGCCGTCGCGTTCACGACCATCGCGCCGATCACCGACGGGCACACCCTGGTGGTGCCCCGGCAGGAGATCGTGCAGCTCACGGACGCACCTGACGACGTCCTGGCGCACCTGGTGTCCGTCGCCAAGACCATCGGGCTCGCGCAGCAGGCCCAGTGGGGCGCCCCGCGCGCGGCGCTGCTGGTCGCCGGCTTCGAGGTGCCGCACCTGCACCTGCACGTGCTGCCCGCGTGGGACGAGGCGAGCCTGACGTTCGCGAACGCGCGGTCCGACGTCCCGGCCGACGCGCTCGACGCCGCCGCCGAGCGCGTCCGCGCGGGCCTGCGCGAGGCCGGTCACGGCGAGCACGTCCCAGCGTCCCTCACGTCGGCCCGCTGACGATCACCCTCGCCGGCCGGTCCCCCGCGCCGCGTGTCACAGCCGCATGACGCACGATGGGGGGCGGAGGTCAGGATGACTGCACGTACGTCGCCACCGGCGGGTCTCGCCGCACTGGCAGGGATCGCCGCGGGGGCCGTGACCGTCGGCGTCGCCGGCCTCGTCGCGCTGTTCACGGGCGCGCCGACGAACCCTCTGACGGCGGTCGGGGCGACGTTCGTCGACGCGACCCCCGCGTGGCTCAAGGAGTTCGCGACCACCAACTTCGGCACGAACGACAAGCTGGTCCTCGGCATCGGCGAGGTCGTGGTGCTGGCCGCCCTCGCGGCCGTGGCGGGGATCCTCGCGTCGCGTCGGTGGGCGTGGGGCGCGGCCCTCGTCATCCTGCTCGCCGCCGGCGCCGGGATCGCCGCGCTGTCACGACCGGACGCGGGATCGGTGGCGGCGGTGCCGAGCATCGCGGGCGGCGTCGCCGGGCTCGTGGCCCTGCGCCTGCTGATCGACCGCCTCCCGGCCGGGGCCGACGACGGCGTCTCGAGCGGCCCCGACCGCCGCTCGTTCCTGCTCGCGACGAGCGCCGCCGCCGGGCTGGGTGTCGTCGCGGCCGTCGTCGGACGCTCCGTCGGCGCCGCCGGACGTGCGGCCCGCGCGGCCCGCGCCTCCCTCACGCTGCCGCCGCCCGCCACGTCCGCGGCGCCCGTGCCCGCAGGTGTGCAGGTGGCGGGCATCGAACCGTGGGCCACTCCGCCCACGGACTTCTACCGCATCGACACGGCGCTCGCGGTCCCCCAGGTCGACCCGACCACCTGGGAGCTGCGCGTCCACGGCCTCGTCGAGAACGAGGTCACGCTCACGTGGGACGAGCTGCAGGCGGCCGACCTCGTCGAGGCCTGGGTCACGCTGTGCTGCGTGTCCAACCCGGTGGGGGGCGACCTGATCGGCAACCAGCGCTGGCTCGGGATGCCCGTCCGCGAGCTTCTGGCACGGGCCAAGCCGCACGCCGACGCGGACATGGTGCTGTCCACCTCCGCCGACGGTTTCACCGCGTCGACGCCCATCGAGGCTCTGACCGACGACCGCGACGCGCTGCTCGCGGTCGGCATGAACGACGAGCCGCTCCCGATCGAGCACGGCTTCCCGGTGCGCATGGTGGTCCCGGGCCTGTACGGGTACGTGTCCGCGACCAAGTGGGTCGTGGACCTGGAGGTGACGCGGTTCGCCGACAAGACGGCCTACTGGACCGACCGCGGCTGGTCGCCGCAGGGTCCCGTCAAGACGCAGTCGCGGATCTCGGTGCCCCGCTCCGGCGCCGAGGTCACGGCCGGAGACGTCGTCGTCGCGGGGACGTCGTGGGCGCAGCACCGCGGCATCACGCGCGTCCAGGTGCGCGTCGACGACGGTGCGTGGCAGGACGCCGACCTCGCCGACGACGGCGGCATCGACACCTGGCGGCAGTGGAGCTGGCACTGGCCGGCGACCGCCGGCCACCACCGGCTCTACGTGCGGGCCTTCGACCCGAGCGGCCCGCAGTCGGGGCAGAACGTCGACGTGATCCCCGACGGCGCGGAGGGCTACGACCAGGTGGGCGTCGACGTCACGTGACGACGACGAGCGGCGGCGGCGATGGATCAGTCGGTCGCGCCTGAACCAGTCGGTCGCGACCGACTGATCCACCACCGAACCGACTGATCCACCGCGATGGGTGGACGAGTCACCCCGGACGGTCGGGCACCCGCGGGGGCTCGGGAGGCGCGGGGTCAGGGCGCGCGGGGGCGCGCGCAGACGCCCGACGAGGCGCGAGTCCTCGCGGGCGTCCGCGGGACCCGGCGGTCAGATGACCGTCGAGCCGAAGCGCGAACCGCGGCGCTGGTAGACGACCCAGACGGTGGCGGCCATGACGACGTAGAGGCCGACGATCACCCACAGCGCGGCCTGGATGTTGCCGGTGTGGTTGGTGGAGTACGCGAACCCGCGCGGGATGAGGAACCCGCCGAAGGCACCCACCGCACCGGCGATCCCCAGGCACCCGGCCGCGGCCTTGGCCCGCCGGGCCCGCTGCTCGTCACCGGTGATCCCGTGCCGGAAGACGGCGGGGATCATCCGGTACACGGACCCGTTGCCGGCCCCGGTCGCGACGAACAGGACGAGGAACGACGCCAGGAACGCGCCGAACTCGTGCGCCCGCAGCGCGAAGATCGCGCTCACCGTGCCGGCCGCCATGACGGCGAAGGCGGCGATGGTGACCCGCGCACCGCCGAGCCGGTCGGCGAGCCAGCCGCCCGCGGGCCGGGCGACGGAGCCGACCAGCGCTCCCAGGAAGGCGATCGAGACCGTGACCTCGGGGAACTGCGCCTTGAGCAGGGTCGGGAAAGCACCGGAGAAGCCGATGAACGACCCGAACGTGCCGATGTACACGAACGAGATGATCCACGTGTGACGCGAGCGCGCGGCCACGCCGTAGGAGCGGGGGTCGGACTTCGCGTGCGAGAGGTTGTCCATGAACCTCCAGGCCAACGCCGCAGCGATCAGGATGAGCGGGACGAACATCCAGCCGGCGCGCTGCAGCTCGACCCCCGCAGCGCCGACGATGACCAACGGCACCGCGAACTGCACGGCCGCCGTCCCGATGTTGCCACCCGCGGCGTTCAGCCCCAGCGCCTTGCCCTTCTCCTTCTCCGGGTAGAAGAAGGAGATGTTGGCCATCGAGGACGCGAAGTTGCCGCCACCGAAGCCGGCCAGCGCGGCGACGCCGAGCAGCACGCCGAACGACGTCGACGGGTCCTGCACGGCCAGCGCGAGCGCGACCGTCGGGATCAGCAGCAGGCACGCGGACACGATGGTCCAGTTGCGGCCGCCGAAGACCGGCACCGCGAACGTGTACGGGATGCGCAGGGTCGCACCCACCAGGCTGGGCACGGCGATGAGCCAGAACATCTGGTCGACGCTGAGCGTGAAGCCCGCGGTGGGAAGCTGCGGCACGACGATGCTCCACAGGGCCCAGACGGCGAAGCCGAGGAACTCGGCGAACACCGAAAGGCCCAGGTTGCGGCGGGCGATCGCCCGGCCGACGCCCGCCCACTGGGCGCCGTCCTCCGGGTTCCAACCGTCGATCCACCGGCCAGGGCGCCGGGTCAGCGGTGCGCCCGACGGTGGTGCGAGTGCGAGGGGGGACGCGTCGGTCTCGACGCCTTGCGTGTCCACGAGCGGCGTTGCCATGAGGGCCTCCGGGGCGGATGGGGTGCTCGGATGCGACGACGCTACGAACGTGATGTTTCCGCCCCGGACGCGCCGGTGTTGCACCTTGCGAACCATTCGCGCACCGCGCACGTCGGGCCGCTGTGAGGTTGGTGGAGCCGGCCCGACGGGGGCCGCCGGGTGCTCAGGCGTTCGGCAGAGCGCGCAACCGCGCCGCCGACGAGGCCACGGCGAGGCGCAGCGGTGCGCCGAGCCGCAGGTCGAGCGGCGCCGCCTCGGCCGGAGCGAGGTCGACCAGCACGTCCCCGGTGGTGCGGACACGGACGGCGGCAGGACCGGGTTCGACGTCGACGACGACGGCGTCCCACCCCTGATCGGCCGCGCCGACGACGCTCACCGCGGCGGGCGGGAACGTCAGCTGGGCACGGGCCCCCGGCACGGGTGCGTCCCCCCCGACTGCCGTGACCACACCTGCGAGCGGCAACCGCGGCCCGTCGTCGCCGGCCAGGATGCTCTCGCCCTCGTCGACCACCGTCCCGGCCACGAGGTTCAGGCCCGCGAGCGCGGCGGTGAACGCGTGCACCGGGTCCGTGAGCACGTCGATCGGCGTGCCCTCCTCGACGACCGCGCCGTCGTGCAGCACCAGCACGTGGTCGGCGAGGGTCAGCGCGTCCACCACGTCGTGCGTCACGAGCACCGCCGCCGCCCCGCTCCCCCGGACCTGCTCACGCACGAGGTCGCGCAGCTCGGCCGCGGTGCGGACGTCGAGCTGGGCGAAGGGCTCGTCGAGCAGCAGCACCGCCGGCCGGGCCGCCAGCGCGCGGGCCAGCGCGACGCGCTGGCGCTGGCCGCCCGAGAGCTGACCGGGGCCGCGGTCGGCGAGACCCTCGAGCCCGACGGCTGCGAGCCACTCGTCGGCCGACCGCCGCGCCTGCGCGCGACGGACACCCGCGGCACGCGGCGCGAACGCGACGTTCTCCCGGACCGACAGGTGCGGGAAGACCAGCGCGTCCTGCCCGAGCAGCACCGCCGAGCGGCGCTCCGGTCCCACATGCACACCGCCGGTGGTGTCCGTCAGGACACGGTCGCCGCACGTGATGCGGGCGTCGTCGACCGCCAGCAGACCTGCGAGCGCGCCGAGCAACGTCGACTTCCCTGCACCGTTGGGGCCGACGACCGCGACGATGCCACCCGGCCGGGCCTCGAGCGCCACGTCCAGCGCGAAGGAACCGCGCCGGACGCGCACACGTGCGCGCAGGACCTCGCCACCGCTGACCCGACCCTCCCGGGCCGCGGCGCTCACCCGACCCTCCCGGGCCGCCATGCCCGCGCGACCAGGAGCACGACGATCGCCGCGACCACCAGCAGCAACGACAGCGCGACGGCGGCACCCTGCGTGACACCCGCACCGTTGAAGGCGGAGTAGATGGCCAGCGGCATCGTCTGCGTGACACCGGGGGTGTTGCCCGCGAACAGGGCGGTGGCGCCGAACTCGCCCAGGGCGCGGGCGAAGCACAGCACCGTCCCGCTCACCAGGCCGGGTGCCACGAGCGGGAGCGTGATGCGGTGCAGCACCGTCCACCGGCTCGCGCCCAGCGTCGCGGCGACCACCTCGTACTGCGTCCCGGCGGTGCGCAGCGCGCCCTCGAGGCCGAGCACCAGGAACGGCATCGCCACGAACGCACCGGCGATCACCACGGCAGCCGTCGTGAACGGCAGGCGGATCCCGAACCAGGCGTCCAACGACTGGCCGAGCAGACCCCTCCGACCCAGCAGGTACAACAGCGCGATGCCACCCACGGTCGGCGGAAGCACCAGCGGCAGCGTGACCAGGGCGCGCAGCACCTCGGACAACCAGCCGCTCGCGCGCGCGAGCAGCACCGCGAGCGGGACGCCGAGCACGACGCAGATCGCGGTCGCCGCGACCGACGTCAGCAGGGAGAGCCGGAGCGCTGCGAGGGCAGCCGGGGACGTGACGTCGGACAGCAGCGACGACCAGTCCGCCCGCACGACGAGCGCGACGACGGGCAGCACCAGCAGGCCGACGGCGAGCGCCGCCGGTGCCCAGAGCAGGCGCGGCGCGCCCCACCCACCGGCGGGTGCGCTCATCACGCCGGCTCGCCCCGACCCACGACGAGCGTCACGGCGCGGCGAAGCCCTTGCTCTCGAGCACCTTCTGGCCCTCGTCGGACAGCACCAGGTCCACGAACGCCTGGGCGGTCGCCGCGTCGTGGCCGGACGCGCGCGTGTCGTCCCCCAGCACGGCGATCGGGTACTGGTTGACGACCTTCGCGGCCTCGGCGAACTCGACACCCTCGACGGAGTCGCCCGCGCGCAGCACGTCCGTCTTGTAGACCAGGCCCGCGTCGGCCTCGCCGGACTCGACCTTGGTCAGCACGGCCGTGACGTTCTGCTCCTGGCTGGCGGGCTCGAACGTCACGCCTGCGGCGTCCAGCACCTGCTTCGACGCGGCGCCGCACGGCACCTCGGCGGCGCAGAGCACCACGGCGCCGCCGTCGGAGGCGACCGTCGCGAGGTCGGCCAACGACGTGATCTTCTTCGGGTTGCCTGGTGCGACGACGATCTCGAGCGTGTTCGTCGTGAAGATCGTCGGGTCGCCCGCCACGAGCTTGGCGTCGACGACGGTCGTCATGTTCTTCTCGTCGGCCGATGCGAAGACGTCCGCGTTGCCGCCGCCGACGAGCTGGGTGGCGAGCGTCGACGAGCCGTCGTACGTGACGGGGTCGACCTTCACACCGGGGTGGTCCTTCGCGAACGTGGCGGTGAGCTCGTCGAACGCGGGCTGCAGCGACGCCGCCGCGAACACGGTCAGCCCGCCGCTCAGGGAGTCGCCGCTCGTCGTGGGCGACGCCGGCGAGGAGGCGTCGTCGGACGACGAGCAGCCGGCGAGCAGCAGTGCGGCGGCGAGAACGAGGCCGGTGGCGGGCGCGAGCCCCTTGGCGCGGGTCATGGTCGTCTCCAGGTGGTGGGGGTCGGCAGGGACAGGTCCGTGGGGCTCAGCGGGTGCCGCCGGTGGTCTCGACCACGACGGTGGTGGCCTTGACGACGGCGGCGGCACGCGAGCCGACCTCGAGGCCCAGCTCGCGGACCGCCTCGCTGGACATCAACGACACGACGCGGAACGGCCCGCACTGCAGCTCGACCTGCGCCATGACGGTGTCGGCCGTGATCGCGGTGACCAGGCCGACGAACCGGTTGCGCGCCGAGCTGTGGCCCGCGTCCGGGTCGTCGGGCCGGCGCGCGCGCTCGACGGCGAACGCCGCGAGGTCGGCACCGGCGATCGTCGTGCGGGACGCGGAGGTGTCCGCCGTGAGCGCGCCGGCGTCGATCCACCGACGCACGGTGTCGTCGCTGACGCCCAGCAACGAGGCGGCCTCGGAGATCCGGAACTGAGTCACGCAGGTGATCCTAGTGCCGCATCTGCGGCGCGACGCGCACGTCCGACCCGTATCTCCGGATTCCCGGCGGCCACGACCCCGGAAGCGGTACGTTCCCGTCATGGCGAAGAAGCACACGGCCAAGAAGCTGAAGAACTCCGTCTACGAGGCCGAGCTCTACCGCCTCCAGGCCGAGCTGGTGAAGGTCCAGGAGTGGACCAAGAGCACCGGCGCCCGGATGGTCATCATCTTCGAGGGACGTGACGCCGCCGGGAAGGGCGGCACGATCAAGCGCCTGACCGAGTACCTCAGCTCCCGCACGGCTCGCGTCACGGCCCTCCCGGCGCCGACGGAGCGCGAGCGGTCCCAGTGGTACTACCAGCGCTACATCGCCCACCTGCCGGCGGCCGGCGAGATCGTCATCTTCGACCGCTCCTGGTACAACCGCGCCGGCGTCGAGCGCGTCATGGGGTTCTGCACGCCGCAGGAGTACGCGCGCTTCATGCGCCAGACGCCGATCTTCGAGGAGATGCTCATCGAGGACGGCATCCTGCTGCGCAAGTACTGGTTCAGCGTGTCCGACAAGGAGCAGCTGCGGCGCTTCCGGTCGCGCCTCAAGGACCCGTTGCGGCAGTGGAAGCTCTCGCCGATGGACCTCGAGTCCATCTCCCGCTGGGAGGACTACTCGCGCGCCAAGGACGAGATGCTGGTGCACACCGACATCCCGTCGAGCCCGTGGTTCATCGTCGAGTCGGACATCAAGAAGAACGCGCGCATCAACATGCTCTCGCACCTGCTGTCCACCATCCCCTACACGGACGTAGCCCAGGAGAAGATCGAGCTGCCCAAGCGCCCGTCCGCGTCCGGCGGCTACGACCGCCCGCCGCGCGAGATGTCGACGTACGTCCCCGACCACGCCGCCGTGCTCATGGGCGACCCGGAGAAGGACTTCTGACGCCGTTGCGCGCTGGGCGCTGACCTGCGACGTTGAGCGCATGACCTCCTCGTCGCCCGGGCCCGCGCTGCGCGTCCGGGTGCCGACCGTCTCTCCCTCGGTGCGTGACTTCCTGGCCACCGAGGCCGGCTCGGCGGTCTTCCTGCTGGGCGCCACCGTGCTGGCCCTCGTGTGGGCGAACGTGGCCGCGGACTCGTACGAGTCGTTCTGGACGACGGGCGCGGGGATCCACGTCGGGACGTGGTCCCTCGACCTGGACCTCGAGCACTGGGTCAACGACGCGGCGATGGCCATGTTCTTCGCGGTCGTCGGGCTGGAGATCTCTCGCGAGGTGACCCGAGGCGAGCTCCGCGACCGCCGCACCGTGGCCGTCCCGGCGCTCGGCGCGTTGGGCGGCGTGCTCGTCCCCGTGCTGATCTACCTGGCGTTCACGGCCGGCACGGACTCCGCGCACGGCTGGGGCGTCGTCATGTCGACCGACACCGCGTTCCTGGTCGGCATCCTGGCCCTGTTCGGCCCCGCGTGCCCCGACCGGCTGCGACTGTTCCTGCTCACGCTCGCGATCGTCGACGACATCGTCGCGATCACCGCGATGGCCGTCTTCTACTCGGAGTCGGTGTCCCTGACCGCGCTCGGGCTCGCCGCGCTCTGCGTGGTCGCGATGCTCGTGCTGCGCTGGCTGCGCGTGTGGCAGCTGCTGCCGTACGTCGTCGTCGGCGTGCTGCTGTGGCTCGCCGTGCAGGCGTCGGGCGTGCACCCCACGCTCGCCGGCGTCCTCGTCGGGCTGCTGGTGCCGGCCTCCGTGCCGCGGCGTGAGCACGTCGAGGCCGTGACGGGCTACGCGGGCGACCTGGTGCAGGAGACGACGGCCGAGCGCGAGCACCTGGCCGAGCTCGCGGCCCGGGCCGCGGTCCCGACGAGCGACCGGCTGCAGCGCATGCTGCACCCGTGGAGCGCGTACGTCGTGGTCCCGCTGTTCGGCCTGGCCAACGCCGGGATCACGCTCGACGGCGACGTCCTGGCCGATGCGGTGCGGTCGCGGCTGAGCATCGGCGTCGCGGTCGCGCTTGTGGTCGGCAACGCCGTCGGCATCTCGGGCGCCGCGACGATCGCCATCCGCGCCGGCCTCGGCGAGCTGCCCGGCCGCGTGCGGTACGGGCACCTGCTGGGCGGCGCGGTGCTGGCCGGTATCGGGTTCACGATCTCGCTGTTCATCGCCCAGCTCGCGTTCGACGACCCGCACCAGCTCGCCGAGGTCAAGATCGGGATCCTGGCCGGTTCGCTGGTCGCGGCCGTGCTCGGGTCGGTCCTGCTGCGCTGGCTGGGCGAACGCCTGCCCCTGTGCTCACCGGGCGCGGACGGGCCTCCCCCGACGCTCCCGCCGCTGCCGTGGGGCGTGCAGGTCTAGTCAGGCGATCGGGTCGTCGTCGCCGTAGCGCGGCAGGCTCAGCGTGCGGGCGGTGCCGGCCGTGATGCGGTCGGACGCGGCCAGCAGCGACTCCACGGTGTCCGTGCCGGCCCGGACCAGGCGGCCGGACAGCGCGTCGAGCGTTCCGTCGCCGAAGGCGGTCACGAGCGCGACGACCTCGTCGATCGACGTCCACGCGCGGCGCCCCGCGTGCAGCGGCATCGCGCTCGTCATGTCGGTGCGCACGTGCCCCGGTGCGAGGTCGAGCACGCGGATGCCCCGGTCGCGGTACTGCGCGTCGAGCATGGTCGTCAACCGGGCCAGCGCACCCTTGCTGATCGAGTAGCCCGTGTACGCCGGGCCCGGGCGGTAGCCCGCGCCCGAGTTGAGGTTGAGGATCCTGCCGCCGCCCGCGGCCAGCATCCCGGGCAGCACGGCGTGCGTCACGAGCAGCGGACCGCGCACGTTGATCTCGATCACGCGCCACGCGTCCTCGACGTCGTCGTCGACGAAGTCGGTCTCCCGGCGTTCGATGACGCCCGCGTTGTTGACGAGCAGCCCGATGCCGGCGGCGCCGCACACGTCGGCGAGGCCGGCTTCGGCGCGGGCGACGGCGTCGGCGACGGCCGTCGCGTCGACGAGGTCGGCGGCGGCGCAGGTCGCCAACCCACCCTCGGCACGGATCTGCGCAGCGACGGCGTCCAGGTGCGCGCGCGTCCGCCCGACGAGGGCCACGGCGTGACCGGCGCGCGCGAGCCCGAGCGCGATGCCGCGGCCGATCCCCCGCCCGGCGCCCGTGACCAGGGCCGTCCGGGGCGCCGTCGCGGCGCTCACCGCGACGCCTCCGCGACCGCCGCGCGCAGCACGTCCAGGGTCGGTTCCCCCGAGACCCGGGTGGCGCCGACGAAGATCGTCGGCGTCGCCGCCACACCCGCCGCGATGCCCGCGAGGTAGTCCGCCTCGACGGCGGGCGCGAACTGCTGCGCCGCCGCCCCCGTGAACGGCCCCGGGTCGAGACCCAGCGCCACCGCCCGCCGCCGCAGGTCCGGGTCCGCCAGGTGGTCCTGGTCCGCGAACGCCAGGTCGTGGAAGTCCCAGAACCGGCCCGCCGCGGCCGCGGCCTCCGAGGCGAGCGCCGCGGTCAGCGCGTGCGGGTGCACCTCGAACAACGGGAAGTGGCGCCACACGAGCCGGACGTGCCCGGCGGACTCGTCGACGAGCTGTCGCAGCGCGGGGGCCGCTGCCCGGCAGTACGGACACTCGAGATCGCCGTGCTCGACGACCGTCACGGGGGCGTCGGGGTTGCCGTACGTGTGCCGTTCGGGGTCGAGGAGGTCGTAGCCGTCGGTCATGGTTCGAGCATGCCCTGTCCCGGCGTCGGGGACGAGCACGCTCAAAACAGCCGCGCGCTCTCGAGGTCCAGCAGGTACCGCTTGCGCTCGATCCCGCCTGCGTACCCGGTGAGGCTGCCGTCCGCGCCGATGACGCGGTGGCAGGGTACGACGATCGCCAGCGGGTTGCGGCCGTTCGCGGCACCGACGGCCCGCGAGCTGGTGCGCGGGTCCGCGCCGATCTCGAGCGCGAGCTCACCGTAGGACCGGGTCTGCCCGTACGGGATCCGCAGCAGCCCCTCCCAGACGAGCCGCTGGAAGGGCGTCCCGTGCAGGTGCAGGTCCAGGTCGAACGTGGTGCGCTGGCCCGCCAGGTACTCGCCGAGCTGCTCGGTGGCCGCCTCGAACCCGGTCGCGGCCGGCAGCCCGTGCTCGCCCCTCGCCGGCGTCCCGTCGAGCTCGGGCAGCAGCACCGCGCTGAGCACGCCCGACGTCGCGACGAGCGTGATCGGCCCGAGCCTCGAGTCGATCACCGTGCTGGTCCGGGTGCTGGTCCGCGTGCTGGTCTGCGTCGTCATGCCGGTCTCCTGGTCGTCGGGCGGTCCGTCCGCCCTCCCCTGTGCAGACGCTCCCGGGAGGGTGGATGTGAGGTCAGCGCTTCTCCTCGTCGTCGGTGCGCCGCGCCGGGTCGTCGTCGGCCCGGTCTGCGACCTCGTCGTGCTCCGCGTGCTCCTCCCGCTCGTCGATGACGTCCTGCCCCGGGCCCTGGAAGCTGCGCGAGCGCTCCATCGCCTCGATGCTGCCCGTGAACAACCGCGAGTCGGAGCCGGTGCGGCGGATCGCCTGCGTGTCGTCGGCCGAGACCGTCGGCAGCACACGCGTGCCGTCGACGTCGGACCGCTCGGCGCGCTCCAACGCGGCGACGCGTTCCGGCGCACCCCGTTCCTCGGGCGCCGGTTCCGCCTCCGGCGCCGGTCGCCGGGCGGCCCGCGGTGCCACCTGGTCGCGAGCCTGGACGGACTCCGGCGCGGGCCCCTGCTCGAGGCGCACCTTGGGCATGGTCTGCGGCGCCTCCCGCTGCGCCCACTCGACCAAACCCTCGCGCACGTAGCAGCGCAGGTCGAACAGGGTCGGCGCATCGGCGGCGCTGGCCAGCGCGCGCACGCGCACGTGCCCGCCGACGGCGTCCACCACCTGCAGGATCCCGACGCGGCGGTCCCACAGGTCGGTGTCATCGAGCAGGCGCGTCAGCTCGTCGCGCATGTCCTGGACGGGGACGTGCCAGTCGACGTCCAGCTCGACGGTGCCGAGCAGATCGGCCGCGCGCCTCGTCCAGTTCTCGAAGGGCGTCGTCGTGAAGTACGTCGACGGCAGGATCAGACGCCGGTCGTCCCACGCGTGCACCACGACGTACGTGAGCGTGAGCTCCTCGATCCGGCCCCACTGACCGTCGACCACCACCACGTCGTCGACGCGGATCGCGTCGGTGAACGCGAGCTGCATGCCCGCGAACACGTTGGCCAGCGACGACTGCGCCGCGAGACCGGCGACGATCGAGAGCACGCCCGCGGACGCGAGCAGGCTGGCCCCGAACGCGCGGGCGGACGGGAAGGTCAGGGCGATCCCCGCGGCGGCGCACACGACCAGCACCGCGACGGTCACGCGCCGCAGCACCTGGACCTGCGTCCGCACGCGGCGGGCGTGCCGGTTGTCCTGCACGTCGGTGCGGTACCGCACCAGCGCGGCGTCCTCGAGCACGAACGCGAGGCTGCCGATCAGCCACGTCAGCGCCACGATCAGCGCGATGAGCACCAGGTGCTCGAGCACCCGCACCCAGTGCGCGTCGTCGGTCCCGGCACGCAGGCCCAGCCAGAGCCCGACGATCACCAGGACCGACCGCATCGGCAGCCGGGACCGCTTGGTGAGGTCGGCCGCCACGAGGGACCGACGCGCGATGCGCCGCACCACCGCGCCGAGCACCACCGACACCGCCAGCGCGACCACCACCCCGACGAGCAGGGACACGACCAGGAGCAGCACGTCGACCGCGCCCTCGGTCGCCTGGTCGGCATCGGCGGCCCACGGGGTGGCGGACCACAGGTCAGACAGGTGGAGAGATTGCATCACCGCGCCACCGTACGTGCCGGGCCTGACAGGACCGCGCAGGGTCGCGCCGCCCGCGCGAGGCTTCACAACCCCTCCTCGCCCGACGCATACCGGCGTCGCATCCGGACGGCGCACGTGACGGTCCCGACAGGGCAGACTCGCCCCCATGCACGTCGCGCTCGACCCCGCCCCGATCCTCGGCTCGCTCGTGGCCCACGCGGTGCCGGGCGTGGAGGTGGTCGACGCCTCCACCGGGACGGTCCGGCGCGCGGTGCGGTTCAGCACCGGTCCCGCCGTCGTCGACGTGCACCTGGGCACGCACCGCGTCGAGGTCGTGGCGCCGGGCGCGCCCACGACGGAGGTCGCGGCACTCGTCGAGCGGTGGTTCGGGTTGCGCGACGACCTCGACGAGGTCCGCACGCACCTGGGCCGCGACGCACGCCTCGCTCCGTTGCTCGCCGCCCGGCCACACCTGCGCGTGCTCGGGCACCCCGACGGGTTCGAGGCCGCGGTGCAGACCGTCCTGGGGCAGCAGGTCTCGCTCGCCGCGGCGCGCACGTTCACCGGTCGGTTCGCAGCCGCGTTCGGCGAGCCGGGGCCGGGTGGACTGACGCTCTTCCCGACGCCGACCGCCGTGGCGGGGCGTTCGCCCGACGAGCTGCAGGCCACCGTCCGCGTCACGCACGCCCGCGCCCGCACGCTCGCCGCCCTCGCCGAGGCCTGCGCGGACGGTCTGGACCTGCGCCCCGAGGCCGACCACGACGACGTCCGCGCACGTCTGCTCGCACTGCCCGGCATCGGGCCGTGGACGGTCGAGTACCTGGCGCTGCGGGTGCTGGGCGACCGCGACGCCTTCCCGAGCGGCGACCTGGTGCTGCGGCGCGCCCTGGACGTCGAGCACGCCCGCGACGTCGTTGCCGCGAGCACGGGCTGGGCCCCGTTGCGCTCGTTCGCGGCCCAGCACCTGTGGACGTCGACCGCGTACGTCGTCTGACGCGCTCACAGGGCCCTGACCTGCGATGACGCCGGTGCCATCGATCGGTTGACAGCCCGACGGTCCCGATCTGGTGACGGCGAGGTCACCGTTGCGCGGCGAATGGACGAAACCCGCACCAGCCGGTCGCGCGCGCCCCTACCGTCGCCTGCATGACGACCACGACGCCTCGACGCATCTCCCGGCGCGCCCCGGGAATCACCGCCCTGCTCGCCACGGGGGCCCTGGCGATCGGCCTGCTGGCCGGCTGCTCGGCGAGCTCCGACGACGCGGGCTCGTCGGCCGACTCCGCGCCGCAGCCCGCAGCGGGCTTCGTGGACGACTCCAAGGATGGCGACGCAGCCGCCTCGACCGACGGCTCGAGCGCCACGCAGGAGCGCCAGGTCGTCCAGACCGGCACGGTGTCGATGCGCGTCAAGGACGCGGCGAAGTCGACGCAGGCGGTCGTGACGCTCGTCGAGACGTCCGGGGGCCGGATCGACGACCGCTCCGAGCAGGCGACCACCGACGAGTCGGGCGGCAGCGCGAACCTCGTGGTCCGCGTCCCGGCGGACAAGGTGGACGCGACCATCACAGCCCTCAAGGATCTCGGCACGGTCGACTCGGTGGACCTCAAGGCGACCGACGTGACGGGCGCCGCGCAGGACCTCGACGCCCGCATCCACGCGCTGCAGATCTCGGTGACCCGCATGGAGGACCTGCTCGCCAAGGCCACCACCAGCAAGGACGTCATCGACGCGGAGAGCGCGCTGACCGAGCGGCAGTCCAACCTCGAGGAGCTGCAGGCCGAGCGCGCGCGGCTCGCGGACCAGGTGTCGCTGTCCACCCTCACCATCGACATCTACGGCCCGGACGTCGCGCAGTCTGTCGAGACCGAGGGTCCCAGCAACTTCTTCGACGCCCTCGCGGTGGGCTGGACCTCGCTCGTCGACGTCATCAAGGGCGCGGTCATCGTGCTCGGCGTGCTGCTCCCGTGGCTGGTGCTCGCCGGAGCCGTCGCGGCCGGCGTGGTCGCGTTCGTCCGCTGGCGTCGGACGCGCCGACCGGATCGCCCCGCCCGCGGCGGCCCGGTCCCCGCGTACGCGCTGCCCGGCGTGCTGCCGACGTCCGCCCCGCAGGCACCCGCGCAGCCGAACGGTCCGCCCGCGGCGCCGCCCGCGTCCGAGGACGACACCCGGGCCTGACGAGCCTCACCCCATGCGCGCGGCGACCGCCTTCTCGACCTCCGGGCGCAGCGTCCGCGCGAACGTCGCGGTGAGGTGGCCGTGGTCGAAGTACACCAGCACACCCCCGACGACGTCATGGCAGGTCCCGTCCCGGCAGATCAGGTCGTTGACGTCCAGCACGTCGACCAGTCCGGACCGGTCGACGCCGGCCGCGTCCGCGAGCGGGTCGGGCTCGATCGCGGCGGATGCGGACGTCGTGCACCGTTCACCGCGTGAACGCTCGCGCGCCACGCAGTCGGGGGCGTTCTCACCGGCGGCGGGGACGTCCCGGATCACCAGCACCGGGATGTCGGCCGCCGTGAACCGGGCGAGCACGCGCGCGTAGCTGGCCTGCGCGGCGGCGCGGTGGCCGGCATCGCTGACGCCGACCAAGGGCTGCAACGTCCGGTCCGACATCACCACGAGGTCGGGGGCGGACGCGATCACCGCGTCCACGGCCCACGCGTTGTACGCCGAGCAGCCGTCGGTCGCCTCGTCGGTGGAGAAGGCGATCGGGACGTCGGCCGTGTAGCAGACGGACGACAGGTAGGTGGTGAGCTGCCAGTTCTCGCGGTCGAGCTGGTCCTGCATGGCCGGGAGCCAGTGCCCGGAGTGGGAGTTGCCGAGCAGCGCGATCGTCCTGGTGGGCGTCGTCGAGCCGTAGGTGCAGGTGTGACGCGTGGCGTACGGCTCGTTGTTCCAGCACCCGTCCGTGTAGACGTCCGGCATGTCGGTCGCCGCGACCGTGGGGCTGGTGAACAGCTCGTCACCCACCAGGTCGCAGTCGTCGTCGCGAGCGGCCTGTGCGCCGAAGCAGTCCGGTTCGCTGGCACGCACGGCCGCGAACGTCGCGCGCTCGTCGGCCAACCGGTCCTGCCCGAGCGCCTGCGCCGCGGTGGCCGCCGTCGCGGTCAGCGTCATGCACAGGGCGCCGACGAGGAACGTGCGCGGCAGCGACGACGCGAGCCGCCGCGACCGGCGGACCGGGTCCTCGACCAACCGCTGGGTGGCGAGCGCCAGCAGGACGGACGCGGCCAGCACCGCGAGCTTCGTCGGCCAGGTCAGCACGTCCCCGACGACGAACGGCACCAGGACCACGAGCGGCCAGTGCCACAGGTACAGCGAGTACGACACGTCTCCCAGACCGACGACGGCCCGCCGTCCCAGCACGTCGGACGGGCCGCGCCGGGCGCCGTCCGTGTCCGCCCAGATGATCGCGGCGGCGCCGAGCGTGGGCAGCAGCGCGGCGGTGCCCGGGAAGGGGGTTCCGGCGGTGAAGCGGACGGCCGCGACGACGACGGCCGCGAGCCCGACCCACGCGACCACGACCCGCGCGCGGGTGGGAAGCACCAGACGCGACCCGACGACGGCGACGAGTCCACCCAGCGCGAGCTCCCACAGTCGCCCCCGCGTCAGGAAGTACGCCGGGGCGGGGTCGCGCACGGTCAGGTGCATGCCGAGCAGCAGGCTGGCGCCGACGACGGCCGCGACGCCCACCGCCGCGACGAGCCGGTCCCGCCCGAGCCGGCGCCCGACGAGCGCGAGGACGCCGATCAGCACCGGCCAGAGCAGGTAGAACTGCTCCTCCACGGCCAGCGACCAGAAGTGCTGCACGGGCGTGGGCGTCGCGTCGGCGGCCAGGTAGTCGGTGGACTGCTGCGCCAGCGACCAGTTCTCCACGTAGAACGTGGCCCGGACCGCCTCGTGCGCGGCCGACGTCATGAGCCCGCTCGGCAGCAGCACCACGCTCGCCGCCATCGTGACCAGCAGCACCAGGCTCGCGGCGGGCAGCAGCCGGCGCACGCGTCGGCCCCAGAACGCCGCCAGGTCCCCCGGCCGGCGCGGCGGGTGACGCAGCAGGTGGGAGGTGATGAGGAAGCCGGAGATGACGAAGAAGACGTCGACCCCCACGTACCCGCCCGTGAGCGCGCGCGGCCACAGGTGGTACAGCACGACGAGCGCCACCGCGAGCGCGCGCAGCACCTGGATGTCGCGGCGGGCGGGTGTGGTGCGAGGGGCCGCCGGCCTGTCGACGGCCGACTGTGCAAGCGTGGGAGTGAGAGTCATCGGGGCTGCGCGGGGTCGGAGATCGCGCTGACGCATGCTAACGATGCCCACCTGTGCGCGCCTTCCAGGAAGCCCGACGCATCGTCAGCCGAACGTGAAGGAGAAGGCCTGGAGGCCCGACGAGACCTGCAGCTCCACGCTCCCCTCGCCGACGGTGTCGTTCTTCACCAACGGGTACGACCGGGGCGAGCCGTCCACCTGGAACGTGTCCCGCCCGGTCTCGTCGCCCTTCGCGTCGCGCCGGATCACCGTGACCTCTCCCGTGCCACCCAGCACGGACTCGACGACCGCGGCGTGGTAGCTCATCCGCAGGACGCCGTCGTCGCGGGCGGTCGCGCCCTGGTAGTCCGTCGTCCACGAGCCGCCGAAGGCCACCGTGTCCGGCTTCTGCTGCGCAGGCAGCGTCGCGGTGAAGTCGCCCTCCTCGTAGTCGCCGTCCACGTTGCGGTGCTTGCTGACGGACAGGAACGTCTCGGGCGTGATGTCGCCCTGCGGGGTCGTGTCGCCCACGGTCGTCTCGCCGGGTAGCTTCACCGACGGGTTCGCGTCCTCGAGCAGCTCACGGATGAGCTTCTCCGTCTGCGCGTACCCGCCCTCCCCCTGCGACACCTGCCGCACCTCGCCGGTGGCGTCGATGAGGTAGTGCGCGGGCCAGTAGCGGTTCCGGTACGCGGTCCAGGTGGCGTAGGAGTTGTCCTGCGCGACGGGGTAGGTGATGCCGAGCCGCTTCGCGCCGTCGACGACGTTGCGGGTCTCCCGCTCGAACGCGTACTCGGGTGTGTGGACGCCGATCACCACGAGGCCGTCGTCGGTGTACGCCTTGTCCCACGCGGTGACGTGCGGGACCGAGCGCTGGCAGTTGATGCAGGAGTAGGCCCAGAAGTCGATCAGGACCACCTTGCCCTTGAGGTCCGCCAGGTCCAGCGCCGTGCCGTCGGGTGTGTTGAGCCAGGTGTCGATGCCGCGGATCGCGGGCGCGGGCCCGCAGTCCTCGAGCGTCGCGGAGTTGTTGTGGCAGCGGGACAGACCCTCGTTCTCGGCCGTCGTCAGGCCGCCCAGGTTGAGCCTCTCCTGGACCGTCTTGCTCGCGGCGACCTTGGTCTGCAGCGCATCGGTGTAGCCGGGCAGCGCGCGCTGGATCGCGTCGGTGACGTTGAACGACAGCGCGAGGGCCAGCGCCAGCATGAGCGCACCGCCGATCCTGCGGACCGTGGCCTGGTGCGCCCGGAACGCGGCGATGCGCTCGGCGACACGACGGCCCGCGAGCGCGAGGATCAGCAGCGGGATCGCGGCGCCCAGGGCGAACGCGACGGTCAGCACCACCGTGTCGACGCCGACGGTCCCGGTCGCGCCTGCCACGGTGATCGCGGCGAGCACCGGACCGGCGCACGGCACGTACACGGCCCCGAGGCCCAGGCCGAGCACGAACCCGCCGCGCCCCTGACCGGGAGCACGCTTGGGGGTCAGCCGCTGGAACGGCTGCTCGATGACCTCCTCGAACCGCGGCACCAGCAGGCCGACGCCCAGGATCGCCAGCACCGCGATGCCCGCCCAGCGCAGCAGGTCCTGCGGCAGGCCCAGCAGATTGAGCACCAGCGTGCCGACGAGCGTCACGAGCGTGAAGCTCGTGACCAGGCCGGCGATCACCAGGTACGGGCGGGCGGACTCGCGCCGCGAGGCCGCGGGTGGCTCGTCGGCCGGGTGGTCCGCGAGCGCGACGCCCGACGAGGTGCCGGCGGTACCGACGACCGCCCCGCGCGCAAGGAACGCGGGCTGCGCCATCGCGCCCACCCCGCCCGCTGCGCCGACGCCCTTGCCGGCCGCCACCTTCAGGCCCGATCGCGCGGGCCGCGCGTTCTCCACGCCCCCCGCGAAGAAGACGACGGGCAGCACGGGCAGGATGCACGGCGAGATCCCCGTGATGAGGCCACCGACGAGGCCGATGAGCGCGAGCGTGAGCAGGTCCATGGCGCAGGTTCGCGGCGGCGGGCCGCGCGGATGGGTCGCGCGTGCGTCGAAGCAGTCGGCGTCCGCGGCCGATGCGGCAGCCTCGAACTCGTCGGGCATCCGACCCATCCACCCCGCCGCGGGCGCCGAACCTCGCTCGACAGTGGACGCCGGGAACACCCCCGGGGTCACGACAGATCGAGGGAGACCCATCATGCGTACCACCGCTCGCACCCGCGTCGCCGCCGTCCTGCTCGCCGGTGTCACCGGCCTGGCCCTGGCGGCCTGCAGCTCCGACGACGACTCCTCGAGCGACGCCGGCGCCTCGTCGCCCGCCGCGATGGAGACGCCCATGGACACGTCGTCGCCCATGGCGTCGGACAGCACGGGCACGATGGACCCGGCCGCGGACCTCGTCGGCAGCGGGTGTGCCGCCTATGCCGCGCAGGTGCCCGACGGCGCCGGCTCCGTGCAGGGCATGTCCACCGACCCGGTGGCCGTGGCCGCGTCCAACAACCCGCTGCTCACCACGCTGACGGCCGCCGTCTCCGGCAAGCTCAACCCCGACGTGAACCTCGTCGACACCCTGAACGGTGGCGAGTTCACGGTGTTCGCGCCAGTCGACGACGCCTTCAAGAAGATCGACGCGGCGACGATCGACGGCCTCAAGACCGACTCCGACACGCTGACCAAGATCCTCACGTACCACGTGGTCCCCGGTCAGATCTCGCCGTCCGACATCGACGGTGAGCACAAGACCGTCGAGGGCGGCACGGTCAAGGTGACCGGCTCCGGCGACGACATCATGGTCGACGGCGCGAAGGTCATCTGCGGTGGCGTCCACACCGCCAACGCGACCGTCTACCTCATCGACTCGGTGCTCATGCCGACGATGTGAGCGACCGGCCGTGGCCCCCGCATCCCTCCCACCGGGTGCGGGGGCTGCGTGCGTCCTCGACGCTGCTCACTCGGAGGCGTCGCCCCCTTCGGTGGCGGCCGACGAGTCGTCGGCGTACGCCTTGATCGCGTCCGCCTCCTTCGTCAGCGTGTCCGCGTCGACGAGGTCGCTCGCACCGCTCGAGATCACGTCGCTCCACGTGTCGACGGACGCAGCCAGCTCACCGCTGTCGTAGAGCTCGGCCCGCAGGTCCGTCAGCGCCTGCTCGTACAGCGCGTCGAACGTGTCGTTCGCCTTGAACCGCGTCACCAGCTGGTTGTTCCCGCTCATGCCGCCCGGACCGCCACCCTGGCGACCGCCGCCCTGGCCGGCGCCCACCTGACCACCGGCCTCGCCGCCCTGCTGGTCGGCGTCGCCGCCCGTGGGAGGTTCGGGACGGTCGCCCTGCGCGCCCGAGGGTGCCTCGCCGTCGGCCGGCGGCTGACCGTCACCGCGCTGGCCGCCGCCCATGCCGCCCATGCCGCCGCCGTTCTGGGTGCCGAACGCGAGGTTGTGGTCCCATGCGACGACGGTGAAGGTCCCGGCGTCGGTGTCGTACTCGAGGAACGAGTTGTTGCCGGGCCCGTCGATGTCGTCGAAGTTGTCGATGAGGTCCTCGAACGCCAGGTACCGCGCGAACGACTTCACGTCCAGGTGCTCGTCGAGCTTCGCGGCGAAGTCCTCGTCGCTCGAGTTGTTCACGAAGTCGAGGAAGTCGATCAACGGCGTGTAGTCCTCGTCGCCCGCCTCGACGGAGAAGGCCTCCTCGTAGTCCGCGGCATCGGTGCCGCGGTAGCTGTAGTCACCGTCGGCCTCGGCCTTGTAGAGGATGCCGTCGTCGTCGAAGCTCGCCTCCTGCCAGTCGTCGTCCAGGTTCTGCAGGACGAGCGTGAGCTGGTCGTCGGACCCGTTGACGCTGAACCGCGTCGCGATCGCGGGCTCGCTCGCCAGTCCCGCGTCGGCGAGCAGGTCGAGCGCCACGAACTCGTTGAGCGAGGTCTCGCTCGTGTTCGCGCGCACGACGAAGTCGGCGTAGCCGTCCACGTTCTGGCCGTCGACGTACTTGTCCAGGCGGATGCGCCACGGCAGCGACTCCGGCGTCGACGACGTGCTGACGCCGCGTAGCGTCGAGTTGCCCTTGAGCTTGAGCCCGACGTCCTTGTACTCGGTGCCGTCGATCGTGACCGTGCCCGTGATCCAGTCCTTGTCGCCCGACGACAGGTACGTCGAGATCATCGCCTGGAAGTCGTCGTCATCGATGTCGACCGCGATCGTGTGCGTCGTCGAGGCGTCGAAGACCGTGCCCTTCGTGGCCGCGGTGCGAGCGGTGGCCGCGGTGCTCGTCGACGGCTCGTTGTCGTCGCCGGTGGTGCAGCCGGCCAGGACGAGGGTCGTGGCGAGCGCGGCGCCGGTGACGGTCAGCAGGGGGCGGGGCATGGGGAGCCTTTCGTGGGAGATCCCCATCAGACCCCGTCGAGGTTCGACCCTCCTGGGCCGTGCCTGTGAATTGCCTGTGACGCCGATCGTGCTGGTGTCAGCTGGCGCTGAGGACCACCAGCGGCGTCGTCGTCGGCTGCTCCGAGCCACCCGCGGGCTCGACGGTCATGGCCAGGGCGTCGCCCGACGCGAAGTCGCCGGCGAGCTGGCGCACGCTGCCGCCGTCGGCGCTGAGCACGCCGGCCGAGGCCGCCGCGTCCTTGCTCACCACCCACAGCTGGTACACCTTGCCGTCGCTCAGCGACGGCAGCCCGGTGGCGCTGAACAGCGCGTCGTCGTCGGTCAGCACGGCCGTCGCCGTGCCGCCGCCCTGGACCTCACCATGCGCGAGGACCGCGGACGGGTCGCGCAGGACGTCGGCGAGGGCCTGCTGCTGCGTGGTCGCGTGCTCGGCACGCTGGTGCTGCTGGACCGCGATCGCGCTGGGCACGGCCGCGCCGACGACGACGGCCGCGGCGAGCGACCACCACCGCTGCGCGCCGCGCGGGCGGTGGCTGACGGGCGCGGGGTGTGGCGCCTGCTCGTCGGGCGTCGGACGGGCCTCGGTCGACGACGCGGCGGGCGGCTGGTCGGTCGCCGCGGCGTGGCGCGGCGCGCGGGACCCATCCGACGCCTCCGCGGCGATCGCCGCGAGCACGGACGCCCGCAGCGCGGCGGGCGGCTCGGCGCGGACGGACTCCCCCAGCCTCGCGGCGACGGCCTGCAGCGAGCGGAGCTCGTCGGCGGCCTCGTCGTCGTCGGCCACCAGACGCTCGACCGCACGGCGCTCGACGTCGTCGACGGCATCGAGTGCGTAGGCGCCGAGCAGATCGCGGGGGTCGTCGGCGCGCACGCCGTCGTTCTCGCTCATGCCGCCACCCCCAAGCAGTCCTTGAGGCGCAGCAGCCCGTCGCGGATGCGGGACTTCACGGTGGGCAGGGCGGCGCCGAGCGTGTCCGCGACCTCGCGGTACGTCTTGCCGCCGTAGTAGGCGAGCACCACGGCGCGGTGTTGGGTCTCGGTGAGGGTCTGCAGGCAGTCGCGCACGCGGACCTGCTCGAGCATGTTCTCGACCTCGTCGGCGACGACGTCGAACGGCCGCTCGCCGCTCTCGTCGAGCACGCGCTGGTCGCGGTCGCGCTGCGCCTGCACGGACCGCACGCGGTCGACGGCCCGACGATGGGCGAGCGTGACCACCCAGGTGCGGGCCGAGCCGCGCGTCGCGTCGAACCGGTCGGCCGTCCGCCAGACCTCGACCCAGACCTCCTGCGCGACCTCGGCGGCATGGTCGGGATCGCGGAGCACGCCGACGCAGGTACCGAACACGGGCCGCTCGAGCTGGTCGTACAGCCGAGCGAACGCGTCCTGGTCACCCGCCGCCACGGCGGCGAGCAGCTCAGGGGCGTCGCTCATCGATTCGGAAGCCTGCACCACGCGCGCCAGTGTGCCGTACGGGCGCACACCTCGCCCGCGCGACGTGCGGCGCGCGCCGGTGGGGGCGAGCAGCAGCAGCACGGAGATCCTTCGCTCGGTCGGCGGGAACATCAGGTCGACCAAGGTTCGGCGCCGGCCGACGAGCGGATGGGTCGCCCGCCAATATCACCCCGTCACCCGCCGCGCCATCGGGAGCCGCGACCGCGTCAGACATCAGGACGACAGCGAACGCACCCAGGTGTGCCCAGTACACGGCATGCGCGCCGACCTCGGCGAGGATCTTCGGATCGTCAGCCCCATCCGCCCAGCCGGCGAGGCGCGGGATCGCCGTCCCGTCCAGCCATATCGCGCCGCGCGGCATACCGTGCAGGCCATGAGCCTGCTTCGCCGTCACGGTCCCGCGCTCGCGCTGGCCGCCCTGCTCGCCACGTCGGGCACCATCCACCTGGTCCGCCCGAAGGTCTTCCGCCCGCTGATCCCCCGCACGCTCGGCGACCCGGACCCGTGGGTGCTCGGCAGCGGCGTCGCCGAGCTCGCGTGCGCCGGCGCGCTCGCCGTCCCCGCGACGCGCCGCGCGGGCGGGCTGGCGTCCGCCGCACTGCTCGTCGGCGTGTTCCCCGGCAACGTGACGGTGGCCGTCCGGTCGCGTCCCGACGCGCGCACGTGGGCCGGCAAGCCCGCAGTCGCCTGGGCGCGCCTGCCGCTGCAGGTCCCGCTCGTCGCCTGGGCCTGGTCGGTGGCGCGCGCGGCACGCTGAACCCACGACCCTCGTCGCCCGCGCGAGGCAGGTCTCAAGGAGCTCGTCGTTCGGGACCGACGACGTGGTCGGTCTGCAGGTCAGCATGCTGGGCATCGGGCGCGACGTCACCGTCCACGGCCCGTGGGGTCCGGAGATCTCCGGCCTCGTCGGGCCCCCGACGCCTGCCCGTCCTGACGCGTGTCGGTGATCGCGTGCAGACTGGCCCGATGGACGAGAAGACTGCACTGCTGCACTACCTGCGCGAGTCGCGCACCGACCTCGTCGGCAAGCTCGACGGGCTGGGCGAGTACAACGCCCGCCGCCCGCTGACGCCCACCGGTACCAACCTGCTCGGGCTCGTGCGCCACGTCGCGAGCACGCAGCTCTGGTACTTCACCGACACGTTCGGACGGCCGGCACACCTCGACACGCCCTGGCTCGACGACGACGCCGAGCCCGATGCCGACATGTGGGTGCCTGCCGACGAGAGCATCGCGTCGGTGGTCGCGTTCCACGAGCTGTCGGGACAGCTGGCCGACGAGACCATCGAGGCGCTGCCGCTCGACGCGCCGGGCGAGGTGCCGTGGTGGCGACCGGAGAACCGTGCCGTCACGCTGCAGCGGATCCTCGTCCACATGGTCAGCGAGACCGCGCGCCACGCGGGTCACGCCGACATCCTGCGCGAGCTGATCGACGACACCGCCGGCCTGCGTCAGGGCGACGTCAACGTCCCGGAACGGTCGGCCGAGCAGTGGGCCACCTACCGAGGCCGCATCGAGCAGGCGGCGCGTGACGCCGCAGCGACCGCGGGCGCGTAGCCCTCTCGCAGTGCGGCCGACGACGAGGGGCGGGAGCATGGCCCGATGACCCCATCCAGCGAGGGACAGCCCAGCGATCAGCCGAGCCAGGCTCAGATCAACGCGCACGTGATCGAGCAATTCCGCGCGGGCGGCGAGGTCGACGGCATGCACCGCGACCGTCTGGTGCTCCTGACGACCACGGGACGCTCGTCGGGCGAGGAACGCACCGCACCCATGATGTTCCACGTCGACCCGGGGCCCCCGGCGCGGCACGTCGTCATCGCCTCGAACATGGGCGCACCCCAGGACCCGGGCTGGTACCTCAACCTGGTGGCCGACCCGCAGGTGCACGTGGAGCTGGCGGACGAGGAGTTCGACGCGACCGCCGTCGTCCTCGAGGGCGACGAGTACGACCGCCTGTGGGCCGACATCACCGCCGCGAACCCGTTCTTCCTGGACCACCAGGCGAAGACGGACCGCACCATCCCGCTCGTCGCGCTCGAGCGACGCTGAGACGCGACGGCGGCGCCGCGGGGAGGAACCCGCGACGCCGCCCTCAGCGCCTCGCCCAGCCTGTCAGCGCGAGCGCACCTTGACCGTCTTCGAGGTCTTCGACGATACGACCGTCGACTTCGTGGGCGCGAAGACCGCCTTGACCTTGATCGACGACCGCGACGTGCGCGGCAGAGTGACCTTGACCGACGACCGGGTCGAGGACAGCTTGACCGACGCGACCTTCTTGCCGTTCACGTAGACCTTCACCGTGCCCGAGGCCCGCTTGCCGTTGTCCAGCTTGCCGACCGTGACCGTCACGACCGGGTGCTTGCCCGTGACGTACTTCTTCGCGGACACCTTCACCGACGTCACCTTCGCCTTGGCCACCTTCACCGTCACCGCCGGCGAGGTCACCTTCGCGTAGGTGCCGGAGCCTGCATAGACGGCCTTGAGCCTGTGCGTCCCGACCTTCAGGGTCGAGCTCGACACCCGGGCCACACCCGCCGACAGCGTCACCGGCTTGCCCAGCTTCTTCGACCCGTCGAAGAACTGCACCGAACCAGACGGACGACCCGCAGAACCACCGACCGTCACCTTGACCGTCAGCTTCTTGCCGTACGGAAGCTTCGCCGCAGAGACCTTGACGGCCGCCTTCGCCGACGCCTTCGAGACCGTCACCGCACGCTTGACGGTCACCTTCGAGACCGCACCCCGCGCCGACAGGCTCTGCAGACCGACGTTCGTCGCCTTGACCGACGCCGACACGGAACCCGTGGACGACGCCGTCACCGACACCGCCGACGACCCCAACGCGACCGAGACCCGCTCACCCTTCGCGAACCCCGAGCCCGTCACCCGCAACGACGAACCCACGACCACAGACGCAGCAGCCGACACCTTCGGGTGATACACCACCGGCGTCGTCCCCGGGTCCGTACCGGGGTCCGTCCCCGGATCCGTTCCGGGGTCGGTGCCGGGATCGGTGCCCGGGTCGGTTCCGGGCACCGTGCTCGGGTTGGTGATCGGGTCGTCCGCCTGCTGCTGCGGCGCGGTGCCCTGCTCGTCGGTCCCCGGGACCGGGTACTCGGCGATGAACGACGGCACCGTGGCTTCGGCGAACTGCTTGTCACCCAGACCGTTGATGACGTGGTCGTAGATGCCCTGGCCGCCCAGCGACACGGTCGCCAGGTGGTGCATCTTCACGCCGGCCGTGATCGGGACCTCGAAACCGTTGCTGACGGCGATCTCGTCCTGACCGTTCTCGTCGTCGGACGTGAAGTTCGAGTACGTGCCCAGCCCCCACGCCTCGTGGGTCGTCACCGAGTTGGCGACCTTGTAGGCGACGAAGCCCTTCGTGTCGCCGTTCTGCCACGCCGCCTGGCTCGGGACGTCGTAGGGCAGCTCGTTCTGGAAGAAGATCGTGCGACCGTGCTGGCCCTTCCAGAACACGTTGTACTTCTGGTAGTGCTCGACGAAGAGGCCGTACGCGGAGACGTCGTCACCGTTCACGACGAGGCCGTAGTCGGACGTGTTGAGCGTCCAGCCCACACCCTCGCCGTGGTCGGCACGCCACGACCAGACGTGGTCGACGATCGTGTCGTCGGCGTTGACCACCATGGCGGTCTTGACCTTGCCGGCGACCGCGCCGCCGACGCGCATGAACACGTCGTTGAGCACGATCGGGTCGGCGGAGTGGTCGACGTGCGTGTCCTTGTCGCCGACGACGAACAGCGCGGGCGACTCGGTGACCGCCGCGTCGAACAGCAGGCCCGCGACGCGGATGCCGGCAGCGTCCTTGACGTGCATGCCGATGCCACCACCCGTCGGGATGATCGTCGCCATGCCCAGGCCCAGCACCACGGTGTCGGGGTTGTCGACCTGGATCGTCTTGTCCAACCGGTACACGCCCGGCGTCAGGAGGAGGTTCTTGCCGGCGGCGAGCTGGGTGTTGATCTCGTCGGCCGTCACACCCGGCTTCGCGACGAAGAAGTCGGTCAGCGGGACCGCGCGGCCTGCGGTGTGGCCGTCGGCCCACGTCGTGCCCGTGGTGCCCTCGCGCAGCGATGGCACGAAGACCGACCACGACGAGGCCGCCTCCACGTCACCCTCGGGGGACGACATGTAGAGGTACGGCTTCTCGGCGACCGGTCCGGTCGTCGGGACGACCGTCATGGCCGGGTCCGGGTACGTCCCCGGCGTCTCGGGGAGGGTCGACTGCTGCGTGTCGGAGGAGAAGAGCCTCCCGTCGACGCCCGAGAACACCATGTTCCACAGGCTGCCGTCCCACTCGCCGACGGAGCTGTCACGCGTGTACCACTGCTGCTGCGTCCACGAGATCGCCTTGCCGGTGATGTTCGAGTCGGCGATGTAGCCGCCCGACGCCCAGCCCCACGCCGACGAGTTGAGGTGCAGGTCACCGTTCACCTGGATGCGGCGGAACGGCGCGGCCTGGGCGACGGCCCAGCGTGCACCGTCGGACGCGTTGGTCGGCGTGATCGACAGGTTCTCCGCCGAGCGCCAGAAGTTCTGCGTCGCGTTGCCGTTGAACCACTTGGCGTCGACCCAGTCGCCGCCCGTGATCTGCACGTCGGTCGGGTCCTGCCCCACGCCGGACAGCGACGTGTAGAAGCCGACCTTCGCGTCGACGTGGTAGCTCCCGGGACGGAACAGGTACTGGTAGCGGCCCTCACCGAACTGGGCCGTCTCCTGCTGGTCGTAGACCGTGTCGAGCGCGTCCTGGATCTTCGCGTCCGGCATCGACGGGTCGAAGACCATGACGTTCGGACCGAACAGGTCGGTCGTCGGGTCGATGCCCGGGACCGCGTCCGCGAGGCCCATGGCGCGCAGCTCGTAGAAGCTGTAGCCCCACTGCGTGCCGCGGTGGATGCCCACCCACTTCACGTAGCGGGCCTCGTAGACCTTGCCGAAGCCGTCGTTCGCGGTGCCGGCCTTGGCGCGGTCACGCACCTGCGCAGCCGTCACCCAGGTCACGCCGTCGTTCGAGAGGAGGATGTCGTAGTCCTTGCCGTACGCGCCCTCCCACAGGATCTGGACGCCGCACAGCGCCTTCGTCGACTTCAGGTCCACCTGGAACCACTCGTCGTCGTACCCGTTCCACGGGTCGGTGGTGGCCTGCTTGCTGCCCCAACGCGTGCCGGTGTTGCCGTCGATCGACGCACCGGGGTTGGCGCCCGACGACGCGGTCGCGGTCGCGCCGGTGCCGGTGACGTCCTGCGTGCACTCCTTGCCCGCCGGGATGTCCGTCCCCGTCGGGGGCTCGACGCCCGGATCCGTTCCCGGGTCCGTTCCCGGGTCCGTTCCCGGGTCCGTTCCCGGGTCGGTCTGGCCGTCGGGGCCGTAGACCTGGAACTCCCAGAGCGAGTAGCCGTAGTTCATCTCGCGCGCCGTGCCGTCCATGCGGACGTAGCGCGCGGTCGTGGGCTCGTCGAGGGTGACCGTGCGACGGAAGTGCGACGTGCTCGTCTCGGCGTCGGCCGACTCGGTCTCGAAGACCTTCGTCCAGGTGACGTCGTCCGTGGACACCGAGACCGAGTAGGCCGACGCACGCGCGGCCTCCCAGTCGAGGACGACGCTGTCGACCTGCTTCGCGGCCCCGAGGTCCACCTCGAGCCACGCCGGATCGACACCGTGCTTGCTCTCCCAGCGCGTGCCGAGATCGCCGTCGACGGCCGCAGCCGCGAGGCCGCCGTTCGTCGAGTTCGTCTCCGACGAGGTCACGGCGCTGCCCTGGGAGAGGACGACATCGTCGGCGGCGCCGGCTGCACCGGCGCTGGCGACCAGCCCGGCGGTGACCAGCGAGATCGTCCCGGCGGCGGCTGTCGCCGCTCGCCAGTGCGGCGCCAGGCGCCGCCCGATCGTGGGGGTGGGGGACATCGAACCTCCTGTCGCGCGGTCGTCGTCGACCGGGCTGTACTCGACATTGAGCGGGGCACGTGCAGACCCAGAAGCAGAGAGCGCTCTCTGGTGTCGTCGGAAGTATGGAGACGGCGCAAGGCTTTGCGCAAGAGAGCGCTCTATGACGTTGCGAAAATGTCACCCTCTAACCGGGACGACTCGGGCATCGGGTGTCCGCGACCACCCGGACGAGCGCGAACGAACGGCACCCACTCCATCTCCCGCTCCCGTGCTGCGTTTCGTTCGAATAGCGCAAGAAATGCAGCACGTCGGGAGGGGGCGGGTGCGGGAGGGGGCGGGTGCGGGAGGGG
>Ga0222423_1000403_pt1 | contig 32287 bp, 25 predicted proteins | sample 3A0metagenome_FD_182472 | JGI IMG/M metagenome (GOLD analysis project Ga0222423, IMG submission 182472) | Enriched microbial communities from leaf-cutter ant dump, University of Wisconsin, Madison, United States - 3A0 (version 2) | ecosystem: Environmental > Terrestrial > Nest > Insects nest >...
GGACCGCGTGGCGCTGCGGGGGCTGGGTCACGACGCGTGGGACGCGATCCTGTCCCGCGCCGCGCGGGCTGCGGCCGTGACGGTGTCGAGGTCCGGGGCGAACCCGCCGCGGGCTGACGAGCTGGATTGAGGGCGCTCAGCCGAGCAGACGGTCGAGGCCAGCGAGCGGGATCGGCAACCACGTCGGGCGGTTGCGGGACTCGTAGACGGCCTCGTACAGCGTCTTGTCGAGCTCGAGCACGGTGGTGAGCAACGGGTCGCCCGCATCGCCGTAGCCGCTGGTCAGCGCGGTGCGGGCGTCCGCGGTCCAGGTCGCCGCGGCCTCCCCGGTCAGCCCGCCGACGGCCGCGGCGTAGTCCATCGAGCGCAGCATGCCGGCCAGGTCGCGGACGGCCAGGTCGGGGCGTGTGCGCTGCTCGAGCGGCGCCAGCGGTTCGCCCTCGAAGTCGGTGATGAACCACTCGCCCCCGGCGCGAAGCACCTGGCCCAGGTGCAGGTCGCCGTGGACCCGCTGACGCGGCGGGGTCGCGGCGAGGCCCCGGACGCGCGCCAGCAGGTCGGCGACCGCATCCGCGTGGCCCGCGAGCTGAGGGACCGCGGACGTCGCCCACGCGAACCGTTGCGCGACGGCGTCGGCCAGGAGGGCCGGACCGTCGGGGGCGTCGACGAGCGGGAAGGCCCGCGCCAACGAGGCGTGCATCGTCGCCATGACCTCACCCAGGTCGCGGGCCAGGTCAGCGAACGACTCGCCCCGTCCGGCGTACGCGCAGGCGAGCTCGAAGCCGTCCTCCGCGCCCGCGACGAACGTGCTCATGGCGCCCAGGTAGCCGCGGCGAGGCGTACCGTCCGGGGCGAGCCACTCGCCCTCGAGCCACGCCAGCGGCGCGGGCACGTGCTGCCAACCGTCCTCGACGAGGCGGCGGGGGACGTCGACGTCGGGGTTCTCGCCGGGCTGCAGGGCGCGCAGCACCTTGAGGATCGCGGTGTCGCCCAGGATGACGGACGTGTTGGACTGCTCGCCGGTGATCATGCGCGCCTGCGCGGGGTCGGCGTCCGTGCCGGGTCCGTCGGCCGCCGCGAGCCAGGCCCGAAGGAATGCGGGGTCGGCCGCGCCGTCGCGCACCTCGCGCCCGTCGACGTGCCCGACGAGCTCCCCGACGCCCGGTCCGAGGACCAGCGGCACCTGCAGGAGCGCGTCGATCGATCCGGCGCGGGCGGCGACCAGCAGGATCCTGACGTCGTCGGCCAGCGGAACCGCACCCACGACACCCAGCTCCGCCTGCGCCCCCTTGGCGGGGAACCAGCGGCGTCCCGGCAGCCACGGCTCCAGGACCGCGAGCAGCTGCTCGTCGAGCGGTGTGGGGGACTGGGCGACGAGCGTCATACGGCCTCCGGATCGGGTGCGGGCTCGAGCGAGAGCCAGTAGAACTCGCGCGAGCCGAGCGTGAAGGTGGCGGTGCCGTCCTCGCCGACCGACCCGAACTGCGCGCCGCCGAACACGTCGCGCAGCGGCCGGCCCGCATGCTGCGGGAGCTTGACGGTCGCGTGCCGGGCGGTGGACGCGAGGTTGGCGAGCACCAGGAGCGTCTCGTCGTCGGACCGCCGGCAGAACGTCAGGACCGACTCGTTGTCGCAGTCCACGACCTCGAACTCGCCGAGCCCCAGCGCGGGGTGCTGGCGGCGCACGGCCAGCATGCCGCGCACCCAGTGCAGCAGGCTGGTGGGCTGCGCGAGCTGCGCCTCCACGTTGGTGTGGCCGTAGTGGTACACGAGCGACTGGATCAGCGGCAGGTAGAGCTTGCCCGGATCGGCCGTGGAGAAGCCGGCGTTGCGGTCCGGCGTCCACTGCATCGGCGTGCGGACCGCGTCGCGGTCGGGCAGCCAGATGTTGTCGCCCATCCCGATCTCGTCGCCGTAGTACAGGCACGGGCTGCCGGGCAGGCTCAGCAGCAGGGCGTGGGCCAGCTCGATCTCCTTGCGGGAGTTGTCGAGCAACGGGGCGAGGCGGCGGCGGATGCCGACGTTGGCGCGCATGCGGGAGTCCGGCGCGTACCAGCCGTACATCGACGCGCGCTCCTCGGTCGAGACCATCTCGAGCGTGAGCTCGTCGTGGTTGCGCAGGAACGTGCTCCACTGCGCGCCCCGGGGGATGGCCGGCGTGTCGGCCATGATGTCGACGATGGGCGCCGCCTTCTGGTCCCGGATCGAGTAGAAGATGCGCGGCATCACCGGGAAGTGGAAGCACATGTGGCACTCGGGCTCGTCCTCGGAGCCGAAGTAGTCGACCACGTCCTCGGGCCACTGGTTGGCCTCGGCCAGCATGATGCGGCCCGGGAACTCGGTGTCGATCATGGTGCGCACGCGGCGCAGGAACGCGTGCGTCTCGGGCAGGTTCTCGCAGTTCGTTCCCTCGGCCTCGAACAGGTACGGGACCGCGTCGAGCCGGAACCCGTCCACGCCCAGGCCCAGCCAGAACCGGCCCACGTCGAGCATCGCGTCCACGACGCGCGGGTTGTCGAAGTTGAGGTCGGGCTGGTGGCTGAAGAACCGGTGCCAGAAGTACTGGCGGCGGACGGGGTCGAACGTCCAGTTGGACGTCTCGGTGTCGACGAAGATGATGCGCGCGTCGCGGTATTGCTCGGCGTCGTCGGACCACACGTAGAAGTCGCCGTACGGGCCCTCCGGGTCCGAGCGGGACGCCTGGAACCAGGGGTGCTGGTCGCTGGTGTGGTTCATCACCAGGTCCACCACCAGGCGCATGCCGCGGCGGTGCGCCTCCTCGATGAGCTCGGTGAAGTCGGCGATCGACCCGTACTGAGACGCGACAGCCGTGTAGTCGGCGACGTCGTAGCCGCCGTCGCGGAGCGGGCTCGGGTAGAAGGGCGGCAGCCACAGGCAGTCGATGCCCAGCCACTGCAGGTAGTCCAGGCGGTTGATGAGGCCCCGCAGGTCGCCGCTGCCCTGGCCCGAGGAGTCGGAGAAGCAGCGCAGCATGACCTCGTAGAAGACGGCCTTGCGGTACCAGTCGGGATCGTCGCTCAGGCCGCCGGGCTCGATGGGCGGGACCTCCGGCTGCCGTGTGGCGGGCAGGCGGATCTGCGACGTCGTGGGTGCGGGCTCGCGCACGACCGGCAGCGGGGTCGTGCGGGGGTGGGGGTCCGTCGTGTGCGGGTCGATGGTCACAGCTCCTCCAGGGCCACGACGTGCGCCGGGCGCTCGGTGGGGTCCAGGCGGACGTAGGCCGACGAGCCCCATGTCCACTCCTCGTGCGTCAGCAGGTCGCGCGCGCGCACCTGCGCCGGCAGACCCAGCGCGGCCAGGTCGATCTCGACGGTGCCCTGGCGGGCGTTCCACGGGTCGAGGTTCACGACGACGAGCACCGTGTCCGGCCGCCCCGTCGGGGAGTGCTCGGCGTCCAGGTGCTTCGAGAACGCGACGATCGCGTCGTCGCTCGTCGGGTGCACACGCAGGTTGCGCAGCTGGCGCAGGGCCGGGTGCGAGCGGCGGATCGCGTTGAGGTTGCCCAGCAGCAGGGCGATGCCGAGGCCGTCGGCCTGCGACCAGTCGCGCGGCTTGAACTCGTACTTCTCGTTGTCGATCTGCTCCTCGGCCCCGGGGCGCGGCACCTTCTCGACGAGCTCGTACCCCGAGTAGATGCCCCAGGTCGGGCTGCCCGTGGCCGCGAGGACGGCGCGTACCGCGAAGGCCGGGCCGCCGCCGCTCGTCAGGTACGGAGGGAGGATGTCGTGCGTCGTCGGCCAGAAGCTCGGCCGCATCCACGCACCCTGCTCGCCCGAGACCTCCGCCAGGTACTCCTCGAGCTCCTCCTTGGTGTTGCGCCAGGTGAAGTACGTGTAGGACTGGTGGAAGCCGATCTTGGCGAGGGTCGCCATCATCGCGGGCCGCGTGAACGCCTCGGACAGGAAGATGACCTCGGGGTGGTCCTTGCGGACGTCCGCGAGCAGCCACTGCCAGAAGTCGAGCGGTTTGGTGTGCGGGTTGTCGACGCGGAACAGGGTCACCCCGTGGTCGATCCAGACCTGCAGGACGCGCCGGATCTCGCTTGCGATCCCCACCGGGTCGTTGTCGAAGTTCAGCGGGTAGATGTCCTGGTACTTCTTGGGCGGGTTCTCCGCGTAGGCGATGCTGCCGTCGGCCCTCGTGGTGAACCACTCCGGGTGCTGCGCCACCCACGGGTGGTCGGGGGAGCACTGCAGTGCGATGTCGAGCGCGACCTCGAGCTTCAGCGAGCGGGCGCGGGCGACGAAGTCGTCGAAGTCCGCGAACGTGCCCAGGGTCGGCTCGATCGCGTCGTGACCGCCGTCGGCCGAGCCGATCGCATAGGGCGAGCCCGGGTCGCCCGGCTCGGTCAGCAGGGAGTTGTTGCGACCCTTGCGGTTGGTGGAGCCGATGGGGTGGATCGGCGTCAGGTAGACGACGTCGAAGCCCATCGCGGCGACGCGCGGCAGCTCGTCGGACGCCGTGCGCAGCGTCCCGGAGACCCAGCGGCCCTCGTGCTCGTCGTAGTGCGCGCCGTGCGAGCGCGGGAACAGCTCGTACCAGGACCCGGCCAGCGCGAGGGGGCGGTCGACGACCAGCGGGTACGCCGGCGACGCGCTGACCAGGTCGCGCACGGGGTGGCGCCGCAGCGCGTCCTGCACGCCGCGCGCGAGGGCCAGGTCGAGCCGCTCGGTCGGTGCCAGGTGCGCGTCGGTGAGCCCCGTCGCCGCGGCGGCCAGCGTGCGTGCGTCGCCGTCGGGAAGACCGTCGCGCCCTGCGGCGCGCTGCAGGAGCAGCGACCCCTCCGTCAGCATGAGCTCCACGTCGACGCCCGCGGCGATCTTGATGGTCGCGTCGTGGACCCACGTCGCCCACGGGTCCGACCAGCCCTCGACGCGGAACGACCACAGCCCCTCACGGTCGGGCTGCAGCCGCGCCTCGTACCGGTCCAGGCCCGGGGCGATGTCGACCATGGCGGCGCTCGAGTGGTCCCGCCCGTCCGGGTCGACGAGCACGGCCGTCGCCGCGACCGCGTCGTGGCCCTCGCGGAAGACCGTGGCGCGCACGGGGAACGCCTCGCCGACGACGGCCTTGGCCGGGAAGCGGCCCGCCTCCGCGACGGGAGCGACGTCCACCACCGGGATGCGTCCGATCGGGGCGGCCACGGCAGACGCCGCCACGCGTGACCGCGGTGCGTCCGGCGCCGGGGCGGGGGGCTGCGGCGTCACCGCGGGCGCGGGCGTCTCGGCGACCGGGCTCGACGGTGCATCGCTCGCCGGCGCATCGGCCGCGGGGCCGCTGCTCGGGACCGGGACGCTCGCGCGCAGGGCTTCGTCGGGTGTCATGGCCGGCACCGCCGTGCCGATGGACGTCGTGGGCTTGCGGCGGCCGTTCGAGCGGCGGCCGCGACCGGGGCTCGCGGGGGTAGTCGTCACAGTTCCCGAACCTATCCGGACCGCCCGCACCTAGGCATCCGCAACGCCCGGTTGCCGCCCCGCCGCCCCTGTGCTGTGGGCCTGCCGCCTGTGGTGAACGGCTCGGCGAACGACACGCCGCGCGTGCGGGGGGCGGCGTGCCGTTCAGCCAGCGATGCGCCGTCGAGCGCCGCGCGGCGTCGTGGGGCGGATGGGGTGGGCGGAGGGGGAGGGGGTGGGGCGGATGGGGGAGGCGGGTGTCGGGCGGATCAGGCCAGGGAGTCCGCCAGGGCGCGGCCCGTCGTGCGGCCCGTGAAGAGGCAGCCGCCCAGGAACGTGCCCTCGAGCGCGCGGTGGCCGTGCACACCGCCGCCGCCGAATCCGGACGCCTCGCCGACGGCCCACAGGCCGGGCAGGACGTCGCCGTCGGGTCGCAGGACGCGCCCCTCGAGGTCGGTCGCCAGGCCGCCGAGCGTCTTGCGCGTGAGCACGGACAGGCGGACGGCGAGCAGGGGGCCGTGCGCGGGGTCGAGCAGCCGGTGGGGCTTGGCGACGCGGATGAGCTTGTCGACGACGAACTCGCGGCTGCGGGCCGTCGCGATCACCTGGAGGTCCTTGCCGAGCCCGCTGGCGACCTGCCGGTCACGGTCGACGATCGTGCGCTCGAGCGCGTCGGCATCGATGCGCGACGTCCCCGTCAGGGCGTTCATCTTGGCGGCGAGCTCGTGCGGGGTGTCGGCCCAGAGGAACTCGTGCGACTTCTGGGCGAACGCCTCGACGGGCCCGACGGCGCCGGGCAGGACGCGCTGCAGGAGCTGCGGGACGCTGCGGCCCGTCAGGTCGGGGTTCTGCTCGGACCCTGACAGGGCGAACTCGCTGCCGAGGATGGTCTTGTCGAGCACGAACCACGAGTGGTCGTCGCCCCGTCCCGTGATGTGCTGCAGCGCACCCAGGGAGTCGAAGCCCGGGAACAGCGGGACGGGCAGCCGGTGGCCGTCGGCGTCGAGCCACAGCGACGACGGTCCGGGCAGGATGCGGATGCCGTGCCGCGACCACACGGGCGTGTGGTCCGTGATGCCCTCGGGGTAGTGCCACATCCGGTCCTCGTGCACGACGGCGCCCCCGGCTGCTCGGGCCGCGGCGATCCCGGAGCCGTCCACGTGGTCAGGGACGCCCGCGAGCATGCGCTCGGGCAGGCGGCCGGCGGACGCGGGCCACAGCTCGCGGACCAGGTCGTGGTTGCCGCCGATGCCGCCGGTCGCGACGACGACGGCCGCGGCGTCGAGCTCGAACGGCGCGACGACCTCGCGCGACGAACGGGCGGCGCGCGGGACCGGGTCGGGCGCGAGGACGTCGCCGCGCACGCCGGTCACGCGGCCGTCCGTGGTGACGAGCGAGGTGACGCGGTGTCGGAAGCGCACGTCGACGAGTCCCGCGGCACGGGCGTCGAGCAGCGCGCGGACGAACGGCTCGAGCACGCCGGGTCCCGTGCCCCACGTCACGTGGAAGCGAGGGACCGAGTTGCCGTGCCCGTCGGCCAGGTACCCGCCGCGCTCGGCCCACTGCACCGCGGGGAACCAGCGCACACCCTGGTCGTGCAGCCAGCCCCGCATCGGACCGGCGGCGAAGTCGACGAACCCCTCGGCCCACGCGCGGCCCCACCGGTCGGAGCCGTCGTCGGCGAACTGCGCCGAGCCGAACCAGTCCGCGAGTGCGAGCTCAGCGCTGTCGCGGATCCGCAGCCGCCGCTGCTCGGGGGAGTCGACCAGGAACAGGCCACCGAACGACCAGAACGCCTGACCGCCCAGGGAGGCGGCCGGCTCGGCGTCCAGCAGGGTCACGCGGTGGCCCGCGGCGGTGAGCTGGGCGGTGGCGACCAGGCCGGCAAGGCCGGCGCCGACGACCACGACATCGGAGTGCGTCATGGCATGACGATACCCGTCATGGACAGATGTCCAGGAGTGGGCGCGCTCGGCGGATCAGCCCGCCAGGACGTACACCTGCAGGCTGAGCGGCTCGAGCTCGGTCGTCGCGCCGGCGTCGACGTGCAGCGCGCCCGCGATCGCGGTGCCGCGCTCGTCGGCCGGACGTTCCCAGACCGAGTCCCAGGCGAGCCGCCAGCGCTCACCGGGCTCACCCGCGAGCGTGACGTCGAGCCCCTCGAGCGACCCGTTGATGACCAGCAGCACGACGTCGCCGTCCTCGTGCGCGCGCAGCATCTGCAACGTGCGGATCGCGGGGTCGTGCCAGCGGGCGTGGTCGAACGGGTCGCCCGACGCGTCGAACCACGCCAGGTCAGGCCGTGACCCCGGCTGCGGCGGGCGACCGGTGTAGAACCGCGGCGCCCGCAGCGCGGGATGATCGCGACGCAGCGCCAGCAGCCAGCGCGACGTCGCGAGCAGGTCGAGCCGGCTGTCCGTCAGGTCCCACTGCACCCACGAGATCTCGTTGTCCTGGCAGTACGCGTTGTTGTTCCCGCCCTGCGTGCGGCCCATCTCGTCGCCCGCGGTGATCATGGGAGTGCCCGCGGACAGGACCAACGTCGCGAACAGGTTGCGGATGGACCGGCGGCGCAGCGGCGCGATGTCCGCGGCGGGGGAGTCGTGGCCGATGGGTCCCTCGACGCCGTGGTTCCACGACCGGTTGTCGTCGCTGCCGTCGCGGTTGTTCTCTCCGTTGGCAGCGTTGTGCTTGTGGTCGTAGGAGACCAGGTCGGCGAGCGTGAACCCGTCGTGCGCGGTGACGAAGTTGACCGACGCCACCGGGCCGCGCACGAGCGGAGGGTCGCTGTGGCCGAACAGGTCGACCGAGCCGGACAGGCGGGTGGCCAGGTCGCGCACGCGGTGGCCGGGCAGGCCGTGCGCGGCCCGCGCGGGGTCGGCGAGCCAGAACGAGCGGGCGGCGTTGCGGAACCGGTCGTTCCACTCGCCGAACGGCGCCGGGAACTGCCCGGTGCGCCAGCCGCCCGGGCCGATGTCCCACGGCTCGGCGATCAGCTTGAGGCCGTGCAGCGAGGGCGAGGCCGCGGCTGCCACCAGCAACGGGTGGTCCGGCGTGAAGCCGTCGGCGTCGCGCGCGAGCGTCACGGCGAGGTCGAAGCGGAAGCCGTCGACGCCCACGACGTTCGCCCAGTAGCGCAGCGAGTCCAGCGTCATGCGGACCACCTGGCTGCGGCGGAAGTCGAGGGTGTTGCCGCAGCCCGTCACGTCGGCGAGGGCCGCCGGCACGCCGCCGTCGTGCACGTAGTACATCGTCGCGTCGAGCCCGCGCCAGGACACGTGCTGCCCGGGCAGCCCGCCCTCGCACGTGTGGTTGTAGACGACGTCGAGCAGCACCTCGATCCCCGCCTCGTGCAGCGCGTGGACGGCGGAACGGACCTCGGCGAGGACGGCGGCCGGACCGGCCTCCTGCGCGGCGCGCGTGGCGTAGCCGGCGTGCGGGGCGAAGAAGCCGAGGGTCGAGTAGCCCCAGTAGTTCGTCAGCCCCTTGGCGACGAGGTGCGGCTCGTGCGCGGCGGCGTGGACGGGCAGCAGCTCGACGGCGGTCACGCCCAGACGCACCAGGTGGTCGATCACGCTCGGGTGCGCCAACCCCGCATACGTCCCGCGCAGCTCGGCGGGCACCTTCTCGTTGCGCATCGTCAGGCCGCGCACGTGCGCCTCGTAGACGACCGTGCGGTCCCACGGCACCCACGGGCGGTTCTCGGCGGGGTCCGGTCCGGGCAGGTCGCGCGTGTCGACGACGACGGAGTACGGCACGAAGCCGGCGGAGTCGCGCTCGTCGGCCGCACCGTACGGGTCGCCGGCGAGGTCGTCGTCGACCACGTGACCGTAGGTCCGGGGGCCGTACGTCATCTCCCCGACGAGCCCACGCGCGTAGGGGTCGACCAGCAGCTTGGCGGGGTTGTGGCGCAGGCCCGCCGCCGGGTCCCACGTCCCGTGCACGCGGAACCCGTACCGGGTGCCCGCGACCACCCCGGGCACCTCGGCGCTGAACACGCCGAGCGCGGGTCCCTCCAGCGCCACGCGTCGCTCCGTGCCGTCGTCGTCGAAGAGGCACAGGTCGACGCCGGTGGCGTGCGTGGCCAGGACGGCCACGACGACGCCGTCGTCGGTCAGGTGGACACCGAGCTGGGGCGGGCGGCGATGCGTGGGAGTGGGGGTGCTCACCGCTCCATTGTGGAGGAGCCGTGCGACGACGATGTTTCGCGCGATCCCGACAGACGAACACCACCCCCCGGACCGTGGGCGGACCGGGGTAACGTTCCGGGCGTGAGAATCGTCGTCTGCGTCAAGCACGTCCCGGACATCCAGTCGGACCGCGCCCTCGGTGAAGGCGGCCGCGTCGTGCGGGACGGCGGTGACGGCACCCTCAACGAGCTCGACGAGAACGCGCTCGAGGCCGCGCTCGTCCTGGCCGAGAGCGAGGGCGGCGAGGTCGTCGCGCTGACGGTCGGGCCCGACGACGCCGTCGACGCCGTCCGCAAGGGGCTGCAGATGGGCGCCGACGAGGCAGTCCACGTGGTCGACGACGCGATCGGCGGCTCGGACGTCGTCGGCACCGCGCGTGTCCTGGCCGCGGCGATCACGCACATCGGCGCCACCGAGCCCGTGGACCTCGTCGTGCTCGGCATGGCGGGCCTCGACGGGCTGACGTCGCTGCTGCCGTCGGCGCTCGCCGCGCTGCTCGACGTGCCGGCGCTGCCGCTGGCCGCCGAGATCACGGTCGCCGACGGGTCGGTGCGCGTGCGGCGCAACCTCGACCACGCGACCGAGGTGCTTCAGGCGTCCCTCCCGGCCGTCGTGAGCGTCACCGACCAGGCGAACCAGCCGCGCTACCCCAACTTCAAGGGCATGATGGCGGCGCGCAAGAAGCCCGTCACGACCCTCACCCTCGCCGACCTGGGCATCGCCCCGGCCGACGTCGGGACCGCGGGCGCACGCACGGCCGTCGTGGCCGCCGCACCCCGCCCGGCGCGGGAGAACCGCGTGCTCGTCAACGGCGGGAGCGAAGCGGGCGCGGCGCTCGCCGCGTACCTCGTCGAGAACAAGCTCGCCTGAGCCCACCGCCCGGAACCACCCATCCCCAGGTCCGGCCCCGCCGGCGCCACGGAACCGAGGAACTCTGACGTGACCGACTCCCTCGTCCTGCTCGACCACTCCGCCGACGGCGTGCTGCGCGCTCCCGTGCGTGAGCTCGTCACGCTCGGCCGCACCCTCGGCACCGTGCACGGTGTGTGGGCCGCCGACGGCGCCGAGCCCGACGCCCAGACGCTGGCCGACCTCGGGGCGCTCGGCGTCGCGCGGGTCCACCGGCTGTCGTCGACGGGAGACGTGCACGTCGCGGCCGTGCTGGCCGAGGCGCTGGCCGACCTGCTCGACGCGACGGGCGCGGGCCTGCTGCTCGCCACCTCGTCGTTCGAGAACAAGGAGGTGGCCGCGCAGCTCGCCGTGCTGACCGGGGCCGGTGTCGTCACGGACGCCGACGGTCTGGTCGTCGAGGGCGACGGGCTCGTCGCCAGCAAGACGGTGTTCGCCGGCACGTGGAACACGCGTTGCGCGATCACGAGCCCGCTGGCGATCGTCACGCTCAAAGCCAACTCGATCAGCGTCGAGCCCGCGGAGCAGGCCGGGACACCGGACCTCGTCGAGCACGCCTCCACGGCGAGCGCCGCCGCGCAGCGCGTGACCGTCGTCGAGCGGACCGAACGCCCTGCGAGCGGTCGTCCCGACCTCGGCTCGGCGCACGTCGTCGTGGCCGGCGGTCGCGGGACCGAGGGCGACTTCACGCTGGTCGAGGAGCTCGCGGACGTGCTCGGCGGTGCCGTGGGCGCGACGCGTGTCGCGACGGACGAAGGGTGGATCGGCCACGACGCGCAGATCGGCCAGACGGGTGTCACGATCTCGCCGCGCCTGTACATCGGCGTCGGCGTCTCCGGGGCCGTGCACCACCGCGGCGGCATGCAGGCGTCCGGCACGATCGTTGCGATCAACTCCGACCCCGACGCGCCGATCTTCGAGATCGCCGACTACGGCATCGTGGGGGACCTCAACGACGTGCTGCCCGCGCTGAGCGCCGAGCTGCGCCGCCTGCGCGGCTGACGCGCCACCGGGCGGCTCAGGTCAGGTCGCGGAACCAGCGGACGGTCGCCATGCCCTGCGCGGCCTGGAACCGGCGCAGGTTGGGGATGCCGGGCGGCGGGGGCTGCACCGCGTTCCACACGAAGTAGCCGGCGAGCCCGGCCAGACCCGCGCGGAGCTCGTCGTCGGACACGCCCTCGGACGCCGGCTGCGAGCGGAACAGCTCCGCGGGGTTGCCGCCGCCCTGCAGCGCGACGCTGGGCAGCATGAATGCCAGGTCGATCCAGGGTGCGCCCACGCTGGCGTGCGGCCAGTCGATGAGCCAGACCTGATCGTGGTCGGGGTCGATGAGCACGTTGTCGGCACGCAGGTCGCCGTGCACCAGACCGTCGCCGGAGACCGCGGGCAGCGCGTCCTGCTCGTTGTGCAGGAGCAGCTCGAGGTTGTCCCGCGCCCAGCGGCCCACCTCGCCACCGATGTCGATCGCGCGGGCCTGCTCGGCGTCGTCGAGCGCGGCGATGCGGCGCCAGCCCGTGAAGTCCTGCGCGAGCTGCTCGTCCGTCCGGGGCAGCGTGTGCCCCTCGAGCGGCTCGGCCTCCGCCAGCCGGCCGACCGCCTCGAGCACGGCCGTCAGGTCGTTCGGGTGCCAGGGGATGTGCGGCGAGCGCCCGGGGACCACGTCGAGGCCCAGGATCACCCAGTCGCCGTCGTCGGACGACCACTGCAGCCGCGGCGCGGGCACCTCCGGCGGCAGGCAGGCGGCCACGCGGATCTCGGCGCGGGCCAGCTCGGGCGACGCGGGGTTCTGCTCGCTGGAGACGGCCTTGACGAAGACGCCCCGACCGTCGGCGAGCTCGAGGACCGCCGCGAAGCCGGGGGAGAAGCCGCTCGTGGCGCTCGTCTCCGCCGTCACCTGGCTGCCGGCGAGCTCCGAGATGCGAGCGCGCACATGCCGAGGGAGGTCGCGCCAGTCGAGGCGTTGCCCACTGAACGCGACCGGCAACGCGATGACGTCGTCGGCACTCACGGGCACATCCTGCCAGGTCGCGGGGTGTGCGCGGCACAGTTCGCCACCACGCGTTCGGCCGGGCGGTCCTGCCTTCGTAGACTGGGCTGCGTGAGCGTCTACCTGGATCATGCGGCGACCACGCCCATGCTCCCGGGGGCGGTCGCCGTGCTGACCGATCAGCTGGCCCGCACCGGCAACCCGTCGTCGCTGCACACGTCCGGCCGCGCGGCGCGGCGGGTGGTCGAGGAGTCCCGCGAACAGCTGGCCGCGTCGCTGGGCGCCCGGCCGTCCGAGGTCCTCTGGACGTCGGGCGGCACCGAGGCCGACAACCTCGCGATCAAGGGCCTGTTCTGGGCGCGCCGCAGCCAGGACCCCGCCCGGCGTCGCATCCTCGTGTCCGCCGTCGAGCACCACGCCGTCCTCGACCCGGCGTTCTGGATGGCCGAGCACGCCGGCGCCGAGCTGGTCCTGCTGCCGGTGGACGGCGACGGGACGGTTCTCGTCGACGCGCTGCACGACGAGCTCGCGGCCCACGGCGACCAGGCCGCCCTGCTGTCGGTGATGTGGGCCAACAACGAGGTCGGGACGTTGCAGCCCGTTGCCGACGTCGTCGCGCTCGCCCACCAGCACGGCGTGCCCGTCCACGCCGACGCGGTGCAGGCAGTCGGGCAGGTCCCGGTCGACTTCGGCTCGAGCGGCCTCGACGCGATGACGGTCAGCGCGCACAAGGTCGGCGGTCCGGGCGGTGCCGGGGCCCTGCTCGCGCGCCGCGGCCTGGAGCTGATCCCCGTGCAGCACGGCGGCGGTCAGGAGCGCGGCGTCCGGTCCGGCACGCTCGACGCGCCCCTGCTCGCGTCGTTCGCGGAGGCGGTCCGCGAGGTCGTCGACGCGCTGCCGGAGTCGGCCCGGCGCATCGGTGCGCTGCGTGACGCGCTCGTGGCCGGCGTCCTCGAGGTGGTCCCGGACGCCGTCCTGCGGGGTCCCGCGCAGCCGTCGCGGCGCCTGCCCGCGAACGCGCACCTCACCTTCCCGGGCTGCGAGGGCGACTCGCTGCTCTACCTGCTCGACTCTGCGGGCGTCGAGGCGTCCACGGGTTCCGCGTGCCAGGCCGGGGTCCCGCGTCCGTCGCACGTGCTGCTGGCGATGGGGCTCGACGAGGACGCGGCGCGGGGAGCGCTGCGATTCTCCCTCGGCCACACCTCGTCCGCCGACGACGTCGCCGCGTTGCTCGAGGTGCTGCCGGGAGTCGTCGAGCGGGCCCGCGCCGCCGGCATGGCGGGGGTGCGCTGATGCGCGTCCTGGCAGCCCTGTCCGGTGGGGTCGACTCGGCGGTCGCCGCCGCGCGTGCGGTCGACGCGGGTCACGACGTCGTCGGCGTGCACATGGCGCTGTCCCGCACGCGCGACCAGTTCCGCACGGGCTCGCGCGGGTGCTGCTCCATCGAGGACGCCGGCGACGCACGCCGCGCGGCTGACGTGCTGGGCATCCCGTACTACGTGTGGGACCTGTCCGAGCAGTTCGAACAGACGGTCGTCGCGGACTTCCTGGCCGAGTACGAGGCTGGTCGCACGCCCAACCCGTGCGTGCGATGCAACGAGCACATCAAGTTCGCGGCCCTGCTCGACAAGGCCGTGGCGCTGGGTTTCGACGCCGTGTGCACCGGTCACTACGCGCGCATCGTCGTGCGCGACGACGGGACGCGCGAGCTGCACCGGGCGCGCGACGCGGCCAAGGACCAGTCCTACGTGCTCGCCGTGATGGGGCCGGAGCGGCTCGCGCGCTCGATGTTCCCGCTGGGCGACGTCGCGTCGAAGGACGAGACGCGGGCCGAGGCCGCCGCGCGCGGGCTCTCGGTGTCCGCCAAGCCCGACTCGTACGACATCTGCTTCGTCGCCGACGGGGACACGCAGGGGTTCCTGCGCTCGCGGCTCGGCTCGCGGCCCGGTGAGGTCGTCGACTCGTCGGGCGAGGTGGTGGGCGAGCACGACGGCGCCTACGCGTACACGGTGGGACAGCGGCGCGGGCTCGCGCTGGGACGCCCCGCCGCGGACGGCAAGCCGCGGTACGTGCTGTCGATCGAGCCGGTCGCCAACCGGGTGGTCGTCGGGTCGGCCGACGAGCTCGTCGTCGACACCGTCACGGCGGACCAGGCCGTCTGGTACGCGCGCGTCGACGACGCCGACTGCCAGGTGCAGGTCCGCGCGCACGGCGCGCCCGTCGACGCGCGGGCGACCGTGCGCGGGGACCACGTCGAGGTCGAGCTGCCGACGGGGTTGCGTGGCGTCGCCGCCGGGCAGTCGCTGGTGCTCTACGACGGTTCCCGGGTGCTCGGTCAGGCGACCGTGACCGCGAGCCGTCGCGCGCTGGCGGGACGATGACGGGGCTCGGCGACCGGCGGCGCGCCCGGTGACGGGTGTCAGCGGCGCGGGCACCTGGCCCGGGTCGGACGCGCTGGAGGCGGCGAGCACGGTGGTGGGCGACCTCGCCGACGTCACCGACGCCCGTGGCCTGCCCTTCACCGTGACGTTGCCGGCGCGCGGGCCGTGGGGTGCCCAGGTGGGCGCGGCCGTCGGTGCACTCGTCGAGATGCCCGCCGAGCTGGGACCGCACGGCTGGAAGCTCGCGGACCGACCGGGCGGCGACCTGGGCCGGGCGCAGGCGTTCCTGCGCGAGGACCTCGACGCGCTCGCGGTCGCCGCGCACGGGTACGCGGGTCCGCTCGTCGTGCCCGTCCTCGGTCCGCTGACCACCGCAGCGACGCTCTACCTGGCCCGCGGGGACCGCGTCCTGTCCGACGCCGGGGCCGTGCGCGAGCTCGCCGAGTCCTGCGCCGCCGGCTGGGCCGAGCGGCTCGCCGCCGTCCGGCGCGCGGTGCCGGGCGCCGAGGTCGACGTCCTGCTGCACGAGCCGCTGCTGGCCCAGGTGATGGCCGGCGTGCTGCCGAGCTTCTCGGGTCGCGCGCCCCTGCGCCGCGTGCCCGAGCCCATCGCGTCCGAGCGGCTGGCCACGGTGGTGCGCGGGGTGCGCGACGCGGGTGCGACGTCGGTGGTCGTGCACGGCGGCACCGCGTGGTCCGCCGTCGCGCCCGTGCGGTCCGCCGGGGCCGACGGTGTCGCTCTGGCCGTCGCCGGGATCGGCGAGCAGGGCTGGGAGCGCCTCGCCGAGGCCGTCGAGGCGGGTCTGGCGTTGTGGGCCGAGGTCCCGCCGCAGGCCACGTCGCAGTGCGCGGGGCCCGACGTCGCCGGGCAGGCGGACGTCGTCACGCGGCCGTGGCGGTCCGTCGGGCTGCCGGCTGCCGGTCTCGCGGACGTCGTCGTGCTGGCCGGCGCGCCGGCCGCAGATTCTTCGCCCGACGACGCGCGCTCGGCGCTCGCGGGTGCCGTGCGGTGCGCACGGATCGTCGCCGAACGGAGCGAGTCATGACCACCCCCGCCGTCCGCCGGTCCCTCGCGATGCTGGTCGCCACCGGCCTCGCTATCGCGGGGCTCGTGACGCTCGTCGTGCTGTGGCTGTCGATGTCCCGTCAGACGATCCTGGCGACCGACTCGCCGACCACGCCGTGCATGGTCGAGTACGCCAAGGAGGACTCGCTCGCGCACGTGCGCTACGAGATCCTCCCGCCGCGGTCGGTCTGCACCTGGGACGTCGACGGGGCGGAGCAGGAAGAGACGGTCGTGCAGCCGTCCGCGCCGCTGGCCGTCGGGGCCGCTGTCGCGCTGGTCGTGGGTGTGGGCGGGACCGTCGCGCTCCTGGTGTCCGACCGCCGCCGCTCGCGAGAGGCGCGGCCGGCGCCCCGCGCCGGCACGGGCCCGACCGAGCCGCGCTGAGGTGGCCGACAGGCCCCGGTGTCGGTGGTGCAGGCCATGATGGACCCGTGAGCGACGCACCCCCGCAGGACATCCCCGCAACCGCCCGGGCCCGCTGGACCGAGCTCGCGGAATCGATCCGCGCCGACCAGTTCGCGTACTACCTGCGGGACGCCCCCACGTCGTCGGACGCCGACTACGACCGCCGCATGCGCGAGCTCGAGGCGCTCGAGGACGAGCACCCGGGGCTGCGCACGCCCGACTCGCCGACGCAGCGCGTCGGCGGCACCTTCTCGACGGAGTTCACGGCGGTGGATCACGTCGAGCGCATGCTGTCCCTGGACAACGCGTTCTCCGACGAGGAGATCGGCGCGTGGGCGGACCGCGCGCACCGCGACCTCGAGCAGGACGGTCCGCTGCCGTACCTGTGCGAGCTGAAGATCGACGGGCTGGCCATCGCGCTGCTGTACGAGAACGGCCGGCTGGTGCGTGCGGCGACCCGCGGCGACGGACGCACGGGTGAGGACGTGACGCTCAACGTCCGGACGATCGGCACGATCCCGGCGACGCTGGCCGGCGACCCCGCCACGCACCCGGAGCTCATCGAGATCCGCGGCGAGGTGTTCCTGCCGGTCGAGGCGTTCACCGCGCTCAACGAGGCCCAGGTCGAGGCCGGGCGCAGCCCGTTCGCCAACCCGCGCAACGCCGCGGCCGGGTCGCTGCGCCAGAAGGACCCGCGCGTGACCGCGTCGCGGCCGCTGCGGATGTACGCGCACGGGATCGGCGCGCTGCGCTGGCCGGTCGGGGGCGGTGCCGGGATCGAGCGGCAGTCGCAGGTGTACGACCTGCTGGCGTCGTGGGGTGTGCCCGTCTCGGGTCATACGCGCGTGGTCGAGGGATTGACGGGAGTGCGCGAGATGATCGCGTACTACGGCGAGCACCGGCACGACGTGGAGCACGAGATCGACGGCATCGTCGTCAAGATCGACGAGATCGTGCTGCAGCGCCGTCTGGGTGCCACCAGCCGGGCGCCGCGGTGGGCGATCGCGTACAAGTACCCGCCGGAGGAGGTGAACACGAAGCTCCTCGACATCCGCGTCAACGTCGGGCGGACCGGCCGGGTGACGCCCTTCGGCGTGATGGAGCCCGTGCTCGTCAGTGGCTCGACCGTCGCGATGGCCACGCTGCACAACGCGAGCGAGGTGGTGCGGAAGGGCGTCCTGATCGGCGACACCGTGGTGCTGCGCAAGGCGGGAGACGTCATCCCGGAGATCGTCGGGCCGGTGACGGAGCTGCGCGACGGCAGCGAGCGCGCATTCGTCATGCCGACGAGGTGCCCGTCGTGCGGCACCCCGTTGGCCCCCGCCAAGGAGGGGGACGTCGACATCCGCTGCCCCAACGCGCGCTCGTGCCCGTCGCAGCTGCGCGAACGGGTCTTCGGGGTCGCGTCGCGGGGTGCCTTCGACATCGAGGCGCTCGGCTGGGAGGCGGCCATCGCGCTCGTCGACCCCGAGCTGGACCGCCCCACCGACGTCGCGCAGTACCGGCCGGACGGCGTCGTCGGTGCGGAGCCGCCCGCGGCGCTGCCGCCGAGGCAGACGCCCGTGTTGGAGACGGAGGCGGGCCTGTTCGACCTGGCCGCCGACGACCTGCGCGACGTGCGCGTCTGGCGCGAGATCAAGAAGGCGGGCGTCGGCACGGGGCTGTGGGAGGACCGGCTCTACTTCTGGACCAAGCCGACGACGAAGACGCCGTCCAAGCCGCACGCCAACACCGACCGCCTGCTGATCGAGCTCGACAAGGCCAAGAGCCAGCCGCTGTGGCGGGCGATCGTCGCGCTGTCGATCCGCCACGTGGGCCCGACCGCCGCCCGGGCGCTCGCGGTGGAGTTCGGCTCGATGCAGGCGCTGCGCGAGGCGCTCGGCGAGCGGGAGACCGCCGTCGCGCGGCTCGCCGGGGTCGAGGGGATCGGGCCCACCATCGCGGAGTCGGTGGTGGACTGGTTCGACCCGGACACGCCGGACGGCGGCTGGCACCGCGAGATCGTCGACCGGTGGGCGGCCGCCGGTGTGCAGATGGCCGACGAGCGCGACGAGAGCTCGCCGCGCACGCTCGAGGGACTCACCGTCGTGGTGACCGGAGGTCTCGAGCGGTTCAGCCGCGACGGCGCGAAGGAGGCGATCCTGTCCCGCGGTGGCAAGGCGGCCGGCAGCGTGTCGAAGAAGACCGACTACGTGGTGGTCGGTGAGAACGCCGGCTCCAAGGAGACCAAGGCACGCGAGCTGGGGCTGCGGATCCTGGACGAGGCGGGCTTCGAGGCCCTGCTCGCCGGCGGTCCGGAGGCCGTCGGGGGCACGGACGGTGACGCGGACGGCGGAGGTGAGCAGCCATGACCGAGGTGGACCCGGTGAGCACGGGGACGAGGACGGCAGCAGAGGTCTCGATCGAGGTGGCCACCGGTGGGCACGTCGCCGATGCTGGGGCTCTGACGGCCGAGGCATACCTGGCCGACCGGCTGCTGCTGGACGAGGACCCGTACGAGCTGGAGCTGCGCGACGCGGAGCGGCGCTCCCGGGAGGCCACGCTGCTCGTCGCGACCGTCGCCGGGGCCGACGGTGCGCCCGTCGTCGTCGGGACGATCACGCTCGCGCCCTACGGCACGTCGTACGCCGAGATCGCGCAGCCGGGAGAGCTCGAGCTGCGGATGCTCGCGGTCGCCCCGGAGGTGCGCGGCCGGGGGATCGCGGAATCATTGATGCGGGCGGCGCTGCGCGAGTGCGTGGTCTCGGGCGCCCGGCGCATCGTCCTGTCGACCATGGACGCCATGGAGACGGCCCGGCGCCTGTACGACCGGCTCGGGTTCGTCGAGCAGCCCGAGCGCCGCTGGGGTCGGGAGAACCAGCTGGGGGTGCGGACGTGGACGCCCCCGGCGGCGCCCGGTGCGATCGTCGAGTCCGCGACGTGGCCGCCGCTGCAGGTGGAGCTGACGAGCGCCGGGTGGCGCGTCGGGCTGTCCGACGGGATCACGCGGCGCGCCAACAGTGCTCTGACCACGGAGGGGCATGCCGACGTCGCCGGTCAGATCGACGAGGTCGAGGAGATCTATGCCGCTGCGAGCCTGCCCTCGATCGTCCGCGTGGGTGCCTCCGCCGTCGACCGGCTCGTGGAACGAGAGCTCGAGACCCGTGGCTACCAGGTGCGCTCCGACGCGGACGTGCTGGTGCGCGCGCTCGACGACTCCACCCCGCCGCCCGGCCGACCGCACCTGCGGGTGGCGGTCACCGACCGTCCGGACGACGCGTGGCGTGCCCTGTGGCTCGGTGTGAAGAAGGCGGGCGCCGACGAGGACACGGCCCGCCGCATCCTGGAGGGCGCCGACGCCCGCTACCTCTTGGCGAGCGTCGACGGCGAGCCCGCCGCCGTCATCCGGGTGGCCTACTGCGACGACTGGGCGGCGTTGTCGTGCCTCGTCGTCCACCCCGCCCACCGCCGTGAGGGCCTGGGGCGCGAGCTGACCCTCCGCGCGCTCGCCGTGGCGCGCGAGCACGGGTCCGCACGCGCGTTCCTGCAGGTGGAGACGCACAACCAGGCCGCCTTGCGGCTCTATGCGCGCCTCGGTTTCCAGCCCGCGGACTCCTACCGCTACCGCGAGCGCTGACGAAGACCGCGGGTGGGGCACATACTGGCGCCATGATCTCGCTGGCCAGCGCGCGCGCTCTGCGGGACGCGGGCCTGCGGTGGACGCCTGTCTCCGGCGACCGGTTCGTCATGCTGCAGGTCGGCATGGAGGAGGACGTCTTCACGATCAGCGAGATGACGATCGAGGCCCACCAGTTCCCGACGGGCACCGTGCTCGGCTTCAACGGCACGACCGAGTGGGCGCTCGACTCGGTCGCTCAGGACGACGCGCTGTGGCTTCCGCGAGAGGACCAGCTTCGCGAGCTGCTCGGCCGATCGTTCCGGTCGCTCGCCCGCTCGACCGACGGTGGGTACCAGGTGCTGGCCGAGCTGCCAGGTCAACCGGAGCGCGTCTTCAGTGCCGTGGATGCGACCGAGGCCTACGCCCAGGCGGTCCTCGCCCTCATCTCGGCGGCGGTCGACCGCGTCTGACCCACCGGCGCCACGACTAGACTGCCAGGCATGTCCTCCCTCTCTCGCGACGAGGTCGCGCGCGTGGCGGGGCTGGCCCGGATCGACCTGACGGACGCCGAGCTCGACCGCCTCGCGGGTGAGCTCGACGTGATCGTCGAGTCGATCGCGCGCGTGAGCGAGATCGCCACGCCCGAGGTGCCGGCCACCAGCCACCCCCTGCCGCTGTCCAACGTGTTCCGCGCCGACGAGCCCGTCGACGGCGTCGACCGCGACGCCGTGCTCGCCGCGGCCCCTGCCGCCGAGGACGGCAAGTTCCTGGTCCCCCAGATCCTGGGGGAGGACTCATGAGCGACCTGACCCGTCTGTCGGCGGCCGCGCTCGCGGACGCGCTGACGTCGCGCGAGGCGTCCAGCGTCGAGGCGACGCAGGCCCACCTCGACCGGATCGCGGCCGTCGACCCGGCGGTGCACGCGTTCCTGCACGTCAGCGGTGAGCAGGCGCTGGCCACCGCGGCCGACGTGGACGCGCGCCGGGCATCGGGCGAGGAGCTGCACCCGCTGGCCGGTGTGCCGATCGCCGTCAAGGACGTCGTCGTCACGCAAGGGCTGCCGACGACGGCGGGCTCGAAGATCCTCGAGGGCTGGGTGCCGCCGTACGACGCGACGCTCGTCGAGAGGATCAAGGCGGCCGGGCTGCCGATCCTGGGCAAGACGAACATGGACGAGTTCGCGATGGGCTCGTCGACCGAGCACTCCGCGTACGGCAACACGCACAACCCGTGGGACCTGGAGCGGATCCCGGGCGGCTCCGGCGGCGGATCCGCAGCGGCGGTCGCCGCGTACGAGGCCCCGCTGGCCATCGGCACCGACACCGGCGGCTCCATCCGTCAGCCCGCGGCCGTGACCGGCACGGTCGGCGTCAAGCCGACCTACGGCGGTGTCTCGCGCTACGGCCTCATCGCGATGGCGAGCAGCCTGGACCAGGCCGGCCCGGTCACGCGCACCGTGCTGGACAGCGCGCTGCTGCACGAGCTCATCGGGGGCCACGACCCGCGCGACTCGACGAGCCTGGCCGAGCCGCTGCCCGACCTGGTGGGCGCGGCTCGCCTGGGTGCCACCGGTGACCTGTCCGGCGTGCGGGTCGGGGTCATCACCGAGCTGCAGGGCGAGGGCTACCAGGCCGGTGTGCAGGCGCGGTTCGACGAGTCGCTCGAGCTGCTGCGCCGCGCCGGCGCGGAGATCGTCGAGGTCTCCTGCCCGCACTTCACGTACGCGCTGGCCGCGTACTACCTGATCATGCCGGCGGAGGCGTCGAGCAACCTGGCCAAGTTCGACGGCATGAGGTTCGGCCTGCGGGTGATCCCCGAGGACAACCCGACCGCCGAGCGCGTCATGTCGGCGACCCGGGGCCAGGGCTTCGGCGACGAGGTCAAGCGCCGCATCATCCTGGGCACGTACGCGCTGTCCGCGGGCTACTACGACGCCTACTACGGCTCGGCGCAGAAGGTCCGCACGCTCATCCAGCGCGACTTCGCGGCCGCGTTCGAGAAGGCCGACGTCCTGGTCTCCCCGACGGCGCCGACGACGGCGTTCAAGCTGGGCGAGAAGCTGGACGACCCGCTGGCGATGTACCTCAACGACGTGGCCACGATCCCCGCCAACCTGGCGGGCGTGCCGGGTCTGTCGCTGCCGAGCGGTCTGTCGGACGACGGTCTGCCGGTCGGTTTCCAGGTGCTGGCGCCGGCCAAGGCCGACGACCGCCTGTACCGCGTCGGTGCCGCGCTCGAGGCGCTGCTGGAGAACGAGTGGGGCGGACCGCTGCTGACGCGCGCCCCGGAGCTGGAGACCCGATGAGCGCGCTGGTGGACCTCGTGGACTACGACGAGGCCGTGTCCCGCTTCGACCCCGTGATCGGGATCGAGGTGCACGTCGAGCTCGGCACGCGCACCAAGATGTTCGACGGCGCGCCGGCGGTCTTCGGCGAGGAGCCGAACACGGCGGTGACGCCGGTGTCGCTGGGGCTGCCCGGCGCGCTGCCGGTGGTCAACGCGACGGCCGTCGAGTACGCGATCCGCATCGGCCTGGCGCTGAACTGCTCGATCGCGGAGAGCTGCCGGTTCGCGCGCAAGAACTACTTCTACCCGGACGTCCCCAAGAACTTCCAGACGTCGCAGTACGACGAGCCCATCGCGTACGACGGCTGGGTGGACGTCGAGCTCGAGGACGGCACGGTGTTCCGCGTCGACATCGAGCGCGCGCACATGGAGGAGGACGCCGGCAAGAACACGCACGTCGGCGGTGCGACCGGGCGGATCCAGGGAGCCGAGTACTCGCTGGTCGACTACAACCGCGCGGGCATCCCGCTGGTGGAGATCGTCACCCGGCCCATCCTGGGCGCCGGCGAGCGCGCACCCGAGGTTGCGCGCGCCTACGTCCAGACGCTGCGCGACCTGTTCCGGGCGCTCGAGGTGTCCGAGGCGCGGATGGAGCGCGGCAACGTCCGCGCGGACGTCAACGTCTCGCTGCGCCCGACGCCGCAGTCGCCGCTCGGCACCCGCACCGAGACCAAGAACGTCAACTCGTTCCGGTCCGTCGAGCGGTCGGTCCGGTACGAGATCAGCCGGCAGGCCGCCGTGCTGGACTCGGGTGCCACCGTCACGCAGGAGACGCGGCACTGGCACGAGGACACGGGCACGACGACCTCGGGTCGCCTGAAGTCCGACGCCGAGGACTACCGCTACTTCCCGGAGCCCGACCTGGCGCCGATCGTCCCCGACCGCGCGTGGGTCGAGGAGATCCGCGCGGCGCTGCCCGAGCTGCCGGCCGCGCGTCGTCGTCGGCTGCAGGGGGAGTGGGGCTACGCCGACGCCGAGATGCGTGACGTGGTCAACGCCGGTGCCGTCGAGCTCATCGAGGCGACCGTGGCGGCCGGTGCGTCACCCGCCGCCGCCCGCAAGTGGTGGATGGGCGAGCTGGCCCGCACCGCCAAGGAGCAGGACGTCGAGCTGGCGGAGCTGCCCATCACGCCCGCCCAGATCGGGGAGCTGCAGGCGCTCGTCGACGCCGGTCGCATCAACGACAAGCTGGCTCGCCAGGTGCTCGCGGGCGTGCTCGCGGGCGAGGGCGACCCCGAGGCCGTCGTCGTCGCGCGCGGCCTGGAGGTCGTGTCCGACGACGGCCCGCTGCTGGCCGCCATCGACGAGGCCCTCGCGGCGCAGCCGGACGTGGCCGACAAGATCCGCTCCGGCAACCTCGGCCCCGTCGGCGCGATCATCGGTGCCGTCATGAAGGCCACGCGCGGACAGGCCGACGCCGGCCGCGTCCGCGAGCTGGTCCTGGAGCGCGTCCAGGGCTGACGCCTGCGCCGAGCGCGCCCGTTCGTCGTCGAGCGCACCCGCCGTTGCGGGTGCGCTCGACGCGTTTCGGGCGCGCTCGCCGGCGGAGGCGTGGTCAGTGCGGGAGGTACTTCTCCTGCGTGCGCAGGTAGGACTCGCCGTCGAAGTCGGGGACGAGCGACGCCTGCACGATGTAGCTCTGGACGGCGGCGACGAAGAGCACGGACTGCTCGGCGCCGAGCGCGTCGGCCTCGTCGGACCCGAGGCCGTGCTCGCGCTGCTGCCACCGCGAGACGTACCGCCCGACGACGGCCCGCAGGCGGTTGACCACCGAGGCGGCGAGCGCGCGGACCGTGGGGTCGGTCACGGCCTCGCCCCAGAGCTGGAGCATGACGTTCGGCGAGCCGAGCTCGCGCTGCATGCCCTCGACCAGCATGCGCGGGAGCGCGGACGGTGCCGGCATGGGGTCCAGCTCGGCGAGGTGCTCGACGTCCGCGACCCTCGTGTCGATGATGCGCGTGGCCACCTCCATGACGAGTGCTTCCTTGCTGGGGAAGTGCCCGTAGATGGCGCCCGCCGAGAGCCCCGCCTCGCTGATGATCTCCGCCATCGAGGTGGCGTGGAACCCCTTGCGTCGGAACGCGCGCAACGCGGCGTCGGCGATCTCCGTTCGACGCGCGACGCGGTACTCCTCGGTGACCTTGGGCACACGGCAGCATAAAAACGAACGATCGTTCTTGACAAGTCGACGGCGCGGGCGGACTCTGATAACAGAACGAACATTCGCTTTAGAAGGAGTCGTCATGACTGTCCAGCCGCACACCCCGTGGCGTCGCCTCGTCGGCCTGGGCGCAGCCCTCGCCGCCGTGGTCACGCTGATCGCCCTCGCCTTCCTGTGGCCGAGCGCCGCGTCCGACGCCCACGACCTGCCGATCGCCGTCGCCGGGCCCGCCGCCGCGACGGCGCCCGTCGAGCAGGGACTCGAGCAGCGCGCGCCCGGCACATTCGACGTCGTCGAGGTCGCCGACCGGGACGCCGCCGCGCACCTCGTCCTCACGCGCGACGTCTACGGCGCGATCGTGCTGGGCGACCAGCCCGAGATCCTCACGGCCACCGCCTCGAGCTCCGTCGTCGCCCAGCAGCTCGCTGCGCTGTCGCCGGTCCTCGCCCAACAGCTCTCCGCCGCGACCGGCGCCGACGTGAGCGTGCCGGTCACCGACCTCGTCCCGCTGGCGTCGGGCGACCCGCGCGGCACGATCCTCGGCCTCGTCACGCTGCCCGTCGTGATCGGCGGGATGATCGGCGGCATCGGGATCTCGCTGCTCGTCGTCGGCGTGTGGCGCCGCGTCGCCGCCGCCGGTGTCTACGCGGCCGTCGGCGGCCTCGCGGTCGCGGGCATCCTGCAAGGGATGTTCGGCGCCCTCCAGGGTGCGTACCTCGTGAACGCCGGGATCATCGCCCTGACCCTCGCCGGCATCGCGAGCGTGATCATCGGGTTCGTCTCGATCGTCGGCCGCGCCGGCATCGCCATCGGGCCGGTCCTGTTCCTCCTCGTGGCCAACCCGCTGGCCTCGGCCGCCGCACCCTGGCAGATGCTGCCGGCGCCGTGGGGTCAGATCGGTCAGTGGTTCCCGCCGGGCGCCGCCGCCGCGCTGCTGCGCGACCACTCGTACTTCCCGCAGGCGTCGACGGCGTCCCTGTGGCTCGCGCTGGTGGGCTGGGTGGTCCTGGGCCTGGTCCTGTCGACCGTCGGGCACTTCCGCGACACCGGTGCGGCGACAGCGGCGGCCCTCGAGGATGCCGAGGAGGCGGAGGGCATCGAGGTCGGCGACCCGAAGGCCGCGTTCGCCTGACGGGGCCCCGGAGTGGGGCCACCGCGCGCGTGAGACACGGCGGTAACGTCGTCGCCACACGCGCGCCGTACCGTCCGTGTGGACGCGAGAGGAGACGTCGATGGACAAGCCGACGTTGCAGGGCGAGATGATCACGCTGCGCCCCATCCGACCCGACGACGCGGACGCGATGTGGGAGATGCTGGCCGACCCGGAGGGCAAGCGCCAGACGGGGACGACGGCGACCTTCACGCGTGAGGGCGTCGCGGCCTGGTGCGCGAGCCGGGCGACGGCCAAGGGACGCTACGACTTCGCGGTCACCGCCAACGGCGACGACTCGTTCCGCGGCGAGATCGTCCTGAACGAGGTCGACGAGGGTCGACGCTGCGCCAACCTGCGGCTGTCGATGGGTCCGACCTACCGTGGCCGCGGCTACGGTACCGAAGGCATCCAGCTGGTGCTGGGGTTCGCGTTCGACGGCATCGGGCTGCACCGGGTGGAGCTGGACGTGCTGAGCATCAACGCCCGGGCGAAGTCCTTGTACGAGAACCTCGGGTTCCGCGTCGAGGGTCGCAAGCGCGACGCCTACCGCGACGGGGACGGGTACTGCGACGCCGTCGTCATGGCGATCCTGGAGGACGAGTACCGCGCCGGTCAGCTGGGCTGACCGACGCGGTGCGGGGACTACGACTGGTGGATCACCGCAGCCAGGCGTACTTGCGGACGATGGGCAGGTTCGCCCACCACTTGCCCAGGCCCCACGTGTCACCGGCGAAGGTCAGGGCGACGATGATCAGGACCAGCGCGTAGATCACGTGGTAGTCGATCAGCGGGTTCGTCGAGCCCTGCTGCAGCGGCCACTCCGCCAGCCACATCATCGCCATGATCAGCGAGCCGGCCACGGCCGAGACCCGCAGACCGATGCCGAGCATGACCGCCGCGCCGACGCCCAGCATGCCGAGCATGAACAGCCAGTCGGTCAGCGGGCTCGCCATGTTGGCGAACACGTCCTTGAACGGGCCGATGGCGGCGAACTTCATGAAGCCCTGGCTGGGCTGGCCACCGTCGATCCAGGAGAGGCTGGGCGAGCCCTCGGCGACGGCGGCGCCCGTGCTGTAGTGCAGCCCGAACGTCTTGTCGAGGAACGCCCACAGGAAGATGAACCCGGTGGCGAGACGCGCGAGCGCCAGGGCGATGCGGGCGCGGCCCGACGTGACGATCGCGGGCTCGGTGCGTACAGCGGCGGTGCTGGTCGTGGGATCTGCGAGGGCGGTCATGATCGGACTCTCCGTGTGAAGGTCGGTCGCCGTGCTCGGCGCCGTAGTCACACTCTCGTCCCGCTGCGAGCGGATGTTCCGGGACGTTCGTCCCCACTTCTTCACACCGTCTTCACGACCCGTCAGCCGCGCGCCGAGTGGTACGCCTCCAGGGTGGCCTCGCGCTCGCGGGCGTGGTCGACGATGCGTTCGGGGTAGTCGGCCGGCGCCTCGAGACCGAGCCGCCAGGGCTGATGGACCGCACGCCCGCGGACACTGCGGAGCTCGGGCACCCACCGGCGCACGTACGTGCCGTCAGGGTCGAACTTCTCGCCCTGCAGCACCGGGTTGAACACGCGGAAGTACGGCGCGGCGTCGCGTCCCGTCCCGGCCACCCACTGCCAGTTGAGCTGGTTCTGCGGCACGTCACCGTCGACGAGCCACGCCATGAAGTGTTCCGCGCCGCGCTGCCAGCGGATGTGGAGGTCCTTGACCAGGAACGACGCGACCACCATGCGCACCCGGTTGTGCATCCAGCCGGTCGCGCGCAGCTGACGCATGCCGGCGTCGACCAGCGGGTAACCCGTGCGGCCGGTCGCCCACGCCTCGAAGGCGGCGTCTGCCGAGGGTCCGTCGGCCCACGCGTCGTCAGGCACCACGGCCTTGAGCGAGCGACGCGTCGCGCCCGGGTGGTGCCAGAGGACGTCGGCGTGGAACTCGCGCCAGGCCAGCTCGGAGCGGAACGTCGCCGCGGACGGGCCCCGGTCGTGCGCGAGGTCGGCCAGCAGGGTGCGGGGGTGGACCTCGCCGTACTTGAGCGGGATCGACATCGACGACGTGCCGTCGACGTCGGGCCGGTCCCGGTCGGTGCCGTACGCGTCCAGGGCGCCGGCGACGAAGGTGTGCCAGCGCTCGCGCGCCGCGTGCTCGCCGGCGCGCGGCAGCTCGACGTCCGTGACCGGGGCGTCGGGCACGCCCTCGGAGCGGACGTCGGCCCACGGCACCGACCGTGGGCGAGGGGCCGGTGCCGACCACCCGTGGTCCAGCCATGCCCGGCGGAACGGGGTGAACACCTGGAACGGCGAACCCGCGCCCGTCGTCAGCAGACCGGGACCGACGGCGTAGGGCGAGCCGGTCGCGACCAGGTCGACGCCTTCGCCGAGGGCCGCGGCGACGTCGTCGTCGCGGCGTCGGCCGTACGGCTCGGTGGCGGCGGTGACGTGCACCGACGACGCGGCGACCTCGCGCGCGACGCGCGGGACGACCTCGGTGGGGTGTCCCCGCCGCACGACGAGCCGGCCGCCCAGCTCGTCGTCCAGCGCGCGCAGGCTCGCCGCCAGGTACGCCAGGCGCGGCGCGCCGGCCGACGACCACAGCGCGGGGTCGACGACGAAGAGCGCGACCACCTCGTCGTCGTCGGCCCGTGCCCGCTCCACGGCCGCGACCAGGGCCGGGTTGTCCGCAAGTCGCAGGTCGCGGCGGAACCAGTGCACGCTCGTCACCGGGCCACGGTAGGTCGCGGGTGGGGAGGCGGCGACCGCAGGGGCGAGCTGGAACCCGGGGACGAGGGTGGCGCGCGAGGCGATGACCAGCCACGATGACCCCATGGCAGACGGGGACGAAACGGGCGCGCCGACGACGGTCGACAAGGTCGTGGTGCCGCGCGACCACGCGTTCTTCGGTCACCCGCTGGGCCTGTTCACGCTCTTCGGGACCGAGCTGTGGGAGCGGTTCAGCTACTACGGCATGCGGGCCATCCTCCTGCTGTACATCACGGACACCGCCGCGAACGGCGGCCTCGGGTTCGGCGAGACCACCGGTGAGGCCCTCGTCGCCGCGTACGGCGCGTCCGTGTACCTGGTCTCGGTCCTGGGCGGCTGGCTGGCTGACCGGGTGATCGGGGCGCGGCGGTCGGTGCTGTACGGCGGCATGGTCATCGCTGCGGGACACGTGTTCCTGTCGATCCCCGGCGCCGGTTTCTCGTTCACCGGGATCGTGCTCGTCGCGCTCGGCACCGGCCTGCTCAAGCCCAACGTGTCGTCGATGGTCGGCGAGCTGTACTCGCGCGACGACCCCCGCCGCGACTCCGCGTTCTCGATCTTCTACATGGGCATCAACATCGGCTCACTCGCCGCGCCCTTCGTCGTCGGCGGTGTGCGCGAGGCGTGGGGCTATCACGCGGGGTTCGCGGTCGCCGCGGTCGGGATGGCCATCGCGCTCGTGTTCTTCGTCGTCGGTCGCAACCTGCTGGGCGGCGCGGGCGACGTGCCGCCCAACCCGCTCACGCCGGCGGACCGGGGGCCGGTGACGCGGCTGTTCGTCCTCGTCGGCGCGGGCTGCCTGGTCACGGTCGTGATCGCGATCTGGGTGGAGGGCGGGTTCAGCGCCGACACCTTCGTCGACGCGCTGTCCTACATCGCACTGGCGGCCCCCGTCGCGACGTTCTGGGTCATGTTCCGCTCGCCCAAGGTCACCGCGCCCGAGCGTTCGCGGCTGCGTGCGTACATCCCGCTGTTCGTCGCCGCGATGCTGTTCTGGATGATCTTCGAGCAGGCCAGCAGCACCCTGACGTCGTTCGCGAAGGACAGCACCGACCGCACGATCGGCGGCTTCACGATCTCGGTGGAGTTCTACCAGTCGCTCAACCCGGCGTTCATCATCCTGCTCGCGCCCGTCTTCGCGTGGCTGTGGCTCAAGCTCGACGACCGGCCGCCCACGGCCGTGAAGTTCGCGATGGGTCTGACGCTCGTGGCGCTGAGCTTCGTGTTCCTCGGCGGCGCCGCGTGGCAGGCCGGCGACGACACGTCCCCGTGGTGGGTGCTCGTCGTGGTGTACCTGGTGCAGACGCTCGGCGAGCTCTGCCTGTCACCTGTGGGCCTGGCGGCGACGACGCTCCTGGCTCCCCAGGCGTTCCGGGGGCAGGCGATGGCGCTGTGGTTCCTCGCCACCAGCGCGGGCAACGCGATCACCGCGCAGCTCGTGCAGGCCACCGAGGACGTCGGCGACGCCGCGTACTTCGGCGGGATCGGCGTGGTGGCGCTCGCGTTCGCGCTCGCGATGTTCGCGCTGGCGCCGTGGGTGACGCGGCACATCCGGGAGGGTGCGGAGACGGTCGGGACGACGACCGGCTGAACGGGCACGTGTCGGTGGTCGGTGCGAGGCTGACGGCATGGCTGATCCGACCGAGAACCTGCGCTCGTCCGTCGTCTCCGAGGCCGTCGACGACAGGCACTGGCGCGTGATCCTGCGGCGCCTGCGGGCGACCTTCGCCACCCCTGACTTCGCGACCGGTGCGACGTTCGTCGCGCGCGTCGCCGCCGCGGCCGACGAGGCGAACCACCACCCGGACGTGCTGCTGCGCTGGGGACAGGTGACGGTGACGACGCGGAGCCACGACGTGGAAGGGCTGACGCAGCGCGACATCGACCTGGCGAGGACCGTCTCCGCCATCGCCGACGAGCTCGGCCTCGAGGCGACGGTGCCGCGCAGCGAGATCCTGGAGATCGCGGTCGACGCGCTCGACATCCCCTCCGTGCGCCCGTTCTGGGCGGCGGTCCTCGCGTACGACGAGGCGACGCTGCCGCCGTTCGGGCAGACCCCGGCCGAGGCGTCGGAGGACTACACCGAGCTGCGTGATCCTGCGGGCGTCGGGCCGACGATCTGGTTCCAGCAGATGGACGCACCACGACCGCAGCGCAACCGCATCCACATCGACATCGCGGTCCCGCACGACCAGGCGGAAGGACGGGTCCGGGCGACGATCGAGGCCGGCGGCCGCCTGCTCACCGACGAGCACGCCCCCGCGTTCTGGGTGCTGGCGGACCCGGAGGGCAACGAGGTCTGCGTGTGCACGTGGCAGGCGCGCGGCTCGAGCTGACGTGTCCCGCCGGGGCGATGCCTGCGTGGACCACGTGTCGGACGCCGGCGGCATCCCAACCTACGCAGACGTAACCTGACCTGCGCCGCTTCCAGCCCCCACCGCGGCAGGGTTTCGTCGAAGGAGTCCGACATGAGTCGTCCGCTGCGTTCGCGCACGTCCACCCACGGCCGCAACATGTCCGGCGCGCGTGCGCTGTGGCGCGCGACCGGCATGGGCTCGGAGGACTTCGGCAAGCCGATCATCGCGATCGCGAACTCCTACACCCAGTTCGTGCCCGGCCACGTGCACCTCAAGGACATGGGTGACCTGGTCGCGTCGGCCATCGTCGAGGCCGGGGGAGTGGCCAAGGAGTTCAACACGATCGCGGTCGACGATGGCATCGCGATGGGCCACGCCGGGATGCTCTACTCGTTGCCCAGCCGGGACCTGATCGCGGACTCGGTCGAGTACATGGTCAACGCGCACTGTGCCGACGCCCTGGTGTGCATCTCCAACTGCGACAAGATCACGCCCGGCATGCTGAATGCCGCGCTGCGGCTGAACATCCCGGTCGTCTTCGTCTCCGGCGGCCCGATGGAGGCCGGCAAGGCGATCGTCGCCGACGGCGTCGCCTCCACGCCCCTGAACCTCATCAACGCGATCAACTACTCGGCCGACGACAACGTGTCCGACGACGCACTGGCCAAGGTCGAGGAGTCGGCCTGCCCCACGTGCGGCTCGTGCTCGGGCATGTTCACGGCCAACTCGATGAACTGCCTCACCGAGGCCCTGGGTCTGTCGCTGCCGGGCAACGGCTCGACGCTGGCCACGCACGCTGCTCGTCGCGAGTTGTTCCTCGAGGCCGGTCGCACGATCGTCGACCTGGCCCGCCGCTACTACGACGACGAGGACGACACGGCGGCTCCCCGAGGCATCGCGACCAAGGCCGCGTTCACCAACGCCATGGCGCTCGACGTGGCGATGGGCGGCTCGACCAACACGGTCCTGCACATCCTGGCCGCCGCCCAGGAGGGGGAGGTCGACTTCGACCTGTCCGACATCGAGACGCTGTCGCGTCGCGTGCCCTGCCTGTCCAAGGTCGCCCCCAACCACCCGCGCTTCCACATGGAGGACGTGCACCGTGCCGGTGGCATCCCCGCGCTGCTGGGCGAGCTCAACCGGGCCGGACTGCTCGAGACCGACGTGACGTCCGTCCACACGCCGACGCTGCAGGCATGGCTCGACGACTGGGACGTGCGCGGCGGCAAGGCCACCGACAAGGCGATCGAGCTGTTCCACGCCGCGCCCGGTGGCGTGCGGACCACGCAGGCTTTCTCGACGACCAACCGCTGGGACCACCTGGACACCGACGCGGTCGACGGCTGCATCCGCGACGTCGAGCACGCCTACACGGTCGAGGGCGGCCTGGCCGTGCTGCGCGGCAACATCGCACCCGACGGTGCCGTCTTCAAGACCGCCGGCGTGGACCCCGACGTGTTCCACTTCGTCGGCCGCGCGCTGGTGTGCGAGTCGCAGGACGAGGCGGTCGAGAAGATCCTCACCAAGCAGGTCCAGCCCGGCCACGTCGTGGTCGTGCGCTACGAG
>Ga0222423_1000404_pt1 | contig 32229 bp, 33 predicted proteins | sample 3A0metagenome_FD_182472 | JGI IMG/M metagenome (GOLD analysis project Ga0222423, IMG submission 182472) | Enriched microbial communities from leaf-cutter ant dump, University of Wisconsin, Madison, United States - 3A0 (version 2) | ecosystem: Environmental > Terrestrial > Nest > Insects nest >...
CCCGGCCAGGCCGATGCCTCGTCCAACATCGAGAAGCTTGCGCAGCTCCACGAGGCCGGGATTCTCAGCGACGTTGAGTTTGCGACTGCCAAGTTGAAGGCGCTCGGGCTGGCGTAGGGCGGGGCGGGGCGCGGGCGCGCAGGCGGTAGCACGGCTGACGCTGCGCTGGCGCGGGTGCGGGGGGTGGCCGGCGCGGCGGACGCGCAGGCGGTAGCACGGCCGACGCTGCGCTGGCGCGGGTGCGGGCGCACAGCCGGGCCGGGCGCACCTCCGCGCGCTGTGAGTACATCAGGCCGGAATCCGGCGCTCTCACCGGCCCCATGTCCTCACAAAACGTCGAGGGGCGGCGGGGTGGGGCGGCGCGGTGGCGGGGTGGCGCGGTGGCGGGGCGGCGCTGGCGGTGCCGGGGCCGGTGCCGGGGCCGGGGCCGGGGCCGGGGCCGGGGCCGACGCTACTGCTGGGTCAGCCGGTCCACGCCGTCAACGGTCTCGATAAGGCCGCGCTCGCGCAACTGCTCGATGTACTTGCGCTGACCGCGTTCGCCCTTGCCGCGGAACAGCGGCATGAGCCGCGGCAACGCGTTGGGCATGAGCATCGCGGTCTTCACGAGCCACGACTCGCTGACCTTGGGATAGACCTCGATGCGGCGCTTGTCCAGCACCTTCATCATGGCCCGTGCCACTTGCTCTGGAGTCTGCGGAGGGTCCTGGAACTGCAGCGCATTGCCACCGTCAAGGGCCTCTTGACGCAGCATGCGGGTGTCCGTGGCGGACGGCAGCACGGAACCGGCCAGGATGCCCTTGGTGCGCAGGTCAAGCGCGATGGAGAGCATCGCCCCACGCAGACCAAACTTGGACGCCGTGTAGATGGGTGTCTCGCCAAGCGGGAAGATGCCGCCAAGCGACACGGTGGTGACCACCCGTGGGTCGTCGGCGGCACGCAACAGCGGCACGGCGAGGCGCGTCAGCATGAGCGGCGCGTAGAGATTCACGTTGAGCTCGAGCTCGATGGACTCCACGGACCGCTCGTCAAATCGCTCCGCGGACGTCATGCCCGCGTTGTTGACAAGTACGTCGATGCGGCCATGCTCGTCACCGATCGCAGCGAGAATCCGCTCCACATCCGCCCGCACGGTGAGGTCCCCGACCAGCACGGAGTGCCGCTCCGCTCCCCCAGGCAACCCGGCAGCGACACGCGCCGCAGCGTCGGGCCGGATGTCCACCAAGACCAGGCGCGCGCCCCGGCCCGCCGCCAACGCAGCGAACGCCGAGCCGATGCCGCCACCGCCGCCGGTGATGACCACCACGCGATCGCGAAGGTCGAGGGCGGTGCTCAAGGCACGTCCCACGCCATCTGCTTGGCGGTCTTCTTGATGTACTTGGTGATGGCCACGCCGTCCACGTAGCCCTGATGGCGGGGCGAGTCGACGAACTTGATGCCGCGGCTGAGGTCGGGCTCGTCGGTCTGGATGCGCTGCTCAAACCGTGCCCACTGCTCCGGGCGAGACTCGCGATCCGCGATGTGCGAGGCGATCATGGCGGACAGCTGCGACATCAGCACATACGCGGCCCCATTGGTCTCCACAAAGCCAACCCCGTACAGGCCCTGCGTGCGCGAGAAGGCGGTCATGTACAGCAGCGGGTGCTGCTCGGAGCCCATGAGGTCTTGTGCAAACGGCACCTTGTGCACGTAGCCGGTGGCCAGCATGATGAGGTCCACGTCCACGGACGTGCCGTCGGTGAAGGTCACCGTGGTGCCCTCCGCCGACGCGATGCCGGGCTTGGCGATAACGTCGCCGTGCTGCAAATAGTGGAGCAGCTGGGTGTTGAGGATGGGGTGCGTCTCGAAGAGCTTGTGGTCCGGCTTGGGCAGGCCCAACCGGGTCATGTCGCCGTTGAGCACGCGCAGCATCTTGCCGAACGCGAACTGCTCGAGCCACATCGGCAGTGTTGGCCCCTCTTCCGCGAACACGTCCGCGGGCTTGCCAAAGACGTGCTTGGGGATGAACCAGTAGCCGCGGCGCACCGAGATGTAGGCGGCGTCTGCATTGCGGCCCGCGTCACACGCGATGTCGCAGCCGGAGTTTCCGGCACCCACCACCAGCACGCGCCGCCCCTTGAACTCCTCCGGAGACCGGAACGTCACCGTGTGGCGCACCTCGCCCGTGTAGTTACCAGGGATTTCGGGCACGTTGGGATACCACTGCACGCCCGACGCCACGATCACGTGGTCATGCTCGGTTGCCTTTCCGCCCGCTCGGGTCACGCGGAAGCCGCCGTCGTCAAGTTTCTCGACCTTCTCCACCGCCGTGTTGAATTCGATCGCCTCGCGCAGGCCGTAGTGGTCCGCAAACGCGTTGATGTACGCGTAGATCTGCTTGTAGCTGGGGTAATCGGGGTAGTCGTCGGGCATGGGGAAGCCCGGGAACCCGCTCAGCGTCTTCGAGGAGATGAAGTGAGCGGACTCGTACATGGGCGAGCCCGGTGCGTCGATGTCCCACAGACCGCCAACGCCGGCGTTGCGTTCGATGTGGGTGTAGGGAAGGCCGCGCTCCTTGAGAGCTCGCGCCGCGGACAGGCCCGCGGGCCCGGCGCCAATGATGCACGTGTCGCGCATGGTTCTCCTCGTCGGTGAGAGTGCCCCCTCAGCACCAGAGGATTCTACGGGCGCTCCACCCCCGGCGAGGTGCGCTCAGCGTGTGAGACTGCGCACAAACTCCCACTGGGCAAAGCCCTGGTGCCCGGCACCGCCCTCGTGCCCGTTGTAGTCGTAGACATTGATATGCCGCTCGCCGCCGTACCAGTTGTAGGCGGCGAAGACGGTTGACGGCGGGCAGATATCGTCAAACAGCCCGACGCTGAACAGGGCCCGCGCCGACGCTCGCTTGGCGAAGTTCACGCCATCGAAGTAGCTGAGGGTCGTCAGCAGCGTGTCGGCGGCGTGACGATGAATCGACAGGTAACGGCGCAGCTCGCCAAAGGGATCGGCGTCCGTGATGGTGATGGCGCGCTCGGGGTGGCACAGGAAGGGGACGTCGGGCGCCACGCCAACAAGGCCGTCGGCGAGGCCGGCCACGGCCAGCACCATGGCACCGCCTTGGGATCCGCCAATCACGAAGGTCTGCGAAGCGTCGACCCCTGGCAGGCCGCGCGTGGCGTCGATGCTGAGCACGGCGTCGGTCAGGAGGCGCCGGTAGTAATAGGTGTGGGGGTCCTCGATACCGCGCGTCATGAAGCCGGGCAGCGCGGGGCCGGAGGGGCCGTTGTCGGGGGTGTGCCCGCCGTTGCCCCACGACGAGCCCTGGCCGCGGTTGTCCATCATGACGTGCGCGTAGCCCGCGCTTGGCCAGAAGGTGTGCTCAAAGGGCAGGCCCCGCCCACCCCCGTATCCGTGAAACTGCACCACCACGGGCAGCTCGGCGTCCGTGCCGCGCGGACGCGAATACCAGGCCTTGATGGGCTCGCCATCGAAGCCGGGAAAGGTCATGTCAAAGATCTCGACGTGGGGCAGCTGGGTGGCAAGAGGTTCCAGCACCACGTCGCCGCCTGCCGCACGCGACTGAGCGAGGGTGCTCTCCCAAAAGGCGTCGAAGTCCTGGGGCTCGCGCACCGCGGGGCGGTAGTCGCGGAGCTGCTCGAGGGGAAGGTCGAACTGGGTCATGCGGGCCTCTCAGCCAAGAACAAACAGCAGGTAGTTGGCGATGCTAGCGAGCGTCAGCACCACGATCACCGCCGCGAGCGAGCGCACGATGCGACGGTTGCGGCTGAAGGGCTCTGCCCAGGCGTGGGCGGCAAAGAATGCGGCGGCCACCGCGGTTCCCATGAACACGGCGCCGCGGATCCGCGCGGCGCCCGGAGCGTCGAAGACCGTCAGGAACAGCCAACTCCAGCACGTGCCAATGATGAAGCCCACCACGATGAAAGCAAGCTCAGGAAGCCCGCGTGGCCAAGTAACCGAGACCCGCTCCAACAGCCATGCCGGTAGCAGCGCGAGAGTCAGCCCGCCGATGACAATGGGCGCCGCCATCGCGATGAAGAAGTTCAGCGAGCCCGCCACGAGCGCAACCGGCAGCAGGAACCCCAGCACCGTGAGCAGGCCGAGCACGATTGCGCTGAGCAACAGCGGCGCGGGCGCCACGGCCGCCTTGGCCGACGCTGCGGCACGCTCGGCCGCGCGCTCGTCTTTGGCGTCGTCCGGCCAGTCGAACTCGTAGGGGTCGTCAGCCGGGGAGATGCCGGGCCGGTCTTGCGTCATGGCTAACTGCACCCCATGGCTAGCGGCGACCAAAGAGGATCGCAATGATGCGCAAGAACTCGATGTACAGCCACACGAGCGTCAGGATGAGGCCAAACGCGGCCTTCCACTCAATGTGCTGCGGCGCACCGTTCTTGACGGCGTTGTCGATGAAGTCAAAGTCCGCGATGAGCGACACGCACGCGATGACCACCGCGAACGCGCCGATCAGCACGCCGAGCGGCACGGGACCCACCATGACGGACGTGCGCATGCCCCACGCGGTGCCGGAGTTGCCGAACACCATGTACCCCAGGTTTACCAGGCTGAACAGGAGGTACGAAAGCCCGGCAACCATGAGGAACTTGCGCATCTTGGAGGTGTAGCGCACCTTGCCGGAGCGGTACAGCGCCAGCACAACACCGAACGTCACAAACGTGGCGGTGAGCGCCTGCAGGCCGGCGCCCGGCACCTCAAAGTACGTCTCGACAAACGTGGTGATCGCGCCCAAGAAGTAGCCCTCAGCGATTGCATACAGCGCAATGAGGGCGGGATTGGCGCGCTTTTGGAAGATGACGACCATGCTCAGCACAAAGGCACTAAGCGCCCCCACCCACATGCCGATCGCGTTGGGGAACAGGTACCCAGGGATCGCGGCAACCATGGTGCCGATGCCGATCATGGCGGTCTTGGAGATGGTGCCCTCGTACGTCATGCGCCCGGTCTGCTGCGGCGTGGCCGAGGGCAGGTCAAACTGCGCCTGCAGCTGCTCGGCGCTCACGGGCTGATTCATCTGCTCAAACCGGGCGTTCGGCTGGAACTCTTTGCCGGAACTGAACACAGGGCTGGCCACGGTGCCTCCTTGGATGGGTTCGGACAAGTCTACCGGCCGCGGCACGGTGCCCCCGGCGGGGCTCGAACCCGCACTGTACCGATTTTAAGTCGGCTGCCTCTGCCGGTTGGGCTACGGGGGCGCCCCCAAGCCTAGTCAGGCGATCGACAGCGCTATGACATCTACAGCGCTATGCCATCGACAGCGCTATGCCATCGAGGATGTCGTGTTCGCTCGTGGTGACGGTCTGCAGGCTCCCGCCCGACGCCGCAACGGCCTGCGCGACGGCCGTCACCACCTCTCGCCACACCAAGGCGCCCGCGCCAATGGCCTCCACACGCCCGGGGTGCATGAAGGGCATGGCGGCCCGCTCGTCGTAGGTGGCGGCGATGAGCGCATCGCACGAGGCGATCACCTGCTCCAGCGTGAGGGTGGCGCCGTGGATCGCGACAGGGTCATACGCGGGCAGTCGCAGCGCGTGCGCCGTCACAGTGGTGATGGACCCGGCCACGCCAATGAGCGTGCGCGCCTGGCCGAGCGGCACGGTGCCCGACGCTTGGGCGAGTGCCGCTGATACGTCGGCAACGGCGTCGGCCTGCTGGGCGGCCGTGGGAGGGTTCGCGGTGAGGTGGCGCTCGGTGAGGCGCACGCAGCCCACGTCCATGGAGTAGGCCGCGTCGAGCTGCGCGTGGCCAAGTGCGAGCTCGGTGGAGCCGCCGCCAAGGTCCACCACCAGGAATGGCGCGGCAGCGTCGGACACGGCAGAGACGACGCCACGGAAGCTCAGCGAGGCCTCCTCGTTCCCGCTGATCACCTCGGGAGTGACGCCGATGCGAGAGCGCACGCCGTCAAGAAAGATGTCCCGATTGCGCGCATCGCGCGTGGCAGAGGTGGCAACGAACCGCACGCGCTCGGCGCCGAGCTCCCGGCACGCCTCGCCGTAGCCGTCAAGCGCGGCGAAGGTGCGATCGAGGGCCTGGGGCGCGAACTCGCCGGTCTTGTCCACCCCCTGGCCCAGCCGCACAACGGTCATGCGGCGCGTGAGGTCGTGAAGAGCTCCCGTCGCTGGATCGACGTCGGCAACGAGCAGGCGAATGGAATTGGTTCCGCAGTCGATAGCGGCCACGCGAGTCATGCGGCGAGCCTAGCTGGCGGCCGGTTCGGCGCACGTGCAGCGGTCAACCCGCCACTGGTCGGCGATGCGCGCAAGCGCCTCATCACCGAGCGGGTTCACACCCGGGCCCGCGGCGAGCGAGTGACCCACAAGCACATGCAGGCACTTGACGCGGTTGGGCATGCCGCCAGCACTGATGCCATGAATCTCAGGCACGTCGCCCATCTCATACCTCTCCGCGAGGTACCGCTCGTGGGCGGCCTCGTAGGCGGCGGCAAGCTGGGGCTCCGTGGACAGCCGCTCCTGCATCTCACGCATGGTGCCCGTGGCCTCAAGAGTCGACACCGCGCCCACCGCGCCAGGGTGTGTCAGGTAGTACTGCGTGGGAAAGGGAGTGCCGTCTGGAAGCCGCGGGGCCGTTCGCGCCACCACCGGATTCCCGCATACGCACCGCGCGGCGATCGCCACCACCGCTCGCGGCTCGCGTCCCAGCTGGGCATGCATCACCTCAAGATCGCGATCCGTGGCGGGAGTGAGGGGCACCCCGGAAGTCTACGGCGTCTGCTTGGCGCCGAGCCCAGCGGTTTCGATCGAATCCCACAGCGTGGTGTACCACGGGGTCACGGCGGCGGTGTCCGGCGTCTCGATGGCCCCAGAGACGTCTTGCTCCACACCCGTCACGATCTCGGGATCCACCACCCGATACGCCGTCTCACCAGGGAAGACGTACCCCAAGCGCTCGCGCGCCTGCGCCACCACATAGGCGGGATCCTCCCAGCGGTCGAGGTCGCCGCGAAGGTTGTCCACATCCGTTGCCGCCTGGTCGCGCTCCGCGCGCAACTGGCGCAGGTTCTCTTGCTGCGAGAAGTACACGCGCAGCGAGGGCAACAGCACGGCAAGCGCGAGCACCACCACAACGGCAAGCACCGCGGTACGCCAACTCAGCGCACCCACGAGCGACCCCCGCGCACCGGCCGCACGGATCTGCGGCTTCGCCTGGGGCAGCGTACGTCCGGGGCCCGACGGCCCGCCCGGCCGGGTCGTGGCGCGCGGCTGCCGGGAGCGTCGGGAAGGCGTGGGCACGCCGGCCGACGGCGTGGCCGGGGCCCGGCCTGGCGTGGCCGGGGCCCTGCCTGGCGTGGCGGGAGCCCGGCCGGGGGTCGCCGGCCCGCCCGAGCGTCGGCCTCCCCCAGACGCCGAAGGGCGCGGCGCACCGGGACGAGTGGGGGCAGACATGCCCTCATTGTCTCGGCGCGCCGCGCCCTGAAGCGGCTAGGCCGCCGCGCGTCGCGTGATTGGCTACACGTACTTGCGCGGGAAGGCGCTCTTTCCGGCGTACACCGCGGCGTCGTCGAGGTCTTCCTCGATGCGCAGCAGCTGGTTGTACTTGGCGATGCGCTCACCGCGCGCCGGGGCACCAGACTTGATCTGCCCGGTGTTGAGAGCCACCACGAGGTCCGCGATGGTGGTGTCCTCGGTCTCGCCGGAACGGTGCGACACCATCGAGGTGAAGCCGGCGCGCGTGGCGAGCGCCACGGCATCGATCGTCTCGGTGAGCGAACCGATCTGGTTGAGCTTCACGAGCAGAGCGTTCGCGGCCTTCTCGTCGATGCCACGCTGCAGGCGCACGGGGTTGGTGACGAAGAGGTCGTCGCCAACGATCTGCACCTTGTCGCCCAGCTCGGTGGTGAAGTGGGTCCAGCCCGCCCAGTCGTCCTCGTTCAGCGGGTCCTCGATGGACACGAGGGGGTAGTCCGCAACCAGGGTCGCGTAGTACTCCGTCATTTCCTCGGCGGTCTTGGTGCCGCCCTCCCACTGGTAGACGCCGTTCTTGAAGAACTCCGACGCCGCGACGTCGAGCGCCAGCGCAACGTCGTCACCGGGCGTGAAGCCGGCCTTCTCGATGGCCACGAGGATGAGGTCGAGCGCCTCGCGGTTGGAGTCGAGGTTGGGCGCAAAGCCACCCTCGTCGCCAAGGCCCGTTGCCAGGCCGCGCTCCTTGAGCACGGACTTGAGGGCGTGGTAGACCTCGGCGCCGTAGCGGTAGGCCTCGCGGAAGGACGACGCACCAACCGGCGCGATCATGAACTCCTGGATGTCAACGTTCGAGTCCGCGTGCGAACCGCCGTTGAGGATGTTCATCATCGGCACCGGAAGGACGTGCGCGTTGGGGCCGCCGAGGTACTTGTACAGCGGCAGGTCGGCGCTGTCGGCCGCGGCACGGGCCACCGCCATGGACACGCCGAGGATCGCGTTGGCGCCCAGCTTGCCCTTGTTGTCGGTGCCGTCCAGCTCGATCATGATCTTGTCGACGAGGCGCTGGTCGGTGGCGTCAAGGCCAACGATCTCTGGGGCGATGGTGTCGATGACGGCGTCAACAGCGCCCTCGACTCCCTTGCCCAGGTAGCGGGCGTCGCCGTCGCGGCGCTCAACCGCCTCAAAAGCTCCGGTCGATGCACCGGAAGGGACCGCAGCACGTGCAAACGTGCCGTCCTCCAGCGCCACCTCGACCTCAACGGTGGGGTTGCCGCGCGAGTCAAGAATCTCGCGGGCGCCTACGGCCTCAATGCTGGCCATGATGCTCCTTGGATTGTTGGTGGGGATTCCGAAAAGAGTCTAGTCGTGACCGAACAGGGGCGCGGCGCGACAAAGGTCCCTCCTTGCGAGCCATGATCGGTCGCGCCTTGCTGAGGCGTCGTGGCGTCAGGAAGCGGGCGTCGTGGAGCCGCGGTCAAACCACGAACGGCTCTCGTCGGTGAAGGCCGACACGTTCTGGTACTCCGTGAAGCTGAACTGTGTGCCGAGCTGCTGATCCTGCGCCGACTGCATCGCCTTGTGGACGGAATCCAGCAGCGCGTCGGTGGAGTACTCGCCGGAACGCGGGCTCACGATGGCGCTTGCCGACACCGAATCCGAAACCTCCCGCACCGCGTCAAGCGAAGGGTCCACGCTGGCGAGCACGTACAGCGCGAGGATGCCCTGCGTGGCCGCCACAACGTCGTCGCTTGCCGTGCCTTGCACACCCTTGAAGGCGAGCCATTGGTTGGCGTAGGCCTGCGCCGTGGGGATCGTGATGGGGTAGCCCAACTCTTTGGCCTTGTCGACGAGCGCCGGGGTCAGCAACGCAATCGTGAGAACCTGGCGGCGATTCGCGACGTCCTTGCCCTTGGTGTCATACAGCCAAGCGCTGTAGGTGTCGTCCACCTGCTGGTTGGTGACCACGATGTCTCCCACCGTGGCGGCAACTCCGGGGTCGCCCTGTTGGCCAGGGGGCGCGCAGGCGGTCAGGGTGAGCATGAGGGCGGCCGCGCCAAGCACGGCGATGCGCGAACGCTTCAATCGCATGGGTCACATCCTAATCGGGCCACATGGCGCTCACGACAGCGCGCACCCACTCCAGAACGGGCAGACCCTCCACGGGGCTCCCGCCAACGCGCGCCGTGCGCGGAGCTGGCACCAGCACCTGGCGCAGCGCGGGCTTGATGTGCGTGCCGGGGTACAGCCGATTGATGCGCAGCGCGGCAGAATCCGGCAACTCCACGGGGCTGAAGCGCACGAGCGCACCCTGACTCACCACGTCGTGAATGCCACGCGTGCGCAACTCGGTGCGCAACTGGGCCACCGCCAGGAGGTTCTCCACCACCTCCGGAAGCTGCCCGTACCGGTCGGCGAGCTCCTCGCGGATGGCCGCGAGCGCCGCCGCGTCCCCAGCGTCGGCGATCTTGCGATACGCCTCCAACCGCAGCCGCTCATGTTCGATGTACTCCTGCGGAATGTGGGCGTCGATCGGCAAGTCAACGGTCATGGGAGCACGCTCCGGCTCACCCTCGCCGCGGAAGTCCGCGACGGCCTCCCCCACCATGCGGATGTAGAGGTCAAAGCCAACGCCCTCAATGTGACCAGACTGCTCGGCGCCCAAGAGGTTGCCTGCGCCGCGAATCTCGAGGTCCTTCATCGCCACGGCGGCCCCTGAACCCAGGTCGGTGTGCGCGGCGATGGTCTGCAGGCGATCGTGGGCCGTCTCCGTGAGTGAGCGATCCGGCGGGTAGAGGAAGTAGGCGTACGCACGCTCGCGGCCCCGCCCCACCCGCCCGCGCAGCTGATGCAGTTGTGAAAGCCCAAAGGTGTCAGACCTCTCCACAATGAGGGTGTTGGCGTTGGAGATATCAAGCCCCGTCTCCACGATCGTGGTGCACACGAGTACGTCATAGCGCTTCTCGTAGTAGTCCACGATGACCTGCTCCAGCTGCTTCTCGCTCATCTGACCGTGCGCCACGGCCACCCGCGCCTCCGGAACCAGCTCGCCAATGTGCAGCGCCGCCCGGGTGATGGTCTTCACCGAGTTGTGGATGTAGAACACCTGGCCGTCACGCAGCAGCTCGCGGCGCACGGCCGCCGCCACCTGCGCGTCCTCATGCGGCCCCACATACGTGAGGATGGGGTGCCGATCCTCCGGAGGGGTGGCGAGCGTCGACATTTCGCGAATGCCCGTGATCGCCATCTCCAACGTGCGCGGAATGGGGGTTGCGGACATCGCGAGCACGTCAACATCAGTGCGCAGTGCCTTGAGCGTCTCCTTGTGCTCCACGCCAAACCGCTGCTCCTCGTCGATGATGACGAGCCCCAGATTCTTGAAACGCACCTGCCCCGTGAGGATGCGATGGGTGCCGATCACCATGTCCACGGTGCCGTCCGCGAGACCCTCCACCACCTGCCGCGCCTCGGCGTCGGTCTGGAAGCGAGACAGCGCCGCGACCTTGACGGGGAAGGGCCCAAATCGGTCGCTGAAGGTGTCCACATGCTGCTTGACCAGGAGCGTCGTGGGGCACAGCAGTGCCACCTGGGTGCCGTCTTGAATGGCCTTGAACGCGGCTCGCACCGCCACCTCGGTCTTGCCAAAGCCCACGTCACCGCAAATGAGACGGTCCATGGGCACGGGCTTCTCCATGTCCCCCTTGACCTCGTCGATGGTGCTCAACTGGTCCGGCGTTTCCACAAACGCAAAGGCCTCCTCAAGCTCGCGCTGCCACGGCGTGTCCGGGCCAAACTCGTGCCCCTTGGTCGCCATCCGGGCGCTGTACAGGCGGATCAGTTCAGAGGCAATCTCCTTGACCGCCTTACGCGCGCGTCCCTTGGTCTTTGCCCAATCCGCGCCGCCCATGCGGCTCACCGACGGCGTCTCGCCGCCCACGTACTTGGTCACCAGGTCCAGTTGATCGGTGGGCACGGACAGCCGGTCGCCCGGCCCACCGCGCTTGCTCGCCGCGTACTCGATGACGAGATACTCGCGCTCCACTCCGCGCACCACACGCTTGGTGAGTTCCACAAACCGGCCGATGCCATGGGTCTCATGCACCACAAAATCGCCCGGCCGCAGCTGCAGCGGATCCACCACGTTGCGGCGCTTGCTGGGCACGGCAACCTTGGGCCCGGCCGCATTCGCCGCCCGCCCCGTGAGGTCGGACTCATTGACCACCATGAGCCGCGCGCCCGGAACGGCAAACCCCCTGCCGGTGACATGCGGCACTATGGCGACCACCGCGTCGGGCCGGCTTTCCGCTGAACGATCCAGCGGCCCGACGCTGGGCACCACCTTTGCGGGGACCCCCGCCTGGGCGCATTGCTCGGCGATGCGCGCGGCCGAGCCGGGGCCCGCGGCGGTCACCACCACATGCCACCCCTGCGCGAGGCGTTCGCCGAGCTCGCGGATGGCCGCCTCGAGCCGGCCGCGATGGTCGTCGAGCACCGCAAAGCCCGCATCCTCGCTGCCCTTGTCGATTCCCCCGCCAAATGGGCTCAGCGTGTGCCACGCCATGCCCCGTTGAGCGGCACTGTCACGGATCTGGTCAAGCGCCGCGAACGAGCCGTCACCCTCGATAGGGGACTCGGCGCCCGCTGCCGCGCTCACCCATGCGGCCGACAAAAACTCCGCGGCCGTGCGCACGAGGTCCTCGGCACGGCGCGCCAGCCGCTCCGGCTCCACGGCGACAAAGCGGGTGGTGCCAGGCAGGACGTCGGGCAAGAGGTCAAGGCGATCCACGAGCACCGGGATGAGCGACTCCATGCCCTCCACAGCGTGGCCGTCCGCGATGCGGGCAAGAATGTCGGCGGCGGCGGGAGCACTGGGAATGAGGGCTTGCGCGCGGGCGCGCACCTCGGTGGTCAGCAAGAGCTCGCGGCATGGCGGGGCCCACAGCACCGGCACGGCGGCAAGGGAGCGCTGGTCCGCGATGGAGAAGGACCGCAGCGATTCCACCTCATCGCCAAAGAATTCGATGCGCACGGGATGGGGATCGGTGGGGGCGAAGACGTCGACGATGCCGCCGCGAACCGCGAACTCGCCGCGCCGTTCCACCATGTCCACCCTGGTATAGGCGGCATTCGCGAGCCCTTGTGCAAGCTCCGTGAGGTCCGCGCGGTCCCCCACCGCAAGACGCACCGGCACCAGCTCCGCGAGCCCCGGCACAAGGGGCTGCAGCACCGCGCGCAACGGCGCCACGACCACCGCGAGCGGCTTGAGGCCCGCCTCGGCGGCCACCTCCTGGGGGTGCGCGAGCCGGCGCAGGGTCGCCACGCGCTGCGCCACGGTGTCCGCGCGGGGGCTCAATCGCTCATGGGGCAGGGTTTCCCACGATGGGAATCGCGCGATGGTTGCCGGGTCCACGTAGGCGCCGAGGGCGGCCTCAAGGGTCTCCGCGTCGTTCGAGGTGGCGACCACCGCAACGATGGGGCCGCGCGCGGGGTCCGCCATTCCCGCGATGAGCGCAGGGGCGGCGACCGCGGGTGCCACCACGTGCTCGGCACGCGGAGCCGGAAGCACGTCCAGCAACGCGCCCAGCGGGCGAGCGACGTCTGTCACGGATGTGGTCATGAACTGCCTCCCGGGCATGCCAAAGAACCGGAAAACCGGCATGGCCATCCTAGGCGCGGTCCGCGCCGGCCCCCTGCGCGGTGCCCGTGCGCGGGCCCCTGCGCGTGGCGGCGGGGACCACTCCTAGACTTGACTCATGCCCAGTGCCCTCGACGACGCCGAGCGGCTCATCAGGGACTTCGCGAGAGCTACCAACCTGCAAGTGGCGGGCCGCCCGTTTAGGATCGCGCGGTCGGACGCCGTTGGTGCGGCCCTGCGCGGCATGCTTCTCGCACTAGGCGCACGCGAGCAGGCCAGCGGCACGGTACGCGGGGTGGTCGAGTTCGGCATGCGCGAGGACGGCACCGAAGACACCCTGCTCGACGGCGCACCCCTTCCCCAGCGCGGCGATGCGGCCGGCCGCATCGCCTTCGCGGGAGCGCACATGCCCACGGCGCACGCCATGGCACAGCACCTCGCAGCGCAGCACCCTGACGGCCTGCAGGGAATCACCGTGGGCGTGGCAATGATGCTTGAGCCCAAGACGGCGAACCTTGCCCTGCTGCTGCGAAGCGCCGGCGCCACCGTTGACGTCTACGCACACCCGGATGAGACGGACGGCGACGTGGCCGCCGCCTTGCGCACACTGGGCATCCCGGTCACCGCCGACGCGACCCTCACCGGCAGCGCGGAGCGCACCGCCGCGCTGACCTGGCTGCGCCAAGGGCACAACGTGATCATGGACGACGGCTCGCACCTGGTTCGCCTGGCCCACGAGTCTGCGCCGGAGGTGGTGCGCGGGTGGATAGGTGTCACGGAAGAGACCACCTCCGGACTGCGCCCGCTGCGCGCCATGGCCGCAGCGGGCACCCTCGCCACGCCCGTGATCGCGGTGAATGACGCCGCCACCAAGACGAGTTTCGACAACCGCTACGGCACGGGGCAGTCGTGCGTCTTCGCCATTGGCGACGTGCTCGCGAGCGTGGGGCTCACGGTGCGCGATCAGCCGGCGCTTGTCATCGGCTACGGACCCGTTGGCCAAGGGGTGGCGGCACACCTGCGGGCGCTCGGGGTGGAGGTGCGCGTGGCGGAGACCGATCCCGTGCGCGCCCTACTCGCCTCCCACGACGGCCTTGAGGTGGGCACCGCAGAGCGGCTAGGAAGGGGCGCGCTCGTGATCTCCGCCACGGGAGTGCGCGGCACCGTGACGGCGCGCACCGTGAGGGATGCGCGCATCGTGGCGGTGGCCGGCGGCGTGCCGGGAGAGGTTGACCTCACCGACGCCAGCTGGGAACGGCTTGCTCCGCACGTGGAACGCACCGGCGACACGCTGGTGCTGGACCGCGGCGGCTGCATCAACATCACCGCCGCGGAGGGCAACCCCATCGAGATCATGGACCTCAGTTTTGCGACCCAGCTCGCCGGGCTGAGCTTTTTGCTGAGTGACCGGCCGGGCATCGGCGTCCACCCCCTCCCGGATCGCTTGGTGGCCGACGTCGCACTCGCCGCCGCGCGGACGCGGGGCATCGAGGTGGCCCCCACCACACTGCAATCCACAGACTCCGATTGGCGATCCACGAGGTATCGATGACCACCACCCTGTTCACCGCGGCGCTCGTGGTTCCCGTCACCGCACCGCCCATCATGGACGGCGCCGTTGCTGTGCGCGATGGCCGCATCCTGCACGTTGGCGACCGCCGGTGGGTCATGGCCACCCTCGCCGAACGCGGCATAGCCTTCGCCGAACATCACTGGGACGGCGTGCTCACCCCGGGCCTCGTCAACGCGCATACCCACCTGCAGTACACGGCCATGGCCGCCGTGGGGCAGGGCAGCTATGACGGCTTCCCTGACTGGGCCGCGGCCTTCAACCCGGTCTATGAGCGCGGCGCGGACTGGGAGGCCTCGGCGGCGCAGGGCGCGGCCCTGTTGCTGGCGTCGGGCACCACGGCCGCCGCCGATGTGGTCACGGACATGGCCGCCGCGAGCGCCCTGCACACGGCCGGCCTGCATGGCATCGCCTATTGGGAGGTCATGGACTGGACCAACGATGCGTGGACCCTGCGGGGGCGCGCGGAGGTGGAGCGCGCCCTCGACGCGCTGCCGGCAACGCCGGGCACGGGGCTATCGCCGCACGCGCCGTACTCGCTCGAGATTGTGCCGCTGCTCGACATCCCTGACATCGTGCGCGAGCGCGGGTCCCGCATCCACATTCACCTTGGCGAGCATGCAATCGAGCAAGAGCTGGAGCAGACTCATCCGGACCCGTGGCATGGCGCAGGGGTGGGGAGCCTGCGCGAGCTGCGCGACGCGGGTTACGGCACCTCGGCCACTGAGTACGTGGATCACCTGGGGGTGCTCGGCCCCGACTGCCACATCGCGCACGGCGTGTACTTGGGGGCGCGTGACCGCGCAATCCTGCGAGCGCGCGGTTCTGCGGTGGCGCTGTGCCCGCGCTCCAACGAGGTGATCGGGCTGGGCGAGCCGCCCGTTGCCGCCTACCTCGAGGAGGGCAGCTTCATCGCGGTGGGCACGGATTCGCTGGCGTCCTCGCCCTCGCTGGACCTGATGGCTGACGTTGCCGCCTTGTTTGATATTGCCCGACGCCAGGGTTACCACCGCGCCGACCTCGCCGAACGCCTGCTTGCCGCCGCGACGCTTGGCGGTGCGCGCGCCATGGGTCTGCACCTTGGCCGCGAGCGCACGGGGTACTTGGCGGTGGGTGCGCGCGCGGACCTGGCCGCCTTTGACCTGGACGTCGCGGACGCGACGTCCACAATCGAAGAGCTGGTGCGCAGCGGTGGAGGGCTCGCCGCACAGACGGTAGTGGGCGGCACCATTCGGTTTACCAGGGAGGATGGCGCATGATTCCCGCAACTGCCGCGGCTCTTGGCCTGGAACGGCATCCGGAGGGCGGATGGTTCAGGCGCATCTACGCCTCGAGCATCGGGGTGCAGACGCCCGGCGGGGAGCGCCCAACGGCCACGTGCATTCACTACTTGCTGACCCCAGGCGAGGAGTCTGCGTGGCATGTGGTCACGAGCGACGAGTTGTGGCTGTGGCATGGCCCGGGCACGCTCACGCTGAGCCTTGGCGGGGACGGGGCCACGCCGTCGGCCAGCCCTACGGTGGTGCGGCTGGGCACGAACCATGCCGCTGGCGAGGTGCCCGCGTGTGTGGTGCCGGCCGGGGTGTGGCAGGCCGCCACGGTGGGCGCCGTGGAGGCGCTCGTAAGCTGCGTGGTGTCGCCCGGTTTCGACTTCGCCGATTGGCGCCTCGCGTAAGCCATATACTTGCGGTGTCGCATTCGCGCCAATGTCCATCAAACTTCTAGGGAATACTCATGTCCTTTTCGCTGAAGCTCCGCGGTGCGGCCGTTGCGGTCGCCGTTGCCGCGGTGACGCTCACCGGGTGCTCGTCGTCGGACGACGAGACCACCAACACCTCCCCGTCCGCGCAACCGACCACCGAGGCCGCCCTGCCCACCGTCACCGAGGGCAAGCTGACCATCGCCACGAGCGAGCCCGCCTACTCGCCGTGGGTGCTCAACGACGACCCCACCACCGGCGAAGGCTTCGAGTCTGCCGTGGCGTACGCGGTTGCCGAACAGCTGGGGTTCTCCAAGGACGACGTGGTGTGGGTGCGTGCGGACTTCAACTCGTCCATCGCTCCCGGACCCAAGGACTGGGACTTCAACATCCAGCAGTTCTCCATTACGGACGAGCGCAAGCAGGCCGTGGACTTCTCCAGCCCGTACTACACCACCAGCCAGGCCATCGTGACGATGGGCTCCTCGCCGGCCGCTAGCGCCACCTCGCTCGCCGACCTCAAGAGTGTTGACGTAGGCGCTGCCGTTGGCTCCACCTCCTACGAGGCCGCCGCCGCGCAGATCGGTACGGACAAGCTGCAGGTGTTCGACGACAACGACAAGGCCGTTGCCGCGCTGCAGGCCGGTCAGGTTGCCGCGATCGTCATCGACCTGCCGAGCGCCTTCTACTTGCGCGACGCCGTGCTCGACGATGGCAAGATCGTGGGCCAGCTCGCGGATTCCAGCGCCGGTGGGGACCAGTACGGCCTGCTGCTCGCCAAGGACTCTCCCCTCACGGCTGCGGTGACCGCGGCCGTGGACGCGCTCGCCGCCAACGGCACCCTGAAGGCGCTCGAGGAGCAGTGGCTCAACAACGCCGAGAACGTTCCGGTTCTTCAGTAACCCTCTAACGTATACACATGCCGACGGTCGAGACTTGGGAGCCCAGCGCCCTCGAGCTCGACCGTCGGCGGTATCGGCAGCGCTCGGCGAGGCGCTCCGTGCTCGTCGCCATAGCGTCGACCCTCGTCTTTGCGATCATCATCGCCATCGGCATCATTGCCTCTCCCGGCTGGGATGCGGTGAAGGCCTCGTTCTTCAACTGGCCCATCGCCAAGGAGTTCTTCCCCAGCATCCTTAAGGGCTTGTGGCTCAACATTCAGGTGCTGTTCTTCGCGTCCATCGGCGTGGCGATCTTTGGCACCCTCCTTGCCGTGATGCGCTCGCTGCGCGGCGCGGTGTTCTTCCCCCTGCGCGCGCTCGCCGCCGCCTACACGGACCTGTTCCGCGGCGTGCCGCTGCTCATCGTGCTGTACCTCGTGGGGTTCGGCATTCCCGCGCTCGGCATCTTCCCCAAGCTCCCCAACTACGTGTGGGGAACCATCGCCATCATCCTCACGTACTCCGCGTACGTGTCAGAGGTGCTGCGCGCCGGCATGGAGGCCGTGCATCCGTCGCAGCGCATCGCGGCGCGTTCGCTGGGCCTCACGCATGCGCAGACGCTGCGGCTCGTGGTCATTCCGCAGGGGCTGCGCAAGGTGGTCCCCGCGCTCATGAATGACTTTGTGTCGATGCAAAAGGACGTGGGGCTCATCTCTGTGCTGGGCGCGGTGGATGCTGTGCGTGCCGCCCAGATCGCGAGCGCGCAGACGTACAACTTCACGCCCTATGTGGTGGCGGCGCTGCTGTTTGTGGCGATCTCCTTCCCCGTGATCCGCCTCACGGACCGCGTCACCGCACGCATGTCCGCACGCGAGCAGAATGCGGGCACGGTGTGAGTGTTCTCGAGGTCCACGGGGCCCACAAGTTCTTTGGCGACAACCATGTGCTGCGCGGCGTGGACCTCACGCTCAATGCGCACGACGTTGTGGTGCTGATCGGCGCGTCTGGCTCGGGCAAGTCCACGCTCATGCGGGTCATCAATCTCATCGAGCGCGTGGACGACGGCCGCATCCTGCTCAGCGGCGACGACATCACCGATCCCCGCGCCAACGCCGATTCCGTGCGTGCGCGCATCGGCGTGGTCTTCCAGCATTTCAACCTTTTCCCCCACATGCGGGTGGTTGACAACGTCACGCTCGCCGCGCGCAAGGTGCATGGCATGCAGGCCGACGCTGCGCGCGCCAAGGCGGTCACGCTCCTGGAACGCTTTGGGCTGGCAGACAAGGTGGACGACTACCCCGACCGCCTCTCGGGCGGTCAGCAACAGCGCGTGGCGATCGCGCGCGCCATCTTCACCGATCCTGAGCTCTTGCTGCTGGACGAGATCACCTCTGCGCTGGATCCTCAACTGGTGGGTGAGGTGCTTGACCTGGTGCGCGAGCTCAAGGGTGAGGGCTCCACGATGCTCATGGCCACGCATGAGATGTCCTTTGCGCGCGACGTTGCCGACCGCGTCATCTACATGCACGGCGGCGTCATTCTCGAGGAAGGCCCGCCGGAGCAGGTCTTTGGCGATCCGGTGCATCCCGAGACACGTGACTTCTTGGCCCGCGTCACCCACCGCTAGGCGATTCAGCTGGGGCTGTGCCAGCGCTGCTGGGCGGCCTCCAGGCCGTGCGCGATGACGTCCTCCACGGCGTCGGCCGCGTCAACGATGAGCATGTCAAGCTCCTTGCGCTCCGACGCCGAAAACGGCTTGAGCACAAACGTCGCCGCGTCCATGCGGCCGGGCGGGCGGCCGATGCCCACGCGCACGCGCACATAGTCAGGGGTGCCGAGCGCCTTGGTGATGTCTTTGAGGCCGTTGTGGCCCGCGGAGCCGCCGCCGCGCTTGATCTTGACGGTGCCGAAGGGGATATCGAGCTCGTCATGGATGACGATGACGTCGTGGGGCTGCACCGAGAGGTACTTGGTCAGCGCGCTCACGGGCCCGCCCGAGAGGTTCATGTAGGACATCGGCACGGCCACCGCTACGGCCTCGCCTGCCACGCGCATGGTCGCATTGCGGGTGCGGGTCCTGGCATGCGGCTTGAGGGCGGCCCCGCCACGGCGCGCGAGTTCCTCGGCCACCATCTGCCCCACGTTGTGGCGCGTTGCCGCGTACTCCTCGCCGGGATTGCCCAAGCCCACAATCACGCGGTTCATGTGCTCATCCTCCCGGGAACGACGTCGCCCGGCTCGCCAGCGTGCGGCGAGCCGGGCGAGCATCGTGTGGCTTACTCGGACTCGGCGGGAGCCTCGGCGGAGGCGTCGGCCGCGGCGGTCTCGTCGCCTGCCTCGTCCTCAGAGGCAACGGCGGAGCGCGGCACGGCGATGTTCACGACGATCGCCTCGGCATCCGTCACGAGCTCAACACCCTTGGGCAGCTCCACCTGGCCGGCGGTGAGGTTGTGGCCCTCTTCCAGGCCCTCGATGTTCGCCTCGAGCGACTCGGGGATGTGGGTGGCCTCGGCAACCACCTGGAGGGTCGTGTGGTCTTGAATGTGAATGGTGCCGGGCGCAGACTCGCCAACAACGTGCAGGGGCACGTCAACGGTGATCTTCTCGCCCTTCTTCACGATGATGAGGTCGATGTGCTCGATGACGCGGTGCACCGGCTCGCGCTGCACGTCCTTGGCGATCGCCAGCTGCGAGTCCTTGCCAATCTGGATGGTGAGCAGCGCGTTGGCGTGCTTGAGCGCCATCGCGGTGTCGTGCGCGGGCAGGGTGATGTGCACGGGGTCCGTGCCGTGGCCGTAGAGCACGGCGGGAATCTTGCCGGCGGCGCGCGCGCGGCGGGCAAAGCCCTTGCCGAATTCGGTGCGGGGCTCGGCGACGAGCGTCAGGGCGTCAGACATCTGGGTTCTCCTCTTGAGTGACGGATGGGGTCCAGGCAAGGCAGGCACTCACGCAACCGCCGCGTCGATAACGCCGGAGTCGTAAGACCCCCGCCTCGCCGAGGAACCCGATAACTATACCGGACTCGAGGCCCCGGTGGGTCTACACGTTGCCGTTGAACAGGCTCGTCACCGACCCGTCATCGAACACTTCCTTGACGGCCCGAGCGATGAGTGGGGCGATGGACAGCACCGTGAGGGTGTCAAACCGCTTGTCGTCGTCGATGGGCAGGGTGTCCGTGACGATGACCTCGGCAATGCGCGAGTTGCGAAGCCTGTCAACTGCCGGCCCGGACAGCAGCCCGTGCGTGGAGGCCACGATGACGTCCTTGGCGCCGTTCTCAAACAGCGCCTCGGCCGCCTGCACGATGGTCCCGCCCGTGTCGATCATGTCGTCAACGAGCACACACGTGCGTCCCTCGACCTGACCCACGAGCTCGTGGACCTTCACCTGGTTGGGGATGGAGGGGTCCCTGCGCTTGTGAATGATCGCAAGCGGCGCGCCCATGTGGTCGGACCACTGGTCCGCGAGGCGCACGCGGCCGGCGTCGGGCGAGACGATGGTGAGGTTCGCGGGGTCCACGCGCGAGCGCACGTATTGCGCGAGCATCGGCATGGCCCACAGGTGGTCAACGGGGCCGTCAAAGAACCCCTGAATCTGCGAGGTGTGCAGGTCAACCGACATGATGCGGTTGGCGCCTGCCGTCTTGAACAGGTCCGCCATGAGACGGGCACTGATGGGTTCGCGGCCCTTGTGCTTCTTGTCTTGGCGCGCGTAGCCGTAGCACGGCATGATCGCGGTGATGGAGCGGGCCGACGCTCGTTTGAGGGCATCGACCATGATCAGCTGCTCCATGATCGCCTCGTTGATGGGGGCCGCGTGGGACTGCAGCACAAAGCAGTCGGTGCCGCGCACGCTCTCGCCAAAGCGCACGTAGAGCTCGCCGTTGGCGAAGGTGTAGGCGGTGGTGGGCAGCAGGTCAATGTCCAGCCCGCGCGCCACCGCCTCCGCGAGTTCCGGGTGCGCACGCCCGGCAACGAGCACGAGCTGGCGCTCGCTTGGGCTGGAAATCACGGCGTTCATGCCTCTCCTTCGCTGTCCGCCACCTGGCGTGCCTGTGCCTCGCGGGCCGCGCGCGCAGACTCGGTATCGGGCCGGCGCTCTAGCACCCAGCCCTCGATGATCTCTTGTGGAGCCTGGTTGCGCGCCAAAGCGCCCGGCGGCACGTCTTTGCGGATGATCGCGCCCGCTCCCGTGTAGGCGCCGTCGCCAACGCTCAAGGGGGCGATGAGCGTGTTGTCGGAGCCGATGCGCACATGGCTGCCCACCTGCGTGCGGTGCTTGCCCACGCCGTCAAAGTTCACAAAGATCGTGGCGGCACCGATGTTGCTGTGCTCGCCGATCTCCGCGTCCCCCACATAGCTCAGGTGCGGAACCTTGCTGTTGGCGCCGATGACCGCGTTCTTGGTCTCCACGAACGCACCGATCTTGCCGTTCGCCCGCAGCACCGTGCCCGGCCGCAGATATGAGAACGGCCCCACGGTGGCGCCCGCCTCGATCACCGCAAGTTCGCCGTGGGTGCGGATCACCGTGGCGTTGGCGCCCACCTCCACGTCCCTAAGGGTGCTATCCGGCCCGACGCTCGCGCCAGCGGCCACGGACGTGGCACCGAGGAGTTGGGTTCCGGGCAGCACGGTCGAGTCGGGTTCTAGGGTGACGTCGGCATCGATCCACGTGGTGCTGGGATCCACGATGGTGACGCCTGCGCGCATCCAGGTGTCGAGAATCGCACGGTTGAGCGTGGCCCCAGCCGCGGCAAGCTGTGCCCGGTCGTTGACGCCTTCGGTGGCCACAGCGTCGGGCGCTACAAAGGCGCCCACCCGCCCGCCGGTCTCGCGCACAATCTGCACCACGTCCGTGAGGTACACCTCGCCCTGCGCGTTATCGCGGCCCACGTTGGCCAGCGCACCGCGCAATGCGGCAGCGTCAAAGGCGTAGATGCCGGCATTGATCTCGTCGATCGCGAGCTCGGCGTCGGAGGCGTCCTTGGCCTCGACGATGCGCAGCACGCCGCCGTCGTCGCCGCGGACAACGCGGCCGTAGGCGCCGGGGTCGGGAACGCGGGCGGTGAGCATCGTGACCGCGTTGCCACCGTTCGCGTGGCCGTTGGCGAGGGCGGCGAGGAGGTCTCCCGTGACGAGCGGGACGTCTGCGGAGGTGACAAGGATCATGCCGTCAGGAACGTAGCCGAGGGTCTCCAGGCCACACAGGACGGCGCGGCCGGTGCCGGGAATGCTGTCTTGATCAGCGATCAGCACGTCGCCGCGCACGGCGGTGGCCTCCGCGGCCACGGCGTCTCGCTCGTGGCGCACCACCACCACCACCTGCTCTGGCTCCAGCGCGCTCGCGGCCACCATGGCGTGATGCAGGAGCGTCCGCCCCGCGATGGCATGGAGCACCTTGGGCTTCGCAGACTTCATGCGAGTGCCCGCTCCGGCCGCGAGGATAATCACGGCGGAAATCTGCTGACGGCTCACGTGCCTCCCTCGCGTTGCGGTGTGCTCGGAAGTCTACCGGCGTCGATGCCGCCCCCGTCGCGCTCCGCCCACAGACTCCGGCTCCCCGCTGTGTGGCGTACGCAGAGCTCTCGTACTAGGCGATCGCTTCGCGGCGACGACGCAACATCAGCCAGACGGCCGGACCCACGATCGGTACGAGCAGGACTGCCACGCACCACACCGCACGCTCCGTTGGCCTGAGCCCGGGCGCACGTATGACATCGATGACCGCCCACACGGCCGCAACCACGCACATGAGCGCCCCAAACAGAACACCAACATGCAACAGCATGTTCATGACGCCCAACCCCTTTCCGCAGGCACTACCAAACGTCCGCCTGGGTTAGTACAGGAGGCAACTTCCGCCCGCGCCACACCATTCACAACCTGCTGTTACGTCCAGCTCTTCACTGTGATCGTGTTGGCAGCCTCAGCGCCCGGATCGGCTTCGCCAGCGTAGCCCCGCTACCCAACTCCCCGCTTGCCGATGCGGCGGGGGCTAGATGCCCCAACACTCCGCTCGCGCTCCGCCCACAGGATTCGAACCTGTGGCGTTTCTCACTATTACCCGAGGTACCTCACCAAATGACCTTCGTCGAGAGTCTCGCCGTGCCCTAAACGTGCCCCAACCGTCCAAATGTTGGCCCACGAGGCGTAGGTCGACCGGGCAGCGCGGCGCATGGGCGGAGCACCTCGACAGCGCCATGCGCCACTGCGTGGGAGCGGGATGAGTCGTAGTTGTCTGCCGAGTGGCTGACTAAGCGTTGGCTTCCGCGTCGAGCAGCGAGAGACCCGAGAAATCGAGCGGCTGCGTGGTCACATACTCCGTGTACCGGAAGTCATCTCCCGAGATAACGACGAGGTCGACGGTAGGTGCTTTGCCGCGGCCTGTGGCCAGGCAGTCCTGTTGGAGCCGTTGGCTCCACACCATCCAGAGGTGCACCAGTGCTGCATCGTTCTGCTGTTCCAGGTTGAGCATGATCAGCTCGGACACGCGTTCGAGCTTCAGTTGATCAGGATGCTCCGCCGGTTTGAGCCCGTACACCGTCGACTGGCTCCAAGCCCACTTCGGTGGCACCGCACCTGCGTCGGGCAACGCATCCGCGCCGATGACCACGTATACGGTCAGTTCCGACTCCTCATCGTCCCAGTCTGTGCTTGCAACGCGAAACTCTTCGACGAGACTCAGCGTGTCTGCGAAGCTAGTCTGCTTTCCCCAGCCGTTCTGCACCTTGCCCTGCAGCTTCCTGAGCGCCTCGACGTCCCCCTCAGGGAAGGCAAAGCGCGACACCGCCCGCGCAATGCGAGACGCAAGCCGGGCGGCCTGCTCACCGCTTTGCGTCGCGCAAGTGCGCTGGATGACCTGCGAGCCATCGAGTCGCGAGCGTGGGACGGACGCCACTCGGTTCATTTCTGCGACGAGATCCAACTGTTCGCCTACTAGCACCAGGAGCGGCTTCGTTCCGCGCCTTACTGCCGAGGCTTCCTCGTCGCTCTCGGGGTACCGAACCGGCGCAATGAGCACGCGATCATCTGGCAGCGCGCGGACGAGATCACACGTTTGGCTGATCAGAACAACGCCCTGTTTAGACTCAAAAGGGACGGGTGGACCTGACGCGTCCTCTACGTAGTGAAGCTCTGCAAGGTCGAGGATGTCGCCTTGGGCCGCGCTGGACCAGGCAATCAGCGACGGATTCGCTCGCTCCTCTTCCCCCATGGACTACGCAAACCGTTCATTTACGGGGACGGGGTACTCCACACGGATTGCGCGATTGGTGCCCTCGGAGAACTGTCGGTAAAGGCTTGGACCGTCGGCCGAGTCGAGGAGCAACTCTCGCCGCTCGTCGGGAGTCGCCGCGGTGAGCCCGAAAACAAGCTCATGCAGCTGCTTGAGCCTTGCCTCATGCTTGGGAGCAATGGTCGCACCCGCGGCCCAGTTGTGCACCGAGCGCCGCGTGACTCCGAGCATCTTGCCCACTTGGTCGGCCGTGAGTCCCGAATCGTCCTTCAGTTGCTGAGCCATCGCAGCACCGTCTGGCAGGACGATCGACGCGCTCTGGCCGAAGTCGACGGTTGAGGTGGCACGCTCAGCGAATGAAGTCACGGACCACTCGCCGTAATGCACCACATCTGGCACCTCTGCCACCTCGTAGAACGCCGGTTCGGTGCCGCCAACCCACGTTCCGAACATCACGAGTGGTGCCGCAATGCCGAGACTTGTGGTCGCGGCGAGAGGCGGCACCCTCTTCGTCGGCGGATCAAACGGTGACACCGGCTTCGGCGGAGCAGTCAAGGTGGGCATCAGGTGGCTCCGTCCAGGATCGACTCGGCTCCGTCCTTGACAACGAGGGTGAAGAAGTCGAAGTCCACGTCGGCCAGACGACCGACGGTAGCCAAGACTTCGGCCGCTTCGAAGATGATCTTTCGATCTACGGACGCGTCGATGTCGAGCACCCACGCAACTTGATTCAGCGGTGCAACAGCCGGATCGATCGTCTGACCGGGTATGAGCATGCCCGAACGAGCCTGAAGGTTGACATCATCGATCTGGTAAATCACCTGGCTCATCGTTTGCCCAAGCACGACGCTCTCGCCAACCTTAAGTTCCGAATAGCCGAGGATCTCCGGGGAGAACACCTCGGGACGTCGCGCCAAGACCTCCGGCGACGAGAGCCGGTTAACGTACCGAACCCCGACACGACTGATGGTCCGTACTTGAAGCACGTCTGACACGAGCGCCAGGACTCGCTCTAGGTGGATACGCAACTCTTCGAAGTTGTAGCCAGCGTGCCGAATGCAGTGCACGCTGACAGAGAGTCGTGTGAGCGTCACCGTCCACACATCGTCTATGGTCTTCCATTGGTATGCCGGATCACCTGGGATCGGTCGGATACCTTGCGGCGTGATCTCCAGCCCCTGGTCGGTACGCCGCTCGAACAGCGGAAAGGCCTCCAGCTGCGCGCCGAAGTCGAGGGCGAGCGTCTCGAGGTCTCGCGCGAGCTTGGCATGCTCGGGCCAGCGGATCTGGACCAGCACAAGAGCCAAAGGTGGATCCGCAAGATGGAACTTGCGTCCCGTCACCCCCGTGAATGGACGATACTTCTCTCTTTTCGCCATGCTTCACACATTACTTCACACCTCTGACACGGTCCACCGGGCGCGCTTGGTCGGCGCCGTGGCTACAACTGCATCCGCGTGCCGCCCAGCTAGGCATCACAGCCCAACATGATGGTCTTGGACAGGTGGGAGTCACACGAACAGACGTTGACTCGAACCGCCACACGACCTCACTAAGGGACTTGGCGCGCGCTGTTCCATACGCTGGCCCCGTGATCGAGAGTGCACCCCCGCCACGTTTGACCGTCGCGCTCTCCAACGTGCTAGAGCAACTCTGCAGGTGGCAACGAGCTGCGGACCTCTCGCGCGGGCACGTGCTGGACCCGGACGCCGCCCCTGCTTCACGCGCCGCCGACATGTACTTGTTCGCGACCGCCCTTCGCCAAGTGTTGCGCTTCGCGGAGCTGGCGCGCAGCACCGCACCGCGCTCGGCGCGACCCGCGATCAAACAGGCTCTCACCGTGTTCAAAGCGACCAGCCCCGGCGCCGTCGAAGTGCGCGACATCATCGACCACTACGACGACTACTTGCGGGGTGCCGGGAACACCCGGGCACGTCGGCGTGAGACGTACCAGGGCGGGTGGGTGGTCCCCAATCGACCGTCGTTCATGTGGACGGAGGACCGCGACGCTTCATACCGGCTGTACGTGTCCCCGGTACCAGGTCCGGTGATTTGGCTAGACGTGATCCGTGACTCCGCGGCGGCGCAGACGCTCACGGCCGCGATAGTGGCCGCGACTCGCGACTAGCCGCCATGTGCCGACTTTGTCCCGAAGCCGTCCTGGCCGCGTCCCGAAACCGCGCAGCGAGATTCGCTCGCTATGCGGTGTGAGCCGGCGTCTGGCGCATCCAGGCCAGTACCCCTTCGAGAGTCTCTCTGACTCTCGGCGAATCGCCGTACACGGTGAACTCGCGGTAGCGCGGGTGTTGAATTCCGAGTGGCGTCAATGGGTGCTCGCGGAACCTCACAACAAGCGCGTCGAGAGCCAATAGGTCTGTCGTCTTACGTTGGTCGACCGCGCGCTTCGCATCCGCAGCATGCCAGTACGAGCCGTCGTACTCGATGAACAACAGTCTTCCATCGGGGAGGTCGACCGCGATGTCCACTCGCCAGCTTGACCTCCCGTCAAACAGGTGGGAGGTCACCAATCTCCCGGACGATGCGTTGCCGAAGATTTGCGCGGCAGCGTCGCAATAGAGGAGTTCGATACGCGACTTGCCGGCAGGTTGGCACTCCGGGCATTGCGCGCCTTGAACCCTGGCGGACGTTGCCATTCGCCACTTGTGAGTCGCGTCGACGGCACAGACCCACTCAGGCGTGAAGCTCAACTTACCGGTGGGGCGCACATGCCATGGCGAGACTGGGTTCGACGGAGCCCACTCGTCTGCAAGTTCTGGGTAGTGGTACGCGAGCGAGTCGAGGATGGTCCTACAAACTGGGCAGCGTCGCCGTTCGCGCTTGCCGCGCTCTCGCGGGGTTGCGGCCCACTCATGCCCGCACTCCTGCGCGCGCCACCACACTTGCCGTCGCGACGCTGGGCCGACATCGTCAACAGTCAAGGGCAAGTTTCGCGATGGGTGCCACTGCGTTGCCATCTCGGACTCTCGCCAAACCTGCTTCGCGTCCTGCGGAGTTACGGTCGACGCGAGTTCGCGGTAGAACTCGTCGAGTTGCGCAGCAACGTCCGTCGTCGGACCGGTTGGAAGACCGCGTTGTCGACAGATGTAGCAGCCACGGTCAAGGTAGGTGCCTGGAGTCACGTTCGGGTGGTGACCGTTCGAGCACGTGAAACGATAGGTGTAGATCGTGCCGACCATGACCGACCGGGGGTCGGAATAGTTGTCCCAGTCGCGCACGAGCTCGGGCACCTCAGCTACGGGCCTCACAGCGCGCTCCGCCTGCTGGATGACGAGCGCGGCAAGTTCGCGTTCGCGGCAGTCTGGGCAGCCCGCCATACCCTTCACCATCTCATCGACACGCGCCATATATGGCAGTCCGCAGTCAGTGCAGACCCATGCCGCTTCTCGGCGCGCTCCAATCGTTGCCGTCTGCCACAACTCAGGCGCGTTGTGGTCGTGATCCCAGGCGGCAAGGATGCGGAGACCCGACTCGCGCAGGAGAGCCTTCACCTGGTCCTTGCGGACGGGTGTAGTCGCGCTGCGCGACGCGTTCACCTGACACGAACAGCCGAACCCGATGTCACTAAGGCGCAGTGCGCTGAGCCGGTTGCAATACTTGCAACGGACGTGGTGCGGGTCGTCGGGTAGCGACGGAGTGGTGAGCGGTCCCAGGTACTCGTAGCCATGCGCCTTGGCGGTCTCCTCAGCATCCGACCGAGGCACGGACTCGAATAGGTCCGGCGCGTGGTCAACAAGGTTGCGCCGATTCTTCGCCGCCCAGTCGCGCCAGAAGCACGCGCGACAGACCCCGCCCTCGTCCCCGCCAAACGGCGATGCACGATCGTGGGTCTTCTCGACCGCGTAGTCGATGCGGTAGTGGGCTTCACATCCGCAGGCAATGCACCGGGTCAAGGCGAAGGTGTTGCGTTCCATCGGCGTCTCTAGCAACTCAACGCCCGCTCGGCGGAAGACTTCGCGGGTGTGCGGCTCGCACCACGCCGCTCGGGACCGGGCGCGGAATATCGCAGGCGCGTCGCATCCGTCTGCGCTACACGGTTGGTTCTGCGTGGATGACACGGTCCGACCGTACCTGCTCCGCACGCGCCTAACCCCCCGCGTGCGACTGACTTTCGTCCTAGGCCCGCTCGTGCTCGGCCTGAGCAACCCTGCTGAGCACCGCCTCGGCGTCGGCCACCAGCTCTGACAACCGGTACTCAGCGGCATCGGCTGCGGCGTTCGCTTGGTCGGCGGCGAGCCGTAGACGCGCTATCGCCTCGGTGTTCGTGATCCTGCCTCCAGTCGGCTCGGGCACCATGCGCGGCGGCGTGCCGCCAGTTAGTCCGAAGGTGTCTGCCGTGAGCCGGTCGGCGGTGGTCTGCCATTGTCGTATCTCGGTGGCGCTCATGTCCGCAACGTCGAGCCTCACGCGGGCGTCGGCGGCGAGCGCAATCACTTCCCTGCGTCCGCGTCAAGCGCGAAGCTTGGGCGTCGATGAGCGCGGCAAAGTAAGCGCGTTGCCGGTGCCGGTCCGCTTCCGCGTCCCACCACTCAGCTCGTGCGACCCATGACCAGCGTCGCGACCAGCCAGACAGGGTGTGCCAAGGCGTGCCCGTTGCGTCCCGGGTCGCTCGGAGCGAGCGCGTCGGCCCACTGTCCCGGTAGTCAGCAAACGCCGCGAACGCGCGCGACGGCTCGCCCGCTTGGCGCTCCCACCGCTCCGTGCGCTCCGTCACTCAACCATCTCCGCTATCTCCGCGCGGATCGCAAGCCCCCGCATGTACCCCGTGAGAAACGGCTCCGGCATCGTCGTCACGTCGAGCGGTTCGGCGCGCACGAGCGCCACGAGCACCCCGGTCGGCTCATCGTTGCCGGGGTGATCTCGTATCTCGATGAGGCGGCGGAACAGCCGATGGCGGGCGTCGCTCGGGTCGTCCCGCCACGCGTAGCGCGCGGGCGTCGGCTCGTCGCTCGGCCCTCGTCGTGCTGTCATAGTGCCAGTGTCCGCCCGTGCTCGTGGAGGGCGCTAGCCGGATCATGGCGAGTCCGCTTCTCGTTGGCATGGATCGCACTTGTTGTATCCCCGCCTGGTCGGCGCTCCGCACATCACGCACGGCTTGCCGCTCTCAGCTCTTGTTGCGCGCGAGGTACCTTTACCCAGCCCGGGATTTGTATTTGACGGACGCGGCACGGACGGACGGACGCTTGCGACTTGTACCGCGGGCGTTAGTCCGTCCTGCGCGACGGACGTGCCCAGGCCGTCCGCGTCCGTCCCACCGGACGCAGGGACAGGCGGACGGACGTTCGCCACGCGTGGCGGCGCTCCACCGTAGGGCCTCTGTCCGTCCACCGAGACGGACGCGAGAGCGGCGGCCTCGCGCCTGCGCTTTTGCTCGGCACACTCGGCATGCTTGCGCGCGGCATCGCTCGCGCGGTCCCGCGCAACTTGTTCCGGGGATCGCGCCGCACGTTGCTGGGCCTTGCGTTTGGCTCCGTCAGCGCGACTTTCGGCACGCTCGCCTTCGGTAGTTTGGAACTCACCCCAGCGGTCCCACGTCAGCGACCCACCACCCTCGTAGCCGCGCCAAGTGCCCACTCGCTCGCACTCGTCGAGCATCGCACTGGGGTCTAGGCCCATTGCCCGCGCTAGCTCCTCGGCCACCACCACAGGTACTCGCCCGTCCGTCGGCGGCCTTCGGTCTAGGCAACGCTCGCACCTGCGCAGGTGAAACACTTGCCCGTCGCGGCTTAGGTCCACGAGCGGCCACTCGCTCCACGCTCCGACGCGCACGTTCACCTTGAGTCCACTGCGGGTGACGGGTGCGGACGCGGGCGGCTCAGGCATGGTGGCACAGCACCGTCGCACCGTCGGCGGGGTGCGCTAGCGTGGTGGCACGCGTCATCGCGGGCATTCGGCGGCCGTCCCTCGCACGGGCCGCCGCCCTCGCGTTCGAGGGCATAGCGACTACTTGCTGCGAGGCGTGGGGGGCGACGTTGCGGTGATCGGCGGAGCCTGCGGGCGCGGTCGAGCCTGAGCGCGCACGGCGGGCGCGGAAACCTCGCGAGCCGATGCCGGACGACGCTTGGGCTTCGTTGGGGCCGTCGGCTCCATGAGCGCGTCGAGGTCCAGGTATCGCACCCGCGTGCTGTTGTGCCCCCGCACCCGGAACGCGTGGAGTCTGCCTTCCGCAATCAGGCGGCGAATCGTCTTGCTAGACACGCCCAGGTAGACGCCCGCGCCCTCCACGCTGGTCGCGGCGGCGGTGGGGCGTGTGTGGTCGGGTTGAGTCGTGCTCATGGCGTCTCCCAGGGCTAGACAATTGGGGCATCATTTGGGCCACACCGTACGCCGCTGGTCAGCGCCGGCCAAACCATCGTTCCTGGTAATTGACTACATTTAATATGACGTGGCGCACTACAACGGCCTACGCGGAGTGGTCGCTGACCACCCTCAAACCGGGCGTGCCAGGGGCGCTAGACATGTCGGACAGCGCCGCCGCAATGGCCTCGGCGCGGGCGTCTATGGCGTGCTGGTACTTGACCGCGGCGGCGGGCGTCGAGTGCCCCAACCGGTCCATCACCTCGCGGAGCGTCGCGCCCGCCTTGGTCGCAATAGTGGCCCCTGTGTGGCGCAGGTCGTGGAACCGGAACCCGTCGAGCCTCGCGCCGCCCTCACCCGTGAAGATGAACGCGTCGGGCTCGGGGCCGACGTACGCCGCGAGGTGCGCCTCAATGGCCGGGATCATGCGCGGCGGGATTGTCACAGCGCGCGCCCGGTCCGTCTTGGTCGTGCCCACCACGAGCGAGCCCCCGACGCGGGTAACGGCCCGCTCCACGCGCACCCGTGCCAGCCCCGGCTCAAAGTCGCGGCGCCGCAGTTCCATCACCTCACCGCGTCGCAGGGCGCGCCAGGCGGCGAGCGGCACAAGCAACGCCATGCGCTAGGGCATGGCCTCCGCCAGCGCGTACACCTGGGCAGGGCCCGCGGGGTCGATTCGGCGCACCCGCTTGGTTGACCCGGCCCCGTCGATCCGGCACGGGCTCGCGCTCACCGCGCCCTCTCGCTCCGCCGTCCGGTAGATCGTCCGCAGCAGCGAGTACGCGTGAGCGCGAGCGGTTGGGGCGCTGGTGCCCATGTCGGCGTGCCACTTGCGCACCTCGGCAGTGGTCACGTAGTCGAGGTGCGCGAGCCGAACCGGGGCAGAATACGCCCGTCGAGCAGGCTCGCGTAAAGGTGCCGCGTGCTGGGCCTGAGGTCGCGCTGGGCGAGCCATTCGCGGGCGTACCCCTCCACGGTCAGTACGTCGGCGGCCTCGGCCTCGCCGGGCGGGGTCCACACTCCCAGGTCGATAGCACGCCGCTCGCCGTGGAGCCATCCCACAGCGGCGTCACGGGTGCCGAAAGTCTCGCCCGCGTTGTGCCGCGCGTTGTCGGGTCCGACGTAGGACGCTTGGAACCGCCCCGACGGGAGCGCCCGTACCTTGCCCCAGCCTCGCCGTGCTCGCCTAGTCGCCATGCCGTGTAACGCCGTTCCCGTTGTCGTGCCCCATCGCGTGCCCTTTTCGTGCCCTATAAGAGTCACTTATAGGGCACAACGGGGCCCAACTGTCGGGCGTGTGTACGGGTAAACCAGGCAAAACGCCTGGTAGCCATTTGCTCCGCCCACAGGATTCGAACCTGTACCGCAAGGCTCCAAAGGCCTGCATGCTGCCGTTACACCAGAGCGGAAGGGGGCACGATCACGCGCCTGGGCGCAAGTCTGCCAGTATTCGCGGCACACTA
>Ga0222423_1000405_pt1 | contig 32217 bp, 33 predicted proteins | sample 3A0metagenome_FD_182472 | JGI IMG/M metagenome (GOLD analysis project Ga0222423, IMG submission 182472) | Enriched microbial communities from leaf-cutter ant dump, University of Wisconsin, Madison, United States - 3A0 (version 2) | ecosystem: Environmental > Terrestrial > Nest > Insects nest >...
CCCACCAGTGCGACCAACGGTCAAGGCCTGTGCGCGGGCTGCAACTACACCAAACAAGCACCCGGCTGGACCCAACACGTCCAGCCCGACTCGCCGAATTCGCCGGGCACGGGTCGGCACACGGTCAGAACCATCACCCCCACCGGGCACGAGTACACCTCGACAGCCCCCGGCCTACCGCAACCGCTCCAGGGTGCGACGTCGTCGGCCCCGCCGGCGAACCTCGGGGACGCCGAGCGCGAGGCGCTCGTCCTCGAGCTCTACCCACCCCACCCGCTCGACCCACCCATCGAGGTCCACCTCAAGCACGCCGCGTGAGCGTGCTCGGCGCTCGGTGCTCGGTGCGCTCAGGTCGCCGCTCATCGACCGGGCACTATCCGATGCGTGAGAACCCGAGCTCGAAGGCGGAGTAGTCGACGCCGTGGATCGCGAAGAGGTAGCCGTCCACCGGCACCACGTCGATCACGTCGTCACCGACCTCGGTGCGCCAGCTCTCGGAGCCGTCGCGCGGGTCGAGTCCCACGACCACGGCCTGCCCCGCACCCCACCCGTCGAGCAGCGCGTACACGAGCGCCCCGTCCGTCCCCAGCACCCTCACGGCTCCCGTGTGGTGCCAGGCGACGTCCCCGGTCGCGGTGTCGACGGCGTCGAGACCACCGCCCGGGCCCGGGCCCACCAGGAGGCCCCCGATGACCACGCGATCGAAGGATCCCCCGTATCTCGGCCAGGGGGTCACGTCGCCCGGCTCCGCGGCGCCCTCGGAGAGCAGCGCCCCCGTGCGTGCCTCGTGGAACGTGTGGCGCAGCGCGACGGAATCGTCGTCGGGTACCCACCAGCACTCGAGGACGCTCGGCTCGTACCCGGTGCCCGGGTGGGCGGGCCCGCACTGCGGGACCGGTCGTTCTCCGACGGCCCATCTCCAGAGCTCCGCACCCGTCTCGATGTCGAGCCCTGCGACGTATGGCTCTCCAGGGCCGTCGTCGATGGTCTGCGCGCCCGGCGACACGAAGTCGTTGGCCACGACGACGCCGCCCACCACGGACTGGAGCACCCAGCGGCCACCGGTCAGCCCCCAGCCCGAGCTGCTCGGCGGGTGGGTGCCGGCGAGCCCCTCGAGAGGGGTGGTGATGACGGCGACGTCTCCGGGGGCGACGTCGTTCCCGACCAGCCCCGCAGCGGCGAGGAACGGACCGCCGTAGCGTGCGATGCACGCGTCGAGTCCTCCTGGGCCGCACTGGTCGCCCACGAACACCGAACCGTCGCCGTCGCGATAGACGACGACGTCGACGAGGGGCTCGTCGTCGTCACGGAACTCACGCTGTTCCTCGGTGATCTTCACCGCGAAGACGAGTCGCCCGTCGTCGGTCAGCGCACGGAAGGTCGGCACCTCGAGCCCAGGGCTCGTGGAGCCGTCGTGGAGCGTGAACTCCTGCTCGGAGAACAGGACCACGTGCGGGTCGACGAGCCACGAGGGGACGGAGCCGAGCGTGAACTGCTCGAAGCTCCACCTCGGCAGCCCGACCGTCGAGCTCAACCCGGTCGGGGTCGCACCGCCGGTGTAGTCCTCGGGCGTGTCCCGCGTGATCCACGCCGCGTTCATGGCCTGGTAGAGCTCGCCGTCGTGGACGGTGTGCATGGTGACGCCCGCACCCGCGACCCCCTCGCGATCGTCGAACGTGACTTGGTCCAGCGATTCGAGCACGCTCGCGCCCGGTGCGGTCTCGACCCCGCCGATGGTGCGGACGAAGCGGCTGGTGAACCCCAGGTCCTGCAAGGTCCTGCCGGCGATCTCGACCTTGCGGGGCAGGTTCGCGGCGATGACCCCGGGGGCGATCTCGGTGGTCTGCTCACGTCCGAGCGTCCGTGGTTCCTGCGTCGGGTGCGCGGGCTCGGTCTCGGGCTGCTCGAACGAGACGAGCTGGACGACACCGACGACGATCGCCGTCGTGGCCGCCACCCCGACGGCACCGTTGCGGACGGCCCGACGGCGGCGCAGCGCCCGCCCGCCGCGCACCGCGGCGACGGGGTCGAGGTCGAGGGGAGGCTGCTCGGCGTCGGCGAGCCGGTGCAGCTCGGCGACGAAAGCGCCCTCGCGGTCGGTGAGGGTCATCGCGGTGCTCCTTCCAGGCCGTCCCTCGTCCCGAGCGCCGCACGCAGCTCGGCGAGCGCGCGCGAAGCGGTCGACTTCACGGTGCCGACGCTCACCCCGAGGTCCTCCGCGACCTCGGCCTCCGACAGATCCATGAGGTAACGGAGCACCACGATCCGTCGCTGGCGCTCGCTGAGCGTCGCGAGGGCGCGGACCAGGCGGTCGCGATCCCCGGCTCGGTCGGGGTCGTGATGCGGGCGGTCGTGCTCGAGGAACTCGCCCGGCTCGACGAGGACCTCTCGCCGACGACGACGCCACGTGTCGGTGCGCAGGTTCACCAGGACCCGTCGCGCGTACGCGACCGGGTCACCCGTGCGCGCCCGCGGCCAGGCGACGTAGGTGCGCTCGAGCGCCTGCTGCGCGAGATCCTCCGCGCGGTGCGCGTTCCCGACCAGCAGCCACGCAGCCCTCAGAAGGGTCGCACGGTGCTCGAGCACAAAGGTCGTGAACTCGTGGTCACGGCCCATCGGCGCACCGACGGGGCGAACGAGGACGTGCTCCTCGTCCTGCCGCCCGCGCGCGGGCCCTTCTGCCATGACGCTCACACTAAGGGGAACGCACGACGGCCCCGCGAGGTTGAGCGTGGGAAGATGGGGCAGTGAGTGTGACGACCCCGACGACGACGGCGAACGCCGTCGCACCCTTGCGCATCGGGCGGTTCCGGGTGGACACGCCCGTGGTCCTCGCACCCATGGCGGGCGTCACGAACCCGCCGTTCCGGACGCTGTGCCGTGAGTACGGCGCGGGTCTCTACGTCGCCGAGATGGTCACGTCCCGTGCCCTCGTCGAGCGCAACCCCGAGGCCCTGCGGATCCTCACTCACGACGAGGGCGCGACGCCGCGCTCGGTGCAGGTGTACGGCGTCGAGCCGGGCACGGTCGCGGAGGCGGTGCGCATCATCGCGGCCGAGGACCGCGCGGACCACATCGACCTCAACTTCGGTTGTCCCGTGCCCAAGGTGACGCGCAAGGGCGGTGGAGCGGCCCTGCCGTGGAAGCGCGAGCTCTTCGAGTCGATCGTGCGGGGGGCGGTCGCTGCCGCCGCGCCGTACGACATCCCCGTGACGATCAAGATGCGCATGGGGATCGACGACGCCCACCTCACCTACCTCGAGGCCGGCCTCGTGGCCCAGGACGCGGGCGTCGCCGCGGTCGCGCTGCACGCGCGTACCGCCGCGGACTACTACTCGGGCGAGGCGCGCTGGGAGGCCGTCGCGCGGCTCAAGGAGACCGTGACGGACATCCCCGTGCTCGGCAACGGGGACATCTGGTCCGCTGAGGACGCCCTCGCGATGATGGCCCGGACGGGGTGCGACGGGGTGGTCGTGGGCCGCGGGTGCCAGGGCCGCCCGTGGCTGTTCGCGGACCTCGCGGCCGCGTTCGCCGGATCGCCCGTGCGCCACCGGCCCGGCCTGCGTGAGGTCGCTGCGGGGATCGCCCGCCATGCCCGGCTCATGGTGGGGCACTTCGGCGAGGAGGACCGCGCCCTGCGCGAGATGCGCAAGCACATGGCGTGGTACCTCAAGGGCTACGCCGTGGGCGGGGAGCTGCGCCGCGCGCTCGGGCTCGTCTCGACCCTCGTCGAGCTCGACGACCTCCTCGCCCGGCTCGACCTCGACCAGCCCTACCCGGGCGAGGCTGCCGAAGGTCCTCGTGGGCGCGCCGGCTCGCCCAAGCAACCCCACCTGCCCTACGGCTGGCTGGACTCGCGCGAGCTCGACGAGAGCTTTCGGGCCACGCTCCGTGAGGCCGAGCTCGACACCTCGGGAGGCTGACAGATGGTGCATCGTCCGGGAGCGGCACTCGCCGCGCTGCTCGCCGTCGTCGGCCTCGTCGCGTGCACCCCGGCGAACCCTGCCGAGCCCGACGAGCCGAGCGGTGCGGGGGAGCCCGTGGCGTCGCAGGCCCCGGCCGAGCCGGTCGGCTCGAAGGACGTGGGCGTCCAGCTCTTCCAGTGGACGTGGGACGCGATCGCCGCGGAGTGCCCCGCGCTCGGCGAGGCGGGCTACGGCTGGGTCCTCACCTCGCCGCCGAACGAGCACATCCTCGGCGAGGCGTGGTGGACCGCCTACCAGCCCGTGAGCTACCGCGTCGACTCGCGCCTCGGGACGCGCGAGGAGTTCGCCGCGATGACGGCCGCGTGCGCGGACGCCGGGGTAGGGATCGTCGCGGACGCTGTGGTCAACCACATGACCGGCCAGGACGCACCGGGCGTCGGCTGGGCGGGTTCGCACTACGACCACTACGACTACCCGGGCCTGTGGTCGGACGTCGAGGGTCACTTCCACCACTGCGGCCTCACGGACAACGACGACATCGCGAGCTACACGTCCGCGGTCCAGGTCCGCACGTGCGAGCTCGTCAACCTCGCGGACCTCGCCACGGAGTCCGAGCCGGTGCGTGCCCGCCTGCGCGAATACCTCGCCGACCTCGTCTCGCTCGGGGTCTCGGGCGTGCGGATCGACGCCGCGAAGCACATGAGCTCCGCCGACGTCGAGGCCATCACCGCCGAGCTGCCCGAGGACCTCCTCGTCATCAGCGAGGTGATCCGCGGCGCCCAGGAGCCCATCCGCCCCGAGGACTACACGGACGCCGGGGACGTGCTCGAGTTCGCGTGGGGGCGCGACGTCGCGGGCATCGTCAAGGGCGGTGCGCTGCGTCTCGCCCTCGAGCTCGGCTCGCCCGAGGGCTCGACCACGTACCTGCCGAGCGACGCCGCGTGGATCTTTGTCGACAACCACGACACGGAGCGCGGCCGGCAGACCCTGAGCTACCGCGACGGACAGGACTACGCCCTCGCGAACGCCCTCATGCTCGCCGCCGACTACGCGCGCCCGGTGGTCTACTCGGGCTACGCCTTCTCCGACCGCGACGCGGGCCCGGTCCAGGACGCCGACGGCGCGGTCCTCGACGCGACGTGCGCCCCGGGCGTGGGCCCCGATGCGGACGACGACGACGGATCCTGGGTGTGCCAGCACCGCTGGCCGCTCGTCGAGGGCATGGTGGGCTGGCGTGCCGCCGTGGGACCCGCGGGCGAGGACGCCTCCACGTCCGTCGACGGGCGGGTCGTGACGGTGAGCCGTGGCCCGCGTGGCTGGTTCGCCGCGAGCGGCAACCTCGAGCCCACGACGGGTCGGTACCCGACGGGCCTGCAGCCGGGACCGTACTGCGACGTCGCCGCCGGACCGCTCACGCCCGAGGGGCAGTGCGCGGGCCCGACGGTCGAGGTCGACGCCGGGGGCTTCGTCGAGGTCACGATCCCGGCGAAGTCCGCGGTCGCGCTCCACGTGGGGGCGCGACCGGCGGGCTAGCGGGGGAGGCGGAACCAGGCGGTCGTGTCCGGGGGCAGCGGTGCGCCGTGCGCGAGCGGCTGGCTCGCCTGCAACAGCTCGAGACCGGCCTCCGGGTCCACCGGGATCGGCGAGCCGCCGAGATTGGCCACGACGAGCACCTCGCCGTTGACGAACGCGACGGTCGACTCCGCGACGCAGCCCGGCAGGCCGTCCACCCACGCGAGCGACCCGGAGCCGAGCCGGAAGTCGCGGCGGATGCGCAGCGCCGCGCGGTACATCCCGTACGTCGAGCTCGCGTCGCCGCGCTGCGCGGACAGCGCGTAGCGCGACCAGTGCGCGGGTTGCGGCAGCCACGTGGCGCCCGTGGGGGAGAAGCCCAGGCCCGGGGCCTGGGCGTCCCACGGGAGCGGCACGCGGCACCCGTCGCGTCCGCGCTCCGTGTGGCCCGAGCGGGCCCACGCCGGGTCCTGCCGGAGGGAGTCGTCGAGAGTGGTGTGCTCGGGCAGACCGAGCTCTTCGCCCTGGTACAGGTACGCCGAGCCGGGCAGGGCGAGCGTGAGGAGCGTCGCCGCGCGGGCCCGGCGCAGGCCGAGCTCCTCGTCCGGCTGCTCGTCGCCCACGCCGATGCCCTGGGGCTTCGACCCGGCCACCGAGAGCCCGAGCCGCGAGGGGTGGCGCACGACGTCGTGGTTGGACAGCACCCACGTCGACGGCGCACCTACGGCGTCGTTCGCCTCGAGGGACACGGTGACGACCCGGCGCAGGGCCGCCGCGTCCCACAGCGTCGTGAGGTAGGAGAAGTTGAAGGCCTGGTGCATCTCGTCCGAGCGCACGTAGCGGGCCAGGCGAGACAGCGGCTCGACCCACGCCTCGGCGACGAGGATGCGGTCGCCGTCGTACTCGTCGAGGACCTCGCGCCACTCGCGGTAGATCTCGTGGACGCCGTCCTGGTCGAACATGGGGCCCTGGTTGCCAGATCCCGTCGAGCCGTCGTCGGCCCCGTCCACCATCGCGACGTGCCCGGACCAGTCCGGCAGGCCCTCCGCCTTGACCATGCCGTGCGCGACGTCGACGCGGAAGCCGTCCACGCCCCGGTTGAGCCAGAAGCGCAGCACGGAGATCATCTCCTCGTGCACCTCGGGGTTGGTCCAGTCGAGGTCCGGCTGCTTCGTGTCGAACAGGTGCAGGTACCACTGACCGTCGGGGATACGGGTCCACGCGGGACCGCCGAAGATCGACGTCCAGTTGTTCGGGGGCTCGGCACCCTCGGGGCCCTTGCCGTCGCGGAAGATGTACCGCGCGCGCTCGGGGCTGCCCTTGGCGCTCGCGAGGGCAGCCTGGAACCAGACGTGCTCGTCCGAGGTGTGGTTCGGGACGAGGTCCACGATGATGCGCAGGCCGAGGCGGTGGGCGCGCTCGATCATCTCGTCGAAGTCCGCGAGCGTGCCGAACAGGGGGTCGACGTCGCGGTAGTCGGCCACGTCGTAGCCCGCGTCGGCCTGCGGGGAGCGGTAGAACGGCGAGAGCCACACGGCGTCGACGCCGAGGCGCGCGAGGTGGTCGAGCTTCGAGGTGATGCCGGGCAGGTCGCCGATCCCGTCGCCCGAGGCGTCCGCGAACGAGCGCGGGTAGACCTGGTAGATCACGGCGTTGCGCCACCACGCGTCGTGCTCGCTCGCGCGGTGGACGAGCGTCGTGGTCGTGGCGGAGGTGTCGATGGACGTCAAGGAAGGATCACCTGGGGGTTCTGGTCAGGGGGTGGGACGGGAGTCAGGAGGTGGGAGCGACGCTCGTCGAGCCGCGCACCACGAGCTCGGGGAGGAAGAGCATCTCGGAGCGCGGCGCCGGCTGGCCCGCGATCTGGGAGAGCAGGGCGCTCACGGCGGACTGGCTCATGGACCGCACGGGCTGGCGCACGGTGGTGAGCGGGGGGTCGGTGAAGGCGATGAGCGGGGAGTCGTCGTACCCCACCACGGAGACGTCGTCGGGCACGGACAGCCCCCGCTGGCGGGCGGCGCGCACGGCGCCCAGCGCCATGAGGTCCGAGCCGCAGATGATCGCGGTGTGCCCGGACTCGATGAGCTCGGCCGCCGCGACCTGGCCGCCCTCGACGGTGAACAAGGTGGTGACGACGTGCTCCTCGGCCTCGCGCTCGTCGAGGTGGCGGGCGTAGGCGTCGAGGAAGCCGCGGACCTTGCGCTGCGTGGGCGTGAAGCGGTCCGGACCGATCGCGAGGCCGATCTTGCGGTGACCGAGCTGCACGAGGTGCCGGAAGGCGAGGTCGAGCGCCGCGACGTCGTCGCAGGAGATCGACGGCGCGTCGATCTCCTCGGCGTGGCCGTTGACCAGCACGAGGGGGATGTTCTGGGAGCGCAGCGCGTGGTAGCGGGCAAGGTCTGCCGTGGTGTCGGCGTGCAGGCCCGAGACGAAGACGATCCCGTCGACCTTGTGGTCGAGCAGCACCTCGACGTACTGGTCCTCCGTGGTCCCGCCGGCCTCCTGGGCGCACAGCAGGGGGGTATAGCCGTTCTCGGCGAGGATCGACTCGACCACCTGGGCGAAGAGCGGGAACACGGGGTTGGTGAGCTCGGGGACGACGAGGCCCACGAGGCCTTGCGAGCGCATGCGCAACCGCTCGGGCCGCTCGTAGCCGAGCAGGTCGAGCGCCTCGAGCACGGACTGGCGGGCCGCGGGGGAGACCCCGGGCTTGCCGTTGAGCACGCGCGAGACCGTCGCCGTGCTCACGCCTGCCTGGGCCGCGAGGTCCGTCAGCCGTGTGCGTTGCTGGGAGCCAGAGCTGGCCACCTGACCTCCTCGTCGCAGGAATCGTGCCTGAACCGGGTCATACCCTACTGGATCTGAAACCGTGTCCTGAAAGTTACAGCAAGGGCTTGCATGTCGTCCACATGCTGGTCTAACGTCGGCATCGTCCAGGCCAGCGACGGTGATGTGCCGCTCGCCCGGCCCCTCACCGAACGCACTTGGAGACGAACGATGCGACGCAGCATCTCTCTCGCAGGCGCAGCCGCCCTCGCACTGATGCTGGCGGCCTGCGGATCGAGCACCACCCCCTCGGACCCCACCACGACCCCCGAGGCCACCGAGTCCGAGACCGCGACCGAAGAGCCCAGCGAGGCCCCCGAGGCCGCCGGCTCGCTCGTGATCTGGGTCGACGAGACCCGCCAGGGCCCCGTCCAGGCCGCGGCCTCGACGTTCGAGGCCGAGACCGGCGCGACCGTCGAGCTCGTCCTGAAGAACTTCGACGACATCCGCCCCGACTTCCTCGCCCAGGTCCCCACGGGCGAGGGCCCGGACCTCACGGTCGGCGCGCACGACTGGCTCGGCGAGCTCGTCAAGAACGGTGTGGTCTCCCCGATCGAGCTCGGCGACAAGGCCGACGCCTTCGAGCCCATCGCGCGCCAGGCCTTCACCTTCGAGGACCAGGTCTACGGCTTGCCGTACGCGATCGAGAACGTCGCGATCATCCGCAACACCGCGCTCGCGGACTCCACCCCCGCGACCTGGGACGAGATGATCGCCAAGGGCATCGAGGCCGGCACGAAGTACCCCTTCCTCGTCCAGGTCGGCGAGACGGGTGACGGCTACACGCTCTACCCGCTCCAGACGTCCTTCGGCGCCCCCGTGTTCACGCAGGACGCCGACGGCATGTACACCAACGAGCTCGCCCTCGGCGGCGAGAACGGTGTGGCGTTCGCCAACTTCCTCGCCGACGAGGCCGAGGCCGGCATCCTGAGCACCTCGATGACGTACGACATCGCGGTCGAGGCGTTCGCGAACGGCGAGTCGCCCTACATCCTCGGTGGCCCGTGGATGATCGGCGCGTTCGAGGGCCTCGACCTGTCGATCGACCCCGTCCCCTCGGCCGGTGGCGAGCAGGCTCGCCCGTTCACGGGCATCCAGGGCTTCTACCTCAACGCCCAGAGCGAGAACCAGCTCCTCGCGACGGACTTCCTCGTCAACTACATGGCCACCCTCGACGCGCAGATCGCGCTGTACGAGGCAGGGGACCGCACGCCGGCCCTCACCGAGGCCGCCGACCAGGTGTCCGCCAACCCGATCCTCGCGGGCTTCCGCGCCGTCGGCGCCGAGTCGGTCCCCATGCCGAACATCCCCGAGATGGGTCAGGTGTGGGCCTTCTGGGGCGTGACGGAGGCCGGCATCATCTCCGGCTCGCTCGAGCCCGAGGCCGCGTGGAACAAGATGGTCGAGGACATCCAGGGCGCGATCGACGCCGCGTCCTGACCTGAGGCGAGGGCGCGCGGCCGGGTCCCCCTTTCCCGGCCGCGCGCCACTCGCACACCTGGAGCAGAATCAGTCCGTGTCGCTAGTCGCGACGAGAGCTCGGAGCAGACCATGAGCCCGACCGAGGCCCCGACCGCCACGCGCGGTCCGTCCCGGCCCCGCAACGCCTCCCACGCACGCGACTTCGGCCGCGGCTTCTTCCTCAAGCTGGCCCTCGTGGGCCTCGTCGACGCATTCGGCGTGTACCTCGCCATGACGGCCTTCGGCCAGGGGGCGATGGGCGTCTTCTGGGGGATGGTCGTCGTCCTCGTCGCGGTGAACTGGGTGTACTTCTCGCGCCGCGCGCTCCCGATGAAGTACCTGGTCCCGGGCCTGGTCTTCCTGCTCGTGTACCAGGTGTTCACGATGGGCTACACGGCGTACGTCGCGTTCACCAACTACGGCGACGGCCACAACTCCACGAAGGCCCACGCGGTGGACGCCCTGCTCATCCAGAACGAGAAGCGCGTCGAGGGATCCGCGTCCTACCCGCTCGCGGTCGTGGCCGACGGCGCCGAGCTCGGCTTCGCGATCCTCGACGGCGACCAGGTGCGCGTCGGCACGGCGGAGCTGCCCCTGTGGGACGTCCCCGCCGCGGTCGTGGTTGACGGCGCGATCCAGGAGGTGCCGGGCTTCGAGGTGCTCAGCCGCCAGGACGTCCTCCAGCGGCAGGCCGAGGTCACGAGCCTGCGCGTCCCGGTGTCCGACGACGCCGAGGACGGCTCGGTCCGCACCCAGGACGCTCGCCAGGGCTTCGTGTACCGCTCGATCCTCGAGTTCGACGAGGCGAGCGACACCATGACCAACGTCGAGACCGGCGTGACCTACACCCCGAACGACCGCGGCCAGTTCGAGGCGGCGGACGGTTCGCGCCTCCAGGTCGGCTGGCGCGTCAACGTGGGCCTCGAGAACTTCACGACGGCGTTCTCCGACTCGCGCTACGCGACGCCGTTCCTCAAGGTCCTCGTCTGGACCTTCGCGTTCGCGATCCTCTCGGTCGCGATCACGTTCTTCGTCGGGCTCTTCCTCGCCACCGTCCTCAACGACGACCGCCTGTGGTTCCGCCGGGTGATGCGCTCGCTGCTGATCCTGCCGTACGCGTTCCCCGCGTTCATGTCCTTCCTGCTGTGGCGAGGCATGCTCAACAAGGACCACGGGTTCATCAACAACGTCCTGCTGGGCGGCGTGGGGATCAACTGGCTGTCCGACCCGTGGCTGTCGAAGATCGCCGTCCTCGGTGTCCAGCTGTGGGTCGGCTTCCCCTACATGTTCCTCATCTGCACCGGCGCGCTCCAGGCGATCCCCAAGGACGTCCTCGAGGCGGCGCGCATCGACGGCGCGGGCAAGCTGCGCATCTGGCGCTCGATCACGCTCCCGCTCCTGCTCGTGGCCGTGGCGCCCCTGCTCATCTCGTCCTTCGCCTTCAACTTCAACAACTTCAACATCATCGAGATGCTCACCGAGGGCAACCCCCGGTTCGCCGACGCCTCGGTCCCGGTGGGTGCGACAGACATCCTCATCACGATGGTCTACTCGATCTCCGGTCTCGACGGCGCCGCGGCGAAGAACTACGGCCTCGCGAGCGCCCTGTCGATCGTCATCTTCCTCGTGGTCGCCACGATCTCGGTGATCAGCTTCCGCAGGACCCGCGCCCTGGAGGAGATCCACTGATGAGCACCCTCACCTCCGCCCCCGCCCGCACCACCGCCCCCGCGCCGACGAGGCGCATGTCGTTCGGCACGTGGTTCGCCGAGCTCGGCTGGCGCTACGCCGTCGGGCTCGTGGCGATCGTCTACTCGGCGTTCCCGATCGTCTACGTGATCTCGTCCTCCGTGTCGCGGTCCGGGTCGCTGTCCGGCTCCGCGCGGCTGTTCACGAGCTTCTCGGGGGACAACTACGCGGCGCTCGGCGGGACGCGCTTCTGGCAGTGGACCGTCAACACGCTCGTCATCGCGAGCATCACGGCCGTCGCGACCGTGATCATGGGCGCCGCGGCCGCGTACGCGTTCTCGCGCTTCCGCTTCCGTGGCCGGCGCACGGCGCTCACGAGCCTGCTCGTCATCCAGATGTTCCCCCAGCTGCTCGCGTTCGTGGCCGTGTTCCTCCTGCTGCTCTCGCTCGGCGAGGTGGTCCCGGCGCTCGGGCTGAACTCGCGGCTCGCGCTGATCATGGTCTACCTGGGTGGGGCGCTCGGCGTGAACACGTTCCTCATGTACGGCTTCTTGAACACGATCCCCAAGGAGATCGACGAGGCCGCGAAGATCGACGGGGCGAGCCACGCGCAGATCTTCTGGACCATCATCCTGCGGCTCGTCGCGCCGATCCTCGCCGTCGTCGCGCTGCTGTCCTTCATCAGCTCGTTCTCGGACTTCCTGCTCGCGAAGCTCATCCTGCAGTCCGAGGAGAACTGGACGCTCGCGGTGGGCATGTTCCAGTGGGTCTCGGACCAGACGAACGCCAACTGGGGCCTCTTCACGGCCGGTGCCGTGGTCAGCGCGATCCCGGTGGTGCTGCTGTTCCTCTTCCTGCAGAAGTACATCGTGGGCGGCCTCACGGCCGGCTCGGTGAAGTGAGGGGCGCCCTCCCCGAGGCGCACCACGACGGCTCCGAGGCCTACGTCCCCGCCGGGACGCCGCGCCTCGGGGACGTGGTGCCCGTGCGCCTGCGGGTCCCGCTCGGGTACGGCGAGCAGAGCGTCCACGTGCGCTACGTGCACGACGGCGAGCCCTTCACCCACCCGGCGCGTCTCGACCGCGAGGACGCCCACGACCGCTGGTACGTGGCCGAGGTCCCCGTCCACAACCCCGTCACCGGGTACCGCTTCCTGGTGGACCACCCGGACGGGTACCGCTGGGTCAACGGGCGGGGCACCCGTCACCGCGACGTGCCCGATGCCGCGGACTTCCGGCTCACGGTCCACGAGCCGGGACCGGACTGGTTGCGCGACGCGGCCGTGTACCAGGTGTTCCCCGACCGCTTCGCGCGTTCGGCCGACGCCGCGGCGCGCGAGCTGCCCTCGTGGGCGGTGCCGGCCACGTCCTGGGACGCCGAGCCGCCCACCCACGGGCACGCGGCGAGCTCGACGGTCTACGGCGGCGACCTGCGCGGCATCGCCGAGCGGCTGGACCACCTCGAGCGCCTCGGCGTCGACGTGCTGTACCTGACGCCCGTGTTCGAGGCGACGTCGGTGCACCGCTACGACGCCGCGTCCTTCGAGCGAGTCGACCCGTTGCTCGGGGGGAACGAGGCCCTCGCCGCGCTCTCGGCGGCCGTGCACGCGCGCGGCATGCGGATCATGGGCGACCTCACCACCAACCACACGGGGCACGGCCACGAATGGTTCACGCGAGCGAGCGCGGACGCCGCCGCGCCCGAGCGCGAGTTCTACTACTGGGCCGACGGCGGCCACGTGGGCTGGAAGGGCATGCCGTGGCTGCCCAAGCTCGACCACGCGAGCGCCGAGCTCGCCCGGCGCACGGTGGACGGCCCGGACTCGGTGACGGCGCGCTGGCTCGCCGAGCCGTACGCCCTCGACGGCTGGCGGGTCGACGTCGCGAACATGACCGGCCGCTACGGCGCGCAGGACGACGCCGCCCGCGTCGCCCGCACGATGCGCGCGACGATGGCCGCGGTGCGCCCCGACCTCGCCCTCGTCGCCGAGCTCTCGCACGACCCGAGCGCCGATCTTGCGGGCGACGGCTGGCACGCGACGATGAACTACGCGGCCTTCACGCGTCCCGTGTGGTCGTGGCTGCGACCCGAGGACGGCTCCGGCGTGTGGGAGCTGCCCGCGCGCGTGGCCCGGCGCTCGGCGCGCGACATGGTCGTGTCGATGCGCGAGTTCTCCGCCGCCGTGCCGTGGAGCGTGTCGAGCCGCCAGTGGAACCTGCTGGGCTCGCACGACACGCCGCGCATCCGCACGCTCCTGGGCGGCGACCGCGCGCTCCTCGAGGTGGCCGTCGGCCTGCTCGTGACGCTGCCGGGCACGCCCATGGTGTTCGCGGGGGACGAGGTGGGTGCCGAGGGCTCGAACGGTGAGCACGCGCGCACCACCATGCCGTGGGACGACGCCGCGCGCTGGGACGCGGGCACGTTCGAGCTCTACCGCGAGCTCCTCGCGCTGCGCCGGGGGAGCGAGGCGCTGCGACGCGGTGGGCTGCGGTGGTTCGACGTCGGCCCCGACGCGGTCGCGTTCGTGCGCGAGACGCCGTCGGAGACGGTCCTGGTCCTCGCCGCGCGCGCCCCGTGGTCGGGCGCTCGCGTGCGCGGGATCGCGGGACCGGGGGAGAACCTGTACGGCGGCGCACGGCTCGGGTCCGACGACGGCGCCCTCGTGCTGCCCGCCACCCCCGCGGGGCTGCAGGTGTGGCGCCTGGGCTGACCGCACGCCGTCGGACACCGGCCTCCGCACCGTGAGCGCCCCCACTAGGCTGGACGCGTGACCCCTTCCCGTGCGCTCGGCTACGACGCCGCCGACCGGGAACGCTGGGTGACGGAGGCGCCGAAGTCGCGCGCGCGCACGGCGTTCGAACGGGACCGGGCGCGGCTCGTGCACTCCTCGGCGCTGCGCCGGCTCGCCGACAAGACCCAGGTGCTGGGCCCCGCGACGGACGACTTCGTGCGCACGCGCCTCACCCACACGCTCGAGGTGGCGCAGGTGGGCCGGGAGCTCGGCAAGTCGCTCGGGTGCGACCCCGACGTGGTCGACACGGCGTGCCTCGCGCACGACCTGGGCCACCCGCCGTTCGGGCACAACGGGGAGCGCGCGCTCGCCCAGGCCGCGGCGGACATCGGCGGCTTCGAGGGCAACGCCCAGACGCTGCGCCTGCTCACCCGGCTCGAACCGAAGGTCATCGACGCCGCCGGGCGCTCCGCGGGGCTCAACCTCACGCGCGCGAGCCTCGACGCGTCCGTCAAGTACCCGTGGGGGATCGGCGAGGGACCTGCCCGCAGCGACGGCGCGAGCAACCCGAAGTTCGGCGTCTACGCGGACGACGCCGAGGTGTTCGCGTGGCTGCGCTCCGGCGCCGCCGCCGGGGTGCGCTGCATCGAGGCGCAGGTCATGGACCTCGCCGACGACATCTCCTACTCGGTGCACGACGTCGAGGACGCCGTGGTGGGCGGCAAGCTCGACTTCGCGCACCTCACCGACGACGAGCACCGGGCGCGGGTCGTCGCGGCGGTGCTCGAGTGGTACGGCCCCGACACCCCCGCCGACGCGCTCGACGCCGCGATGGACCGCCTCGTGGCCGCGCACCTGTGGCAGACCGGCTTCGCGGGCTCGCGCGCCGAGCTCGCCCAGCTCAAGGACACGACGAGCCAGCTCATCGGACGCTTCGTGCGGGCCGCGGAGGCTGCCACCCGGGACCGGTACGGGGACGGGCCGCTCACGCGCTACGCCGCCGAGCTCGTGGTGCCGCCCGAGACCGTCGCGGAGATCCTCGTGCTCAAGGGCCTCGCCGTCGCCTACGTCATGGGCCCGCGGGAGTCCGAACCGCTCTACCAGCGCCAGCGCGACATGCTCACCGACCTCGTCGAGGTCCTCGCCGCCCGGGCACCGCTCGGGCTCGAGCCGGCCTTCGCCGCGGACTGGGCCGAGGCCGTCGACGACGCCGCCCGCCTGCGCGTCGTCGTGGACCAGGTCGCCTCGCTCACGGACATCTCCGCCGCGCAGTGGCACGCGCGCCTCGCCGGTCCACCGCGGCGCTGACCGGGCGGCCGGGGCGCGGCCAGAACACCTAGACTCGCCGCGTGGCCGGACGGATCAAGCGCGAGGACGTGGCACTCGTCCGCGAGCGCGCGAGCATCGAGGAGGTCGTCGGGGCGCACGTCACGCTCAAGCCGGCCGGCGTCGGCTCCGCGAAGGGCCTGTGCCCCTTCCACGACGAGCGCAGCCCCTCCTTCCACGTACGCCCGCAGCTCGGCCTGTGGCACTGCTTCGGGTGCGGCGAGGGCGGTGACGTCATCTCCTTCGTGCAGAAGATCGACGGGCTCGCGTTCGCCGAGGCCGTGGAGTACCTGGCGGGCCGCTACAACATCACGCTGCGCTACGAGGAGGGCGGGGGCCCGCGCTCCGGCGTCGACGTCGGCTCGCGCCGCCGGCTCCTCGAGGCGAACGCGACGGCCGCGCAGTTCTTCGCCGAGCAGCTCGCGAGCCCCGCCGCGGCCGCGGCACGCCAGTTCCTCACCGAGCGGGGCTTCGAGGCGTCGCACGCCGAGCGCTTCGGCCTGGGCTTCGCCCCGCAGGGCTGGGACTCCCTGCTGCGGCACCTGCGAGGGCGTGGCTTCACCGACGCCGAGATCACCGCCGCCGGTCTCGTGAGCCAGGGGCAGCGCGGCGTGTACGACCGGTTCCGCGGGCGGCTCGTGTGGCCCATCCGCGAGGTCACGGGTGACGTGATCGGCTTCGGCGCGCGGCGCCTGTTCGAGGAGGACCAGGGGCCCAAGTACCTCAACACGCCCGAGACGGCGGTCTACCACAAGGCACAGGTGCTCTACGGGCTCGACCTCGCCAAGCGCGAGATCGCCAAGAACCGGCAGGTGGTGGTGGTCGAGGGGTACACGGACGTCATGGCCGCGCACCTGTCCGGGGTGACCACCGCCGTGGCGACGTGCGGTACCGCGTTCGGCTCGGACCACGTGCGCATCGTGCGCCGCCTGATCGGCGACACGGCGGTGGGCGGGGGAGTGCAGCTCGCCACCGGTCAGTCCACGGGCGGGGAGATCATCTTCACCTTCGACGGCGACGAGGCCGGGCGCAAGGCCGCGCTGCGGGCCTTCGGCGAGGACCAGTCCTTCTCCGCGCAGACCTTCGTGGCCGTCGAGCCGAGCGGCATGGACCCGTGCGACCTGCGGCTCGCACGGGGTCCCGACGCCGTCCTGGCGCTCGTGCGCTCGCGCGTGCCGCTCTTCGAGTTCGTCATCAAGTCCACGCTCGCCGCGTACGACCTCGACACGGCCGAGGGGCGCGTCGGCGCGCTGCGGGCGGCCGCTCCCGTGGTGGCGGGCATTCGTGACACCGCCCTGCGGCCCGAGTACGCGCGGATGCTGTCCGGGTGGCTCGGCATGGACCTCGACTCCGTGCGCCGCGCCGTCGCCAACGCCCCGCGTGGGGGCGGTCCCTCCTCCACGCGCTCGGCCCCGGGCAGGCCGTCGTCGGACCGTCGCGCGTCCTCGTACGACGAACCCCCGCCGGACCCGTACGAGGACGGCGCCCCGCCCGACGAGGGCACGCCCGGCTTTGCGCTCCCCGACGGGCGCGACCCCGTGGTGCGCCTCGAGACCCAGGCCGTCGAGATCCTGCTGCAGGTCCCGCACCTCGTGCCGCCGGACATCACGCACGTCGACACGGACGGCTTCGCGGTGCCCGTGCTTCGCGCCGTCGCGGAGGCCGTGCAGGCCGCGGGCGGGCTCGAGGCGGCGCGCGTGATCGTCGAGGGGGCCGGTGCGGCGGCCTGGGTCGAGTCGGTGCACGAGCAGGCGCCCGTCGCGCTGCACCAGGTCATCACCCGGCTCGCCGTCGCGCCGCTGCCCGAGGACCGCCAGGACCAGGTGCCGGTCTTCGTGCGCGGCGTGCTGGGCGCGCTCGAGGACCTCGGGCTCACGAGGCAGATCGCGCAGGCGCGCAGCCGCCTGCAGCGCATGGACGCCGAGGCCGATCCCGCCGCGTACCAGGCAGCCTTCGCGTCGATCGTCGAGCTCGAGGGCCGACGGCGGGCCCTGCGCACGGACTAGAAGGTCTGCAGCCGCCAGGTCCCGTAGACGACGACGGCGAGCGTGAGGGCAGCGAGGACCACCACCGTGGCCCGGTGCCGCGAGAGCCACGTGGCGCCCACGAAGCCCGCGAAGCCGCCGAGCAGCCCGATGAAGGTCCCGACCGTGGCCCCGTCGAGCGGGGCTCCGCGCACCGCGGCGAATCCGGCGCCGGCGATCGCACCCGCGGCGGCACCGACGAGGGCGAACACCGCCATGCGGCCCGCGCGGGGGAGCCGGCGTGTCGCTGCGTCGACCGGCCAGAGCCCGAACAGGCACGCGGGCACGGCCACGAGCAGCACGAGCACCCCACCGCCCGCGACGTTGTCGAGGCGGACTCGGCCGGGCAGGTGGTCCCCGGCCGCGAGGAAGGTCAGGGCGCCGATCACCGCTGTGCAGACCAGGATCGCCGCCGTCGCGCCCGCGACCGTGCGCCAGGCGTCCTCACGCGCCGACGGCGCGGCGAGGGATGGTCGAGATGGGCTGATCGTCCGTTCTGTCACGATCAGCAGGGTTGCAGATCGAAACGTTGCGTGCGGGAGTATTTCGCGCCGCGGCCGGCATCTCGGGGGAACGGCAGGAGCCCCGGCCTGCGAGAGGCCGGGGCTCTTTCGTGCTCCCCCGGTTGGACTCGAACCAACAACCCTTCGTTTACCCGTCTGCGCAGGTCGTCGACCTGGCCGACTACCGCCGCGAGCGCGAGCTGCACACCGCAGGCGACACAGAGGACGGTGCGGCATGAGCGCGCCGGCGGTCAAGCGAACAGCGTTGACGGCGCGCACGGTCAAGATCCTGCTCACTCGAGGAGGCGTCGCCCACACCGAGCTCACGATGGTCGAGCGGCACGGCGAGGTCATCATCACGGGCCCGAAGGAGCGCCGGCGGGACGCCTCTCACGTGCTCTATGACGCGGGGCTGGCGTGCGCTCCCTACCCGGACCGTGACTGGTGGCGTCGGACGCGGTGAGCACTACAACGGCGCACGCCCTTCCACAGCGAACCGGACGCCCCGTTCACCTTCGCGTCGTCACTGCCGATGATCCTCTAGGGCCGCAGGTCAGCGGCACAAGGGGAGGTGACGTGATCTCGTGGGGCGAGGCGATCGCGCGCTACGCAGAGTGGCTGGCGGCTGGGCGTCGATCACCAGGGACCATCCGGCTGTACCGGCACTACATCAACCAGGTCGCCCGCCTGGCACCGACGCCGGCGGACGTCACACCGCGAGCGCTGCTGCGACTTGTGGGCACCAGCCGCTGGTCGCCGGAGACGCAGAAGTCCGCGCGGGCCGCCGTCGTCGGATTCTTCGCGTGGGCCGAGCTCGAAGGCATCGTCGACGAGAGCCCTGCCCGTCGACTGCCACCCGTGAGCGTGCCGCCGGCCGTCGCCAAGCCCGCCCCCGACCACGTGCTCGAAGTTGCGCTGCGCTCCGCAGCACCCCGCGAGCGGCTCATGCTCCTGCTTGCCGCCTACGCAGGGCTGAGATGCTCGGAGATCGCCCGGCTGCACCGCGACGACCTCGTCGACGGCTTCCTGTACATCGTGGGCAAGGGCGGCAAGCAGCGTGTCGTGCCGATCGAGCACCCCGAGATCCTGTGGGGGCTGCGACGCGCCGACGGCTGGGTCTTCCCGAACGGGCTCGGCAGCCACCTGACGCCCGGGCACGTGACCAAGCTGCTCTCCGAGGCGCTGCCCGACCACTGGACCGGGCACAAGCTGCGCCACCGCTTCGCGACACGCGCCTACGCGGGCAACCCCGACCTACTCGCCCTCGGACGAGTGCTCGGCCACTCCCGGCCCGAGACCACCCAGCGGTACGTGCGGGTGGCCGACGAAGCGCTGCTCGCCGTCGTGCGCGCCGCGCGTTGAGCGTGTCCGGTTCTTTCACCCGCCCACCCCTTGCTACACCCTAAAAGCGGGTGTAGTGTGAGTGTCGCGAGGTCAGGGGATCAGCCCCAGACCACCAGTCCAGATGGAGGACATCATGGCCCGCTACACCACCCGTGACGAGGCGATCGCCCGCGAGATCGTCGAGCCCATCGAGAACGGAACGGCCACCGCCGACGAGTTCGACATCGAGGCGATCGCCGAGGAGACCCTCGCGTTCAAGGTCGACCACGACGAGCACGGCAACGAGCTGGTCCTCACCGCCGGCTACGAGCAGATCGTCGACGCCGACGAGTTCTGGACCGTCGTCGCCCGCCACGCCCGCTGACCCCACCGACCGCGGCCCCGACGCACACCCCCTGGCGTCGGGGCCGCACCCCTGAGAGGACACGCACCATGACCGACCGTATGAACGGCGGGGAGCTGCAGACCGTGCGCGAGTACCTCGGGCTGACCCACGACGCCCTCGCCGGCATCCTCGGCGTCAACCCGCGCACACTGCGGTCCTGGGAGTCCGGGCGCGACCGGATCCCCGAGCGGGTGCGCGAGGAGGTCGAGCAGATCGAGTCCGATACCGCGGCCGCCGTCGGGGAGCTCGTCGCCGCGCTCGGAGACATGCGCGAGCCCGCCGTCGCGGTCTATCGCACGGACGAGGAACTGCACGCCGCGCGACCGGACACCGTGCACCTGACCGCCAGGTGGTGGCGGCACGTCGTCGCGCGCGCGGTCACCAAGGTGCCCGGTGTGGTCATCCTCGACGCCGTAGACGGGATAGAGGACGCCATCGCGAAGGCCACCTCGGTCCCTGGAGCGCGAGTCGCCGTCGAGACGCGTCGCTGCGACCAGTGTGCTCGGGTGCACCCGCTCGTCGTCGCGTATCACGAGGGTCAGGAGATCTGCAGGTGCTCCGTCCGGGGCGGGCAGGTCGTCCAGGGCGACCGCTGAGTCGTGGACGACGTCGACGACCTCCTGCGGTCCGGTGCGTCGGCCCGGGCGGTGGAGCGTGCCACGGGTGTGGATCGGCGCCAGGTGGCACGTCGCCGCGCCGAGCTCGGTCTACCTGTCTGGCGGGCGCCGCTGCCCGAGCACGGCACCCGCGCACGCGCCTACCGAGGGTGCGACTGCGGCGAGTGTCGTGAGGCGGTCGCCCGGTACGCCGCTGCCGAGTACCGACGCTCGGGACGCACCACGACCAGCGGCCCGCTGCCCAAGGACCGAGCGCTCATGCTCGAGAAGCGACGCCGCGACTCCCTGGCACGCACCGCGGCCGCCGCGACCAGGCGAGGGAGGTGGACCGATGCCGAGCTCGCGATCGCACTGGACATGACACGCACCGCCGAGCAGGCCGCGCTCGAGCTCGGGCGCTCCCGCTCAGCCATCGAGCACCAGCGCGCGCGACGCGCGGGCGAGCGCGCTTGGGACGGTCCTCTGCCGCGTGGGCGGCGCATGAACTAGCCATGGTTCTTGTCCCGCGCGTTGGCGCACGAAGCATGCATAGTTGTTCGGCAAGCATGCGCTTGTTCGCGGCGAGCAACCATCTCTGCAGCGGGCGGGTGCTCCGATGTTTCCGCAGGTAAGCGCGGCGAGCGCCGCATGTTGACTACGCAGGCCAAGAGGGTATGCTTGCTCGGGTAAGCATCGCGCGGAAGGGGCTAGCATGCGCAAGCAGACGACAGTGGAGGCCGCGACGGACGCGGCACTCTTTCGATTGGGCGCCAGCGAGGGCGGTAAGGCGCGGGCGCGCCGTCTCTCGCCAGAGGAGCGGTCCGAAATCGCTCGCCGGGCGGCGGAGGCGCGGTGGTCTGAGGGGACGAACTTGCCGCGAGCGCGGTACACCGGCGCTCTAGTGATCGGCGACATGGAACTCGAGTGCGCCGTCCTCGACGATGGAACGCGCCTGATCGCCCAGGGGACCATGCTCGAAGCTCTGGGTCGCGCGAAGAGCATGGGGCGCCGCGGAGACGTCGCGCCGTTCGTCAGCGCCAGCAACCTCCAGCCGTTCCTCAATGAGGGCGTGCTCGAACAACTCGAACCGATCGTCTACAAGGTCCCCGGACAGAGATTCCAGGTGACGGGCTACCGCGCAGAGTCACTCCCGGCCGTCTGCGACATCTACCTTGCCGCTCGACGAGCTGACGCTCTCCTTCCATCGCAGTTGGCCACCGCAGACGCGGCCGAGACCTTGATTCGCAGCTTGGCCAAGGTCGGCATCATCGCGCTCGTCGACGAAGCGACCGGCTATCAAGCCGAGAGAGCACGAGACGAACTCCAGAAGTTGATCGAGAAGTTCGTCTCGGAGGACTTCCGTCCGTGGGTGCGGGTGTTCCCTGACGCGTTCTTCAGCGAGATCTACCGACTCTATGGCTGGGACTATCGGCCCGGGCAGACCAAGCACCCCAACTACGTCGGCCGGTTCATCAACACCTACGTCTACGAGCAACTCCCGGAGGGGGTCGCAGAGGAACTCCGACGCGTGAATCCGAAGAGCCCTGCCGGGTGGAGAGCGCGGAAGCACCACCAACACCTGACGGTCGACACCGGGAACACAGCACTCGACCGACAGATCACCGCCGTGACCACGCTCATGCAAGTGAGCCAAGACCTCGATGAGTTCAAGACGCTATTCGTCCGAAAGTTTCCCGGCGAGCACGGGAGGAAGGTGCTCCGGGTAGTCGTGGATGAGCATGACGAAGTCATGACACTCTTCGAACTGGAGCCCCCGCGCGCGGAGTAGCACACCAACGACGAAGGCGGCCCCGCCCTCCCGGAGGAGAGCGGGGCCACTTCGTGCCGGTGTGCGGGGCGGGTCAGGGGTCGTGGCCCTCGATGAGGCGCAGGTCGCGGATCATCGAGGCCTCGTCGCGGGTCAGGGGACTGGTGAGGCGGTCGCCACCGAGGCCGGCCGCGGCCTTCTCGGCGAGCAGCTGGTCGAACTCCCTCGCCCCGCGGGTGCCGGGGTAGGTCGCGGTGCGGGTGGATCCCAGGGCGAGGCGCAGGAGCCAGTCGGGCACGAGACGCCCGACCTTGCCCCACAGCCAGTGCCAGGCGAGCGTCGCGAGCGCGAGCACGAGGGCCTGCGCCGGCAGGGACGTGAGCAGGTCGGCCAGCGCCCCGAGGACGTCGGCGGGCAGGTGCGCGGCGAGCTGCAGCAGCAGCCACGTCACCACGGCACCCCACCAGGCGGGGACCGCGGTCTTGAGGCGGGCGATCGCGACGTCGGAGAACTCCCGGCGCACGTCACCGGGTGCGGGTGTGGGTGTGGGCGTGGTCACTTCCAGTCCCTCACGATCTTGTCGTAGTCGGCCGTCACCAGCTGGGTGGCGGTCTGGCCGGTGCGCTTCTTGAGGCGCGTGTAGGACCTGCGGGCGACCTCGACGGCGCGCCCGCCCGAGACCAGCGCATAACGGCGCTTGGGGTTCTTGGCGCCGAGGCGCCGGATGAGCAGCATGTCGTCCTCCTCGAGGAGTGGGGGATGGAGCAGGGCGTGGACGTCGTCGACGATCTCGGGGATCTGTTCGATGCGGTCGTCGCCCGGGCAGACCTTCCCGCGCGAGCTCGACCAGTGCTCGCCGCCGCCGCGCTGCTCGCGGCCGGCGAGGATGCTCGGCAGGGCGGGGAAGGCCCCGTCGATGCCGAGGCGGTGCCAGCCGATGCCGACCTCGTCGACGTCGCTGGAGTCCATGAGCACGACGGGCACGTCGTAGTGCCCGCACAGCCACGCCAGAGCGTGGACGAGCGACACACACTGCTCGGGAGTCCACTCACCCGAGGCGGTGCCCGCGGTCTCGATGCTCACGGTGCGGGCGTTGCCCTCGCCGGAGGCCCAGGCGATCAGGTCGAGGTCGACGTACTGCTCGATCGTCCCGTCCAGAGCGATGTGCAGGTGGGACGACGCGGCCGAGCGGGGGTTGTTGAACCACACGTGCTGGGAGTCCGCGAGGGACGCGGTCACGTGCAGCACGATCGCGTCCGTGCGGGTGCGCTTGCGCTTCGTGAAGTTGGTGCTGATCGGGCGCCAGCGGGCGCCCGGGAGCTTCGTGGCCACGACACCTCCCAGGAGTCGACGAGGAGCCCGCGAGCGCGGGACGGGGCGGTGGTCACCCGCTCCCGCGGCCGCGACGGGCAGCACGAGAGCGGGGACGAGCAGGGGAGCTGGGCTAGTCTTTGCGGCGATCGAGCTGGGAGAGCTGGCGGCCCTGGTCGTCGACACGCCTGGCGAGGTCGAGGCGCTCCTGGCGCTCGGTGCGCATCTCGTCGCGGATCCCGCCGATGTCGCGGCGGGTCTCACGCTGCTGCTCGATCACTGTTGCTTGCGCCGAGACGACCTGCTCGAGCGCGTGGTGGATCTGGTCGATGTCGTCGCGCAGATTCGTCGAGTGAGAGTTGGCGACCTGCTCGTGGATCGCCTCCTGCTTCCGGCCCAGATCGCGCTGGGCCCGCTTGATCGGGCGGAGCCCCAGCAGCGCTGGTGCGGCCGCGATCGCCGCGAGCGCGACGACGGTCAGCAGATAGGCCCACCACGGTGTGCCGGACGGGATCGGTGGCACGAGCAGCTCCCCCTTGGGTGGATCCGATAAGTCGATTTACGCCCGCATCGACGGGGCCTGGGTCGTGCTGTGGCGCGCGTCGACCTCGCCGATGGTGCAGCGCGGGTCGGTGGCCGTGAATGTCGCGGGGCTGGCTGCGCAGACGGCAGGCACCGGCACGGCCGTGACCTTCCCGACCCCCTTCCCGGGGACCCCGTACGTCACGATCAGCCGCGCTGGGTCCAACTCCGGGTGCGATGGTGCGCTGTGGAGCTTGTCGGCCTCCGGCTTCTCGATCACCCCACGAAACACGCAGGCCACCGGGACACTTTCGGGGACCGTGACCTTCCACTGGATCGCGGTCTACTAGCTCGGTCGACACCCGGTGTGCAGGTCTCAGTAGACCGCGACCCAGGGGAAGCCCACGGTCTGCCCTGCGGGGGTGGTGGAGGAGCCGAGGTTGCGGGGCGTGAGTGTGAAGCCGTTCGCGTTCTCACCGCCCACACCAGCGATGAGGAAGTAGCTCGTGGCGCGAGCCATCTGGATGACCACTGTGGGGGTCCCCGGGAAGGGTGCCGGGAACGTCACAGTAGCGGCCGCGCCGGCCCCGCCAGCGGTGATACCGCCCGTCGCCACGTTGGCGATCCCGCGCTGCACCATCGGCGACGTCGACGCGCGCCACAGCACGACCCAGGCCCCGTCGATGCGGGCGTAAATCGACTTATCGGCCGCCACGTAGCAGACCATCCCGTCTGCCGGCGACGGCAGCGCCGCGTCACGGGCCGCGGTCGACGCGAACCGCATCACGAGGCGACCTGCCGCCCACGCGACGATCGCGAGCATCTGGGCCGGGCCGTCCGGGGCATCGCCCGGGACAGGGTACGGACCAGACTGGATCGGCTCAGTGGCCATCGTGCGCCTCCTCGGGCTCCGGCATGGTGTGCGGCTCGGGGTAGTCGGCCGCGATCGCGACCGCAGACGTGGGAGTGATGACGACGGCCCGGGCGTCGGCCGGCAGACCCAGTGCCTCAAGGATCTGCGCGAACGGCGGCGTCGCGGGGACGTCGGGCTCGCCGTCGGGCAGCTCGGCGTCGGGGAGCTCGACGTCGTCGACGTCGGGCGACTCGTCGGGGTTCGTCACGGCGCGGCTCCTCAGATCTCGTAGGTGATCGTGAGGCGCCCCGAGGGCGCCTCGAACTCGGCGTAGTCCGTGGCCTTGTCGGAGTAGATGAGGAAGCCGCGGGTCGTGCCGGCCAGCAGTGCCGTCGTCCATGCCGAGGGCAGGTCCCAGGTCCCCGTCTGCTCGTGGATGAGCGACCCCGGCCTCCATGCGGCCCCGGTGAGGATCGACGTCGGTGACGTGCCGCTGGACGGGACGGTGGTGCGGGAGTGCTGGTAGACGACAGGCGATACGAGGTCTCGCCCCCAGGAGAGCCCGTGCGTGCGACGCATCGCGAGCTTCGCAGAGGTGACCGTCGCACCCGGGGGGATGAGCGCGGGGATCGACTCGAAGAGGGCGATCGACGCGAAGTAGGTCTGGGCGTACGCCGGCTCGAGCCCCTGGGTCGCCTGTGACGATGGGCCCAGCCATGTCCACCCTCCCGAGTGGATAGCCCGGTACCACGTGGGGGTGATCGGGAGCGTGACCGTCGTCTTGGCGCCGCCGCCCGTGAGGTTCTTGGAGAGCTTGCCGAGGACCACCCACGCAGTGGAGGCGCGGACGACGACGACGAAGTCGCCCTGGGTCGGGGTGTACGTGTCGACCCACCGGACGCCTGTGACCGTGTCGCCTGCGATGGTCAGCGTGAGCGCGAGCGCTGTGGCGTCGATCGCGGTGACGACGCCCAGGTTGATCGCAGTCGCCCGTGTTGCCCGGTCGAGGCGCTCGAGCATCGGGTCCCAGAACGTCACGCGGCGTCCTCCGCTCCGACGTCGCGAGACACGATGGTGAACTCCCCGCCGGCGTGCAGAGACATCGCGAACTCGTCGACGATGTGGCGGCGGGTCGAGGCCGGGTCACGAGGCACGACGTCGATCACGTCCCCGCACTCGAGGGCGGGGTTCGGCACCGTCGACAGGTCGATACCGCGCGCGGCTCCGGTGAAGCGCGCTAGCTGGGCGCGGGCCACGCGCTCGGCCTGCGCAGCGTCGGTGACCGACGGGAGGAACATGAACCGGGGAACCATGCCGAACGCGCCGGTCGCGGGGTCACCCCACCGCGTGGGCGACGACGAGCTCGTGTCGTAGGCGACGGCCTGGATCGGTGGAGAGTCCGACGTCGGGGACTCACCCCGCACGACCACGGCGTTGTACACGCCCTCGCGAGAGGACTCCGTGGACGCGGAGACGAGGACGCCGTGCTCGGACGTGTCGAGCCGCCACACCGGCGCAGACTCGAGCGTCGGAGCGTCGGCCACCGTGATCCGCCCGTACGGGTCGGCGTAGACCACCCCGCCGAGGCCCGCTGCGAGCGTCGTGATCGCACCCCAGCGGTCCTCGTCGAAGACGGTCGGGGGCACTCGCGCGTCGGTGCTGATGGATGCGACGACCTCGACGGAGGGGAGCACCTCGTGGATCAGGCTGGCGATGAGGGAGACGGCCGAGGGGCCGGACACGGTGCGGGGGGACAGGAACCGTGCGTCCGCGACATAGGCCTCGCGCGAGACGCCCGAGATCTCGACGGTGCTGTCGTCGACGAGGGAGCCTCGGACCGAGTCGATGCGGAACGTGCCGAGGGGCACGGATTCCGAGCCGCCGGCCGGGTAGTGGAGCGTCCACCACAGGGTGATCTCGTGGCCGTAGTGACCCACGACGTCGAGGGGGTCCGACGAGAGCGTGGGCCGGTCGGTGTACGTGCCGGTGCTCAACCGTGGCGCGATGACGAGATCCACGTCGCGGCGCGTAATGCGAGAGCGAGAGCACGACATCGAGCCGTCGACGACGGGCAGGTTGGAGTAGAGGGTCACGCCGCCGCGGCGCACGTCAGCCCTGACCGAGATCTCGTGCGACGAGCTGAGCGCGGGCAGGAAGTCGGGGGAGACGGTGAGCATCACACCCCCTGGACGAGATCGAACCACGTCGGGTTCGCCGTGATGACGTCCTGCCACGTGGCGTAGGTGTCCTGGACCGCGAGCCACGACCAGCCCGCGAGGCGCGTGGACTCGCCTGCTGGCATTGCGCACCGCTCGAGGGAGAGCTTCGCGGCGACACCCTCGTTGAGGTTCGCGGGGTTGAGGAGACTCCACGCGACGGATGAGACGAAGTAGTAGGCCGAGGGGAACGGCTCTGGTGCGCTCGTCTGCAAGAGCACGACCCGCCACCGCAATGCCTCGACCAGCCTCGCTGCGAGCACGGGGTCCCACACCTCGATGTCGATCGAGCACGCGTCCGGCTCGAGGCCCGACGTAGAGGCAATGCCCTGCGCGATCGCCCCGACCGAGCCCACCGGGCGGTACACGCCGCCCCGCGTCGTCGAGACCCGATCGGACACCGCCACGAGGTCTACCAGTGTCGTCGAGCTGGGCTGACCGGGAACCTTGACCCACAGTCCCCACTCGGCACCAGCTGTCGACACGGACGCCGACTCGGTCTCCACCACGGCGCCAGTCGAGCTGTATCCCGTCACGGTGTACGTGACCGTGGTGCCCAGAGGCATCTCGATGTCGGAAGCTGCCAGGTACCCGCCGACGGCGACGGCCCTGTCGATGCCTCGCACCACGATGTCTGCGACGCCGGCCACCTCTCGCACGATCGTGACGTGGGTGACCGGACTGGACCACTGCCCGCCGTCGACCACGAGCGTGACGGACGCCCACTCGGGGAAGAACGTCGACTCAAGGATGGGCACGTCACACCCCTGCGTATCGAAGCTGGGACGAGGTGCGGCCGAGCTGGATGCCGACCAGATCGTCGACGTAGGCGTCGAACTCGCGAGCGCCCACACGCAGCGTGAGGTGGGCTCCGGAGAGGTTCACCTCGACCGGCCCGCCGAGGCCCAGCGCGGGCCCGTTGTCGAGAGGTCGGACCTGGGCGCCGGCGGGAAGGCGCAGGATCTCGGGTCCGGCGTCGCCCACGACCGCCCAGCCCGTCGACGTGATGTGCCCACCCTCGGCGAGGTAGGGCAGGTCGGGGATGCTCCACGACTTGCCGCCGATGCCTGGCACCCAGTCAGGAATCTCGAAGCCGATGTCGCCGATCGAGTCGTTCCAAAACCGGGCGACCGCGTTGAACGCCGTCTTGAAGATTCCCGCGAACGCGGTGCCGAATCCCGACAGGGCCTTGGTGACCTTGCCCGGGATGCCCTTGAAGAAGTCGATGATCTTGTCCCAGTTCTCGATGACGAGCCCGAGCGGGGTCCACTTGAAGACGTTCTTCATCACGTCCCATGCGCTGGAGAAGAAGCCCTTGATCTTGTCCCACGCCGTCCGGAACCAATCGGTGATCTTCGACCAGTTCTCGATGACCATCCCCAGCGGGGTCCACTTGAAGACGTTCTTCATCACGTCCCAGGCGCCGGAGAAGAAGCCCTTGATCTTGTCCCACGCCGTCCGGAACCAATCGGTGATCTTCGACCAGTTCTGCACCACGAGCCCGATCGGGGACCATGAGAAGACCTTCTTGACGTACTCCCAGAAGACCCCCGCCGCCTTCTTGATCCAGTCCCACGCGGCCAGGAGTCCCTCACGGAACCAGTCGACGTTGTTCCACGCCCACACCAGCCCAGCCACCAGAGCGCCGATCGCGACCACGACGAGCCCGATCGGGTTCGCCGTCATCGCCGCGTTCCACGCCCACTGCGCGGCCGTGGCCACACCCGTGGCCACGGCACCCGCGAGGGTCGCCGCCTTCGTCGCCACCCACACCGCCTTGCTGGCCACGAGCTGAGCCGTGGCCTTGACCTGCGCGGTATTCATGCCCTGCAGCGCGATCACGGCCGTGCCGAGCGACCCCGCCAGGGTGAGCGCGTCGCCACCGAAAGCGGAGACCGCGAGCGCGACGTCACCGGCCGGGCCGGGCAGGTCGACGAGGTCCTGGGTGAAGCCCTGGATGTTGCGACGCCACGTCTCGGCCCTCGTCGACGCCGTGTCGTTGAGGGTGTCGCCCATGCGGGCGGCAGCGCCCTCGACGTCGGTGAGCCCGCCCTGTGCGCCCTTGAGCGCCTCGAGGAAGCCTGGGATCTTGTCTGTGCCGAGGTCCTCGACGGGGGTGCCGAAGAGCGCGATCGCGGCGTTCGCCTGCGCGGTGGGGTCCTTGATCGACAAGAGCCCGTCGACGAGGTCGGAGAGCGCCTGAGCGCCCTGCTCGCCGCCGGCGAGGAACTTGCCCGCCATGTCCTCGGCGGACAGGCCCGCGGCCTCGTAGGCGTCGACGGACGCCGTCGACATGTCGGTGCCGCGGATCGTGAGTTCCTTGAGCGCGTCACCGGTCTTGTCGATCGCGTACTGGCCGTCCTCGGATGCCTTCACGAGCAGCGCCATCGCGCTCGGGCCGTCCAGGCCGAGCTGTGCGAAGTACTGGGAGTACTCGCGCGTGGCGTCCATGACCTCGCCGCGCAGCTCCTTGGGGACCTTCTGCAGGCTGGCGGTGATCAGGTCGAACGCCTCGTCGGCGTCGGCCGCGAGACCGCTCTTCATGAGCAGGCCCGCAGCCTGCGTGGCCTGGGAGACGTCCATGTCGAAGGCCTCAGCAACGTTCATCGCCGAGGCGGTGACCTTCTGGAGCTCCTCCTGGGATGCCTCACGCATGCCAGCCATCGACGATGCGACGGCCTCGACGGCGCCCGTGACCTGCTCGAGGTTCTCCCCGTACGCGTCGCGGTACAGTGCGCCCGCGGCGGCGCCCCACCGCTCAGACTGCTCGGCCGAGGCCCCCAGCGACGCCGCGAGCTTCGCGTTGAGCGACTCGGTCTCGACGTTCTCCGAGAGCGCGTCACCGAGCTTCGCCGCAGCGAAGGCCGCGACGGCCGCCGCGGCCGCCTTGCCCGCGTTGTCCTTGAACGCGTCGAACGCCTTGTCGACGCCCTTCGTGTCGCCCAGGATGTTGACGACGAAGTCGCGGGTGGACTTGGCCACTGGTCACCTCCGTCGCGGCGTGGGGCGGGCCTGCGGCGCCGCGCGCTTGTTGTGCTCGGCTACGTACTTGTCGATCGCCAGGGCCATGTGGGCCCACGTGAGGTGCTCGAGGTCGTACACCGAGGTCGGGGAGACTCCTGGGTAGAGCCGCAGGACGAGGAGCATTCGTGAGCGGATCTGTCCCTCGACCCATGGCTCTCGGCGCCACAGTGCGAGGACGTCGGGGTCTACGCCCCCGTGCCGAGATCGGCGGGAATGCCGGGAGCCGGGGTGTCCGTCCCGGCTGACGTAGGGACCTCGCCTGCTCCTCGCGCCTCGGCGTCGCGGGCGACCTCGTCGGCGTCCGGGGTGAACTGCGGGACGGGCCGGTCGAGCAGCTCGTCGAAGGTGACGAAGCGGCCGCGGGCGTGCTCGGAGAGGAACTCGAGCACCTTCATCGCCCACGTCTCGGCGGCGGGATCCTCGGGGTCCTGGGCCTTGTCGACGATGTCCTTCATCTTCATGCCCAGGTCCTTCTGCAGCGCGATGATCGCGCGCGAGGGGGCCGTGAGCGGGGTGTAGGCGACGATCTCGACGCCGTCCACTGTGAGCTTTGCCATGAGAGCTCTACCCTTCGATTTCCTTGAGCGCGGAGGCGACTGCCTCCTCGACGGACTGCATGACGTGCGCGCGGGTGTCCTGGTCGTACACCGGGCCCCAGAAGTAGGGCTGCCCCTTCTGGATGACCCACACACCCCGGTCACCGAACACGGGGTGACGGAACCGCTGGGACTGCCAGACACGGGCCATCGGCCCTGCAACCTTCTGGTCCGTGCGGATCGTGATGCCCTGACGGGTCTTGCCGGCCACGATGCGGGTCTTGATCGACGCCTTGATCGCTTCGCGCATCCCGGTGTGGCGACGGCGGTTCGTAGCCTTGTCGCCGTACTTGTTGACCAGCCGGGCGTAGGCCTTGCGGTTGCGCCCCTGGATCAGCTTGAGCCGCTTGCCGGTGACCTCCGCGTTCCCCGGGGGCGGCTCGTCGAGCGTGGCCTTCTGCTTGGCGATGATGACGTCACCGCTCTCACGAAGACGCCGGCGCAGGTCGGTCGCGAGCTTCGGCGAGACACCACGGACCTTCGCGAACAGATCGCGCAGGTTCGTGGTGTCGAGCTCGAGGTCCCCGCCCTCGCTCGACGGGTCGGCCATCGCGGGCTAGACCGCCGTGTCGAGCGAGCGGTACACCACGTAGACCGGCTCGCCCGTGGCGTCCTGCAGGCCCACGAAGTTGTGCGTGACCGTGATGACGTCCCCACCGTTGCCGGTGGGCAGGTCGCCCTCGAGACGCAGGAGAGGGATCGCGATCTGGAGCAGGGGCTTCTCGCCCGTGTCGATGTCGGTCGGGCCCTCGAAGTCGAGGACCATCGAGAGGTCCTCCTGGTCGAGGTAGGCGTCGACGAACGTCTGGTCGGTGTACTCCACGGTGAACGACCCGGTCACCGTCTCGGCCGAGTTGCCAGCGTAGGCGGCCTTGCGCGAACGCATCCCCTGACCGCCGAGGTTGAACCCGCCCGCGTCCAGGCCGTTGTTGAAGGCGATCGACGCCTCGCGCACGACCGCGGTGGGGCCGCCGGTCTGCGACGCCGGGACCGTCGTGGTCGGGGCCGTGAACGTCCCGGCACCCACCGTGATCTGCCCGCCCACAAACGTGAACAGGTCGAGCGCCGCGGGGTAGGACGGGGCGGCGTAGGCGATCTCGCGGGAGAGCGCGCGAGCCACCCACGACGTCGTCATCGTCACGATCGAGTCCGCGCGCGCCTCGATGTTCAGCTGGCCGCACTGGGCGCCAGAGAACGTGTAGGCGTCGGTGGAACCACCGAGGCGAGGCACCCCCTGCTGGATCGTGTAGCTGTCACCGAAGTCGGAGGTCTTGAGCGTGTGCACCTGCTGGTAGACGTCCGTGGCACCGTCCTTCGTCACCGTGACGGCGCCGAAGAACGCGTTCAGGAGCAGGCCCATGCCCACGGTCGCAGCGTCGAGGGTGATGTCCCCGGCCGACTCGCGCTTGACGACGGCGCGCCGCGTCGCCCGCGCGACCCGGGTGCCCGGCCGCGAGCCGACGCCCTGGGCGGTCGTGACCGTCTCGGTGAGCGAGGAGTCGGCCTCGTAGAACCGGGTCACGGTCACCGGGGTGCCGTACTGGCTCTCCTTGGCCAGGCCCACCGTGTAGTCGGACTGGATCGTCATGATGCTGCTCCCTGGG
>Ga0222423_1000406_pt1 | contig 32124 bp, 31 predicted proteins | sample 3A0metagenome_FD_182472 | JGI IMG/M metagenome (GOLD analysis project Ga0222423, IMG submission 182472) | Enriched microbial communities from leaf-cutter ant dump, University of Wisconsin, Madison, United States - 3A0 (version 2) | ecosystem: Environmental > Terrestrial > Nest > Insects nest >...
GTGACATCACAGTTGGGCCCGCTTGCGCGAGTGGCAAGTGGGTCAAGGGCAGCCCAGCGTCCTCCGTGAACACTTATGACAACTCGTCCAGTTCCGGCAACCGGAAAGGCGTAGCGATACACGAATTGGGTCATGCTCTAGGTCCGGACCACAACAACTCCACATCAACGGCGTGAAGGCGCTGTACTAGCGGTGGAGGGATCGACGTGAATCGGCGAAAGCAAGCCATTGCCCGACTTCTCGGTGTCGGGCTCGGGGTCTTCCTGATCGCAGGTTGTTCCGCAGGGGAAGCGCCGGTTGTCTTTCACGACGGCGACTTGCCCGATGTCTCTCGGGCCACGGAGTACGGCACCATTGGGCAGATCTCTGCGGACTCGTCCGCGGTGGTCGTCGCAGTACTCGACTCGAAGGGAGAGGTCGAGCGCGACGCTCAGGGATTCTTTCTCGTCACCATGCGCGTCAAGGAAGCGATTCGCGGGGACGTTGCCCCTGAGTCCACGATCGTGGTTCGCAGCGAACTGGCCGATCCGCAAGCCCCTGGCAGTCCCTTGTTGGCTTCGGATCGCACCTTCTTGCTTTTCATAGCGCCCCTCGATTTCGGTGACGGAGTGCGTCATTCCGAGTACGTTGTCACCGGTTACCTGGCTGGCTACTACGTTGAGACCAAGGCGGGAGTCTTCGAAGCGATCGATCCAGAGCGGGCGGAACTTCCGTCCCAGGTCTCAATCGCCACATTGCGCGAACAACTGAGCCACACCGCGAACTAGACCGTTCCCGAACTCGGGGACTCGGGTACAAACCGAGTAGAGCGTCGGACCACCTCAGGGGCGGGAGGCTCCTCAATGCCGCCCCAGCCGCCCATGTTGTCCTCGCCGTTCGCCTCGGCGAGCGAGGCGCGCGCCGCAACCTCCGCGGTGAGCACGGGCAGCTCCGCGGTCATCTCCGCAAGCGAGGTGCCCAGCACGGCCTGCTCGTCTGGCCGGCTGGGCAGGATGTTCTTGACGTACGACGCTGCGGCCACCGCCATGGGCACGTCGTGGCCCACTTCTTGGGCCAGGTACCAGCGGTGATCGAGGATCTCGTGGAAGACCTGCGCGGGCTCGAGTTTGCTGCGGTACTCGCGCGGCACGGCTCGCACCGTTGGCTCAAAGATCTGTAGCAGCCACTGGTGCGCCGCGTAGGCGGGATCATCGTTGGGATAGGCGTAGGCACGATGCTCGTCGAGGTCGTTGAGCAGGCGTCGGGCCTGGTTCTCCTGGACATCGAGGCCCGTGAGGCGCATGAGCCGGCGTGAGTGGTGGCCCGCGTCAACGATCTTGGGCCGGATCAGCAGGGCGTTGCCGTCATCCGTCTGGCGCATGTCCAACTCGCCAACGTCAAAGCCGAGGTCATTGAGCTGGGCCACCCGCTTGGCGATCTGGAGCGGGATGTTGGACGTCAGAGTCGCAGACCGGGTGAGCGCGCGCCACAGGTCTTGGTAGCGGTCCTCGAGGCGGTCGGCAACGGCGATGGGGTCCACCGAATCGTCCAGTGTGCCTTGCGCCTCGAGGTCAAACATCTCGCCAATGATGTTGGTGCGCGCTAACTCGATGTCGTAGTCACGCTGGCCGTCCGTGAGCGCCTCGTGGAGATCGCCGGTCTCCGCGTCCACGAGGTAAGCAGTGAACTGCTCGGCATCGCGCCGGAAGAGCGCATTCGACAGCGACACGTCCCCCCAGTAGAAGCCGATGAGGTGCAGCCGCACTAGCAGCACGGCCAGCGCGTCGAGGAAGCGATCCGCGGTTTCGGTGCGCAGCGATTGCCGGAACAGCGCCCTGTACGGAAGCGAGAACTGCAGGTGCTCCGTGACGAGTGCGGCCTCCAACGCAGAACCATCCGGCGCCTCGCGTCCCGTGACCACCGCAAGCGGCGTGACGCACGGAGCCCCCAGCTTCTGGAGCTTGCGCAGCAGCTTGAACTCGCGGCGGGCAATCTCCGGATTGGTCTCCTTGACCGCGATCACTCGGCCGTGAAGCTTGACGAAGCGCACCACGTGGCGCGAGACGCCTCGCGGCAACGCGGCGATGTGCTCCTCTGGCCACCGCTCGAGGGGGATCTCCCACGGCAGTCCAACCAGGCCAGCGTCGGCCGAGCCCTTGATGTGCAGCGCCATGGTGCCAGCGTATCGGCCCCCCGCACGCGAAAGGGCGGTCCCGCCTAAGCGGGACCGCCCTCGCGGTACAGCAGATCTCTTAGCTGAGACGCTTGCCCGTGGCGGACGAGAAGGTGTGCTGCTCGCCCTCGCGGATGGTGACCCAGATGGTGTCGCCCTTCTTGGGGACGTCACGGGGGTCGATGCGCACCACAAGCTGCGAGTCGCCGGCAGCGAAGTGGATGTCCTTGGACTCGCCGAACTCGTTCGGCACGGAGCCGTAGACGAAGGCGTCGGAGCCCAGCTCCTCGACGATGTCCACCTCGATGGGGATGGCACCCTCGGCGTTGGGAGCGGAACGGTCGAGCGACTCGGGGCGGAAGCCCAGAACCACGGCGTTCTTGTCCTCGGCCTTGAGGCCGGCGAGGGCCTCGCGGGAGAGCTTGACGCGGCCGCGACCCACCTGGGCCGTGCCGTCGAACACCTGGTAGGTGCCGAGGTTCATGGCGGGGGAGCCGATGAAGCCGGCGACGAACACGTTGGCCGGGGTGTCGTACATGTCGCGCGGGGTGCCCACCTGCTGGAGCACGCCGTCCTTGAGCACCGCAATGCGGTCACCCATCGTGAGGGCCTCCACCTGGTCGTGAGTCACGTAGACGGTGGTGGTGCCCAGGCGGCGCTGCAGCGCGGCGATCTGCGTGCGCGTCTGCACACGCAGCTTGGCGTCGAGGTTGGACAGCGGCTCGTCCATGAGGAACACCTGCGGCTGGCGCACGATGGCGCGGCCCATGGCGACGCGCTGACGCTGACCACCGGAAAGGGCCTTGGGCTTGCGGTCCAGGTACTCGGTGAGGTCGAGGATCTTGGCGGCGGCCTCCACGCGCTGGCGGATCTCCGCCTTGTCCACCTTGGCGATCTTGAGCGCAAAGCCCATGTTGTCGGCAACGGTCATGTGCGGGTAGAGCGCGTAGGACTGGAACACCATGGCGATGTCGCGGTCCTTGGGCTGCACGTTGGTGACGTCGCGGTCGCCAACCCAGATGGAGCCCTGGTCAACGTCCTCGAGACCCGCGAGCATGCGCAGCGACGTGGACTTGCCACAGCCGGACGGTCCAACGAGAACAAGGAATTCGCCATCGGCGATGTCGAGGTCGAGCGCGTCGACTGCAGGGCGCTCGGTGCCCGGGTAAATACGCGTTGCCTTGTCAAAGGTAACGGTTGCCATTTCTGGTCCCTTCACTGGCAGGTACGTGCCAGACGATCCGTGGTGAAGAGTGCCGTTGTGGTGTTTCAACACTGTGGTGTCCACATTGACACTGCCCGACGCTGGTGCGGCGAACACGGCCATCTTGCCACATCCCGGGTGGGCCGGGCGACCGCGGGTAGCGTTGGGCTTTGTGGTGCAGACCGAGCGACGCCCTGGTGACCACCTGGGCGGCTATCGCATCGTCCGGCTCTTGGGTAGGGGCGGTTCTGGTGCCGTGTACTTGGTCACGGATGAGGGTGGCGCGCAGGCCGCCCTGAAGCTCGTTGATACCGCCAACGCCACGGCTCGGCTGCGCCTGGCTCGTGAGGTTGCCGCCCTGCAGTCTTTGCGCCATCCCCACGTTCCGCGCGTGCTCGATGCCGAGCTCGATGATGCCGAGGCCTTTGTGGTCTTCGAGTTCATCGACGGCCCCAGCCTGTCCCACATGGTGCGCTCGCGCGGCGCGTTGCCGCCCGAGCACGTGGCGCACCTCGCCGAGGTGCTGGCCGACGCCCTCGAGACGGTTCACGCTGCGGGAGTTGTGCATCGCGACGTCACGCCCGCCAACGTGTTGCTGGGCCCACACGGCCCTGTGCTCATCGACTTTGGCATCGCGCATACCCAAGAGGACGATCGCCTTACACGCACAGGGCTCGTGAGCGGCACCGCTGGCTATGTGGCGCCCGAGGTGATCGATGGCGCGGACCCAAGCCCGGCGTCGGACAACTGGGCATTGGCGGCAACGCTCGCGTTTGCCGCAACGGGGGCGGCCCCCTTCGGCACGGGCATGGGCGCGTTGAGTGCCACGCTCGCGGGGGAGGTGCGGCCCGACGTTCCGCTCGCCTTGGCGCGGGCTCTCACCGCGGCGCCGCAGTTCCGGCCGCGGCCGCGCGAGTTGGCGAGGCTGCTCGCCGGGGCAGATGAGACGGCGGTGCTGGGGCTGGACGAGGTGGCGCCCACGTTGGTCGCACCCGTCTGGGATGACGAGGACGAGGAGTTCGAGGAGCTCGAGGAGCCAGCAGAGCTCGCCGAGCGCGTGCTTCCCAAGCGGCGCGCCGTGCTGGCGCTGTGGGGCGTGGCGCTGGTGGCGCTCGCGACCGTTGCCCCGCTGATTGCCGGCGCGCTTGCCATTGGCGCTGCCGTCGTTGCGCGCGCGGTTGAGTCGGCGGCCCGTGCCGTGTGGAGGTCGCGCGAGCGCAGGGGTGTTGACCAGGGTGGGGTGGTGGCGCAGGCGTTCGCATCGCCCTGGCACGTGGGGCGCGCGCTGGTGTTGACTTTGCCTTCGGCAGTGCTGGCAGGGGGTGGTTCCTTTCTCGTTGCCTGGCTTGCCTCGTCCTTCTACCGAATGTCGCCCGACTTCAGGCTGTGGCAGGCGCTGGCGCTGACCGCGGCCGCGACCGTCGCGGTGGTGCTGCTCGCTTGGGGTCCACGTGGGGCCGAGGCGAGGCGAGGCGCTCACCTTGTGGCGGCCGCGGTTGCCCCCAATCGCGAGTGGACACTCGGCTGGGCGCTCGCGGCGATGGTGGTGATGGTGACGTGCTTCGGGATATCGCTGGCGGGGATCGACCCGTTGTGGTGGCCACTCGGGCCTAACGGCCCGTATTGACGGGAACCGTCCGCGATTAGGATTCGTTACGCGAGCAGCGCGCGCCCAACGTGACGCACAACCAGGGAGTTCACATGGCAGTGAAGAGGTCTGAGGTCCTTGAGTGGATCTCCACGTTGGTGCGGTTGGCGATGGCGGGCATTCTCATCGCCGCAGCCATCCCCAAGTTGCAAGACATCCCGCAGTCGATCATCGCGGTGCGCGCCTACCGGCTGTTGCCGGAGGCCGTGGTGCCGTTCGTGGGCACCATGCTTCCGTTCCTGGAGCTGGTGCTTGCCGTGTTCTTGCTGCTGGGACTGTTCACGCGCCTCGCCTCTATCGTGTGGCTGCTGATGATGGCGGCCTTCATGTTCGGGGTGATCTGGGCGTGGGTGAGGGGCTACTCCATCGACTGCGGCTGCTTTGGTGGCGGCGGTGACGTGGCAGAGGGCACCACCAACTACCCCCTACACATGCTTGAACGTGTGGGCTTCGTGATTCTCGGCGTGTGGCTGCTGGTTTTCCCGCGCACCAAGTTCAGCGTCGACGGCTGGATGCGTGCGGGCAACTAGACTCGCTGTCGTCTTCTTTGGAGGGATACATGGCTAACACGAACAAGAACGCGGCCGACGCTCGCGCCGCAGCTAAGGCGAAGGCGCAGCAGCAGGTGCGCGCCAAAGAGCGCCGCACTACGGTGGCCATCATCGCCGTGGCTGCCGCAGTCGTTGTGGCGTTCGCAGGGATCGTGTACTTCATCATTAACGCGTCCAAGGTGCCCACGCTCGAGGAGATGTGGGCGCAGACCAACCCGCCCGTGCCAGCTGGGTCGGACGAGACGGGCGGCATTGCCGTTGGCACGGATGGCTCCACCGGAACCGCGCAGCCGGCCGACGCCGTGCGCATGGACCTCTACGTGGACTTCATGTGCCCCGTGTGCAACCAGTTTGAGCAGATCAACAACGCGGACATCGAGGCGATGCGCGAGGCGGGCACCATCGCGTTGTTCTACCACCCCATTTCCATCCTCGATGGCGCCTCGTCCGGCACCAAGTACTCCACGCGTGCCGCCAACGCCGCCGCCGTGGTGGCGGATCAAGACCCCTCGCACTTCCTGGACTTCGTTGCTGCGCTGTATGCGAACCAGCCGGAGGAGAACTCCACGGGCCTCAACGATGACGCCATTGAGGCGCTTGCCATCGGTGCGGGAGTGCCGGCTGCCGTTGCCAGCCAATTCACGGACGGCGAGTTCACCAAGTGGGTTGGCGCGGCCACCCAGCAGGCGTCCATTGACGGCCTTGGCGGCACGCCAACGGTGATGCTCGACCGCGAGATCCTTGACCAGCGCGAGGTTCCCTACTTCCAGCAGGGTGCTCTGCGCAGCTACATCGAGGGCCTCGGCGGCGCTACTCCGGAGCCCAGCGCCAGCAACTGACCCGGCCCTACGTCCCATGAGGCTCTTCCTGCCGCGGGTTACCGTGGCAGGAAGGACTGATGGGATAGGGGCCGAGCATGGCGAAGACAAACGAGCGCGCGGCGCAGGCGCGCGCGGACGCTAAGGCCAAGGCGCAGGCCGCTGCTCAGGCGCGCGAGCGTCGGACCACCGTGACCATCATCACCGTGTCGCTGCTGGTCATCGCCGTGTTTGTGGGCGTCGTGTACTTCATTGCGAACTCTTCAAAGGCGCCCGCAATCGCTGATGTGCACCGCCCCGCCACGGCGGACGACACGGGCGGACTGCTCATCGGCGCCGCCAACGAGGGCGCCACGCGCGTGGACGTCTACTTCGACTTCTTGTGCCCCTATTGCGCGGTCTTTGAGCATGGCAACGGCGAGATGCTGTTGGCCAAGAGCGAGGCTGGGGACGTCGCCTTGTACTACCACCCCTTGGGGTTCCTGGACGGGTACTCGAACGGCACCAAGTACTCCACGCGCACGGCGAACGCCGCCGCAGTGGTGGCGGACCGCGCGCCCCAGGCACTGCCGGGGTTTGTGGTGGCGCTCTTTGCCAACCAGCCCGCGGAGGGCGGCGCGGGGCTCACCGATGCGCAGATTGCTGACATTGCGGTGGGTGCGGGCGTTCCCAGCGATGTTGCGGCGACGTTTGGTGACGGCGAGTTCACCGACTGGGTCGCGGCGGCGACTCAGCAGGCGTCGATCGACGGCATCTCCAGCACTCCGAGCCTCATGATCAATCGTGAGATTCTCCCGCAATCCGCGGAGGTGCCGTGGATGCAAGAGGGCGTGCTGGAGCGGTACTTGCTGTCTGTGGTGGGCGGCTGACGGCTATCCTTGGGGGCGCGACCGCGCCCTTGGGGCGGCGGTGCGTGCTGGCATGGCGCAATTGGTAGCGCACCCGACTTGTAATCGGGCGGTTGCGGGTTCAAGTCCCGCTGCCAGCTCTGTACCAGGTGTGAGGCTGTGGTCGGGAATGGCCTGGTAGCCACGCGACGGGCTGACCCCCACGCAGACCTAGAGGCGGCGCCGAGTGGCACGCTGCGCAAACTCATCCATGATCTTCAGCACACCGCCCGCTTGCCACAGCCGGTTGCGCTTGTCGGCACTCGATTGGTGCACCACACCCGCCCGTTCCAGCACGTCGATGGCGTTGTATGCGCCCTGTCGAGATACATCGAGCGCCGCCTCCACGTACTCGGATGACACGACTGGCTGTGCGAAGAGATGGTCTGCGAGTCGCCATGCGATCGAATCGGATCGTGCCTTGATCGCGCCCAGCCACTCATCACGCAGGGCCACGGTGTCGGACGCGAGTGTGCGCCCGTTGACAACCGCCCGCTGGGTGGCGTCCGCGAAGACGGACACCAGCGGATTCACATCTCCATCGCGGTACGCGCCAAGTGCCGCGAAGTAGGAGCCGGTGTCGCCCAGCAGGCCCGCGGAGATCGGTACCGTGGCGTCCGGTGTGAGACGTGCTTCACGCAGCATCACATGGATGAGCGCACGCCCGGTGCGCCCGTTCCCGTCGGAGAACGGGTGGATGGTTTCGAACTGCGCGTGTGCCACCGCGGCGGCTACCAGGGGGGATTCATGAGCCTTGGAGCTGAATTGCACGAGGTCGCCGATGCAGTCGGGCACACGGTCAAAGACGGGGGGAATGAACGTGGCACCGTGGGAGCTGATGTCGGGCCGACCTATCCATACGGGGCCGTCGCGCCACACTCCGGCAATCAACGGGTCGGAATCGGACAGTAGAGCTTCATGGATGGCGAGGATCGCTGCGGCGGTGATGGGGCCTTTGACGTTGAGGGATTCGCGCATCGCGGTGACGTTGCGTGCCACAAGGGACGCGTTCTGACTGGCTCTGAGTCCCAGGGTGGCAACGGCGAGGTTGCGGGCGTTGGACGTGAGGTGCTCAATCTGGGAACTGGAGGCCGACTCGGTCCTCAGGAGCATGGTGGGCATGGGGACAGGCAATCGTGCCGCTTCGGCGTTGAACGCAGCAATCGCGCCCTCAGCAGCAGTTGCTTCGCGCACTGTGCGGGTGTCGAGCAGTTCAAGTGGCTCGAGTTCGGCGATGAGTGCAGGGATCGCTGCCTGATAGGGCGTTCGTTCAAGCCGAGTCACAGTGGCGATGTCGACATGCCCTTCGAGACGCTCGGGCAAGCGCCAGGAAACGGACTCGTGTGACACAGCAGTGGTCCCAGCTGGGCCCCTTTGCCCACTCGTCATGGTGGTCTCCTAGCCTGGAGCGACGTTCGCACTTATCCAAGACTAAGTAACTACCCTGTGATAAGCAAGTGTTCTGTGCGAGTTTGTGGCGCCCGAGTCGCGTCGCCGAGCGTGAAGCCGTCCGTGGGACCAAAGTCCAGGGTAAAGCAATAGTAAAGATTAGATAATGGTGGTGTGCTGAACGGTCGGCACATCGATCCTCCGTGAACCGCACGGACGGGGTCGCAATCCCATGCTGAGGAGGACCACCATGAAGAAACACGCACGCAAGTACGTTGCCGCGGCCCTCGCCGTAGCCGGAGTCGCCGGGCTATCGCTCGCGGCTGCCGCAACGCTGAACGTCGAGACGTCCAAGGAGATTGCCATCGGCTCGGGGACCTTTGCCCCGTGCGACACGGATGGCGTGAAGGTCTCCTACGACTACACCACGTTGGGCACGGGCTTCATCATCGAGAACGTCACGGTGAGCGACATCGCCGCCGAGTGCGCGGGCGAGGCAATCGCTGTGTCGCTCACGGACGCGGACGGAGACCAGCTGGCGTCCGGCACGGGCACCGTCGCGGGAACGTCGTTCGAGTACGACGTCACCGGCGACGCCATCGACATCGCCCTTGATCTGGGCGAGGCCACGGTCATCATCAGCGGCTGATGACGCAGATGACTGAGCAGGCCGTCAGCACCGGCGCGGGGACCACCCGCCGCCGGGGCTGGCGGCCGTTCGCCTCGGCCGCGGCGTGGGTGCTGCTCGCGATCGCGGCCTGGTTCGCATGGCCGGTCGCCTTGGGCGGCTCCATGTCCTACGTGTTCGTGTCCGGCGAGTCCATGACTCCGGGATATCAGCCGGGAGACCTTGTCATTGCCCGCGCAGGCGAGCCCAGCGTCGGCGATGTCATCATTTACGCCCCAGATGGCTTTGGGGGAGCGCAGATTGTGCACCGAGTCATCGGCGGCGACGCCGACGCCGGGTGGGCTGTCCAAGGTGACGCCAACTCGTTCATCGACCCCTTCACCCCTCGTGGCGACGAGGTGCGGGGAGTGGTCGTGGCGCACATTCCGCACGTCGGCGGAGTGATGCGCGTGCTCATGAGCCCGTTCCTGTGGGTAGGGGTGCTGTTGATTGCCGCCGCGATTGTGGCCTGGCCAGGAAGGAAAGACGACGAATGACCCGCACTCGTTCCACCACCATCGCCGTTGCCCTCGCGGCCCTTCTTGGCCTGGCAGTGGGGTTCGCCTCCAGCGCCAGCGGCGCCAGTGCCGCGGCCCTAGCCGTAGACACCGCACCCCAGGTGAGCCTCACCACCGCGCAGCGCTGCGCCGCGGCCATGAATGGGGCCGACGCTGTGGTTCAGGTGGCCCCCAGCGGCGCCACGGCCGTGACGGTCGCCGCCGTGCCCGCGGCCTGCGCAGGGCTCGCGCTGACCATCAACCTGCACGACGCTGCCGGCGACATCATCGCCACCGGCGCCACGGCGTCGGCCGCGATGACCCAAGACGTGAACGTTGGCGCCTTCTCGAGCACGAGAGTGGCCGCAGCGGTTGCCTCCATCGGTGGGTGGATCTTCCCCACCTCCTGGGCCGGTCAGCCGCCCGTCACCCCCGGATGCGTGGGCGTGGATGCCAGCGGCAACGAGACCGGCCAGGCGTGCACGTTGACCTTTGTGCAGGTGGAGCACTGGCCACAGCCTCACAACCCCACGATGACCAAGATCAATTTCACGGCCGTGACCGATGCCCCGCTGTGGAAGGTGACGTTCGACTTCTCCGACACCTCGCTGTGGTACGGCTTCACTCCGGCGGTAGTCCTCAATGTCCAGAACGTCGCGCTGGCTCCGGGCTACTCGTGCTCAAGCCTGCCGATCTTCCAGGGAATCGAAGCCAACCCGGGGTGGAACTCCGCCTCGGGAGAGATTCACATCTCTACCGACCCGAGCGCTGGTGGCAATCGCCTGTGCGGCTGAGCCTCGCCTCGCGCGCCTACCCCACCCCAGGGGATCGGCGCGCGAGCGACGAGGCACCATAGGCGATGGCTCCGGCTGCCGCGAGGCCGCCGAGGATCACAAGCCCTGCCGCAGGCGGGGTGCGTGAGCCGCTCCCGGCTGCCGTGATGTCGGGGTCACCAGCGGAGTCGCCCGTCACCGCCTCTGGCGAGACGGACGGCGCGGGCGAGGGAGCCAGCACCGCCTCCGGCGAGACCGACGCCGCCGGTGTTGGGGTGGGCGTTGCGCTGGGCGCATCGGTGGGCGCTTCGCTGGGCTCGATCGCCTCGGGCGAGTTGCCAGCCTCACCGTCCGTGGACGAGTCCGACGCTGCGGCTGGCCGGCCGCCGGCGGAACCCGTGGCGCGTGGCGTCGCAATGGAGCCGGTGGACGTGTTCACCGTGGTCGCGGTCGACACAAACGACCCGGCCTTTGCCGTGGCCGCGGCGTAGTTGGCGTTGCCCGCGTATGCGATGGAGGCCTTCCAGGTGCCGGCAACGAGCTTGGGGATCGTGACGGTGGCGGTGCCTGCCGATACCGATCCGGTGGCCGTCGTGACCGTAGAACCTTGCGTGAAGGTGACGGTCACCGCCCCCGTTGCCTGAGCCAAGCCCGAGGGCGTGCTCACGGTGACGGTGTAGGTGCCCGTCTTCGACGGCGTGGGGCGGGAGTGCACCTCGCCCTCAAGCGAGGTGACGGCGGCCTTCGTGACGGTCAGCGAGCCAGAGTCGGTGAAGCCCAGCACCTGGGCGTTGCCCGGGTACGTAACGGTGAAGGGGTAGGAACCGGCGGCGAGTCCGCTCACCGTGAACGTTGCCGAGCCGCCCGACACGATGGCCGGGTAGTCGCTGCCATGCACGTGGAGCGTCAGCTCACCACTGGGCTCGTGACCCGCGGGTGCGGTGACGGAGACGGCGACCGTAGCGTCGGCCCCATAGGTGATGGCCGGAGCCGAGACCGTGCGCGTGGCGAGCGCGGCGCCCGGCAACCCGCCAAAGAACTCGGCGAGCTTGGCGAGGCCGTCTTGGGCGAACGCCACCTGAGACCTGGCCTGGCTCAGCTGCGCCTGCTGGGAGGCGGACAGCGTGGACTCATCCGCGGGGATCGCGAAGTTCTGCCCCAACTGTGCGGAGGGATGGGTGTACCACCACTCGCTCATGTACTCCTTGAACGTAGGCAATCCGCTTCCGGAGTCCGTGGTCTGCTGAATCCACTGGCGCTTCACGGCCGTGCTTGACGGTGAGGTGCCCGTGCCGCGCTGGTAGTTGAGGACGAACGGCACCTGCAGCTTGCGCACCACGTCGGGGAACGCGTTGAGGTCGCCGCCAGGGAAGTACGCCACACGAGAGCCCGAGTTGGGGTCGTATTCGGTGATGAGGTTCTTGAAGTACGTGCGCACCAGGTCGCCGTAGAGGTACGACGGACGGAAGTCGAAGGTGCTTCCCGAGTTGGCGTTGTCACGCACGTGAAGGGGGTTGGTGCCGCCGTTGGTGCCGTTGATGGTGCCGCCGTCGAGGACCAGGTCAAAGTTGTACACGGTGGTCACGCCGTTGTTCTGGGCCTGTGCGTTCACGTCCTTGATCACGGCCCTGGTGTTGTGGCACCACGTTCCGCCAAAGAGGATGGCGAAGTTCGTGTCTGCGCTGCCCTTGAGGTTCAGCAGGTGGAGAAGTTCGGGGTAGGTGACCTGCTGGATGCGCCACCCGGCGGCGTCGTCGGCGTCGTCGAGGATGTCGCCGCCATAGCGGGCGTCGTCGGGGTAGGCGAGGTTGTGCTTCCTGTTTGCGGAGCTCTCCCACCACGCGAACTGGCTGAGCTGATCGATGCCGGCCGCGCCGCCGATGGCCGTGAACGCGTCCGCGACCTCGGCAGCCGCATCTGTGGTGGTGGACAGGTTGACCCAGTCGGCGATCTTGTCCGCGGCGCCGTCCACCGTGCGGTCCTTGTCGTAGACAAAGAAGACGTCGTCGGTGCTCGTCACCGCGGGGGTGGCGTCGCTGCGGTAGTCCCACACGGGGTCCACCGCGTCGTTCACCACGGCGTCGTTCGCCGAGACGGAGACCGAGGTTTCCTTGCTGTCCGGGGTGGCCTTGATGCCGTTGCCCAAGTACTGGCCAAGGATGTTCTTCCACACGTTGCCAAAGACCGTCTGTGACGAGGCGGTGAGGTTGATACCCGCAGGGTTGCGGGTGTCGAGGTTGCGGATCCCTGTGTATCCACTGAGGTTGGGGTCAAACCAATAGACCTTGGCCGCGCCGGCAGTGCGTGCCTGCGCGTCAACATCCTGGACGCGGGCGGCGAAGTTCGCATCGGTGGCAGAGCCGATCACGAAGGCGAATTGCCCCGGCTGCTGCAAGAGCCACTGGAAGCGGTCATAGGTGACCGGCTCCACGACCGTTCCGCTGGGCAGGCCAAGGGTGTCGGCCAAGTAGGTGGTGTCTACGGACGTTTCAGCGGTGCGGGATGCCGCGCTGGCCGGAAGGTCAATGACGGTGGCGACGGCGGGCGCGGCGGCCACGGCAAGCGCGGCCGACGCGACGGCGAGCCGTCGAAGGGGAGTGGTGTTCATGGGAGTTCCTGGGTTGGTGGTGGGAGGTGGTGGCGAGGAGGGGGGGCGCTCAGCGCATGCTGAGCGCGCACGACATCACGCCACACCTCCTTGCGTGCGGCGGCGCACCAACCATTGCGCGGCATAGGCGAGGAAGGCTGCGCCGGAAAGCGCGCCAAGAATGGCCGGTCCCGTGGTGTTCTCCGGCACGGCAACAATGCCCGACGCTTCCACCGCCTTGGGCGCAGCATCCACCTCGGTGGTGGTGACGTCCTCGTCACTCACCGGCGCGGCCGACGCAGACGGCTCGGCGGTCGGTGCGACCGCCGGCTCCGCCGATGCCGTTGGCGCGGACTCCGGTGCGGCCGTGGGTGCTGCGGCATCGGGTGCTGCGGCGTCGGGTGCCGCTACCGGCGCGGCGTCTGGCGCCCCGGCACTTGCCTTGGTGGTCGTCTTGGTGGTGGTCGTCTTGGTGGTGGAGGTCTTGGTGGTGCTCGGCTTGGACGTGGTGCCGGACTTTGTGCCGGAACCTGACGTGGAGCCCGTCTTTGACGGAGAGCTCGTCTTGGTGTCGGTGCCGGAACCCGAGCCTGAAGAGTTCTGCTTCGCGAGCCAGTCCTTGTAGCCGGTGGCGCGATCCCACTCGGTCCACGGGATCCACTGGCCGTCCGCGTAGTACACGCGGTTCTTGGCGAAGTCGAACCAGGCGCCGGGGATGTAGGTGCATTCCGTGTCGTCAAAGCCGGGCAGGGTGTCTTGACCATCCACGTAGGTCTGGCCGTCGTCACCCTTCACCACAATCTTGTGCGGATTGTCGGCGGGGTTGGACACGTCTGCGTGTGCGGCCGGGGCGAGGCCCAGGACCAGCACGGCGAGGCCGGCTGCGGCGGGGGCGGTGATGGCGATGCGCTTCATGATCAGCTCCTCTGCGCGCCAACGAGCGCGCCGTCGGCAACGGGGACGGGGTCGGGGTTGGTGGGCAAGGGAATGGCGACGGTGTGGGGGGTGGTGACCACAGCGTCGGGCACGGGGATCACCTCGCCGGTCTCTTCGTCAAAGGTGGCGCGGCCGTCAAAGATGTCGTCGTTGAGCAGGCCCACCTGGCGCGCCACGATGGTGGCGCTGGTGGCCGCGGCCGTCACGTTGGTGGCGGTGCGGGCCATGTCGGCGATCATCGAGATGGGCAGCGTCACGGCGATGAATTCCAGCGGCAAGCCGGCCGCGGCGAGCACCGTGGCCGCGGCAACGGTCGCGGTGCCGGGCACTCCCGCCACACCGATCGAGACGATGGTGGCGAGCAGGGCAAGCACCAGATAGTCCTGAATGGAGTAGTTCAGGTTGTAGGCGTTGATGCCCCACACGGCGATGAGGATGGGCCAGATTCCCGAGCAGCCGGGCATCCCGATGCTGGTGCCAAGCGGAGCCGTAAAGTGCGCCACCTCTGGGTGCACGCCAACGCGACCGGTCAGCATGGACGTGGTGACGGGAAGCGAACCCACCGAGCTTTGGGTGGTGAATGCGGTGAGTTGGGCGGGGGCGATCTTACGGAAGAACGCCACGGGAGAGAGGTTGGCGGCGGTGCGCAGCAGCACGCCGTTGACGAGGTAGGTGTCAACAAAGCACACCGCCCACGCCACGCCCAGCAGGCCAAGCAGGGACCAGAACTTGTCCGTGAGGTTCACGGAGTTGGCCACCACGGTGGCCGTCAGCGCGAGCACGGCGTATGGCGTGAGCTTGATGACGTAGCCCACGGCCTTGTAGATCACGAGCCGCAGCGCCTCGATTCCTGTGCGGAACGGGCGTACGGCCTTTGCGTCTTTGCGGGCCACGGCCAGGTAGGCGATGGCGACGGCCATCGAGATCAAGATGATGGGGATGATGTGGTTGGCGCCAAGGTCTCCCACCACGTTGACGGGGAAGAAGTCCACCACGACGTCGGTGAAGCTCTGCACCGAGTTCTGCAGCACGCTGAGCTCTTCGCCGCCCAACGTCTCGTTGACGCCGGAGCCGATGCCCAGCGCGAGCGCCACGCCCAGCGTGAGGAGTACCGCGATGACGTTGGTCAGCATGAGCCAGCCAAAGCTGCGCACCCCAACGGTGCGCAGCTTCTCGAGGCTGCCCAGCGAGGTGATCGAGGCGATGATCGACACCACCACGAGCGGCGCAACCGAGGCGAGCAGCAGGTTGATGTAGATGCGGCCGATGGGCTCGATCCACTCCGCGTGGCCGCGGCCAAGGAGGCCGATGCCGACCCCTACGCCGAGCGCGCCGAGCGTCAGCAGGCTGAAGTTGAAGCGGCGTCGGTTCAGTTGATAGATGCCGATGTACGAGGCCGCAACGGCGCTGAGTACGGCGAGGGCAGACCAGTTCACTGGTGTCTCCTTGAGGGATGGGGGTGGAGCTTTGGGGGGTGCGTCGTGGCAGCAGCGGCCCGACGCTGGGGCGCGGTTCAGGCCGACATTCGGCAGGGCATGACGTGGCACTTCACACAGGTGGCTGTGGTGGCCATGGCGTCAACTTCCCTCGCTCGCGGTGCGGAGCGCAGGAGGCGATCCATCAACCGATGACACATATGTACCATCGAATCGATAGGCATTGCAAGCGGCGGTCTGAAAATTACGGAGTCTCCCACCGGATGGGGCCCGAGTTTTGGCTGTTGAGCAGGGCATTTGCTCTGCTGAAGGGCTTGGACCCAAAGAACCCGCGAGACGCGCTCAGGGGCGATGGGTGTGCGGATTCGATGCGCGGGGTGTCCCCAAGAAGCGGAGCGAGCGACTGCGCGTCCCGGCCCCACAGGATCGCCACGAGCGGCCCACCCCGGGCCACGAGCGCCCGGATGGCCGCCTCGGTGAAGTGCTCCCAGCCCCTTCCGCGGTGGCTCGCTGGGGCGCCGGGGGAGACCGTCAGCACCCTGTTGAGCAGCATGACGCCTTGCGCTTGCCAGGGGCTGAGGTCTCCGCTGCGAAGTTCTTCTCCCGTGTCATTGCGCAGCTCCGTTGCCATGTTCTGCAGCGACCGCGGCAAGGGATGGCCCGATGGCACCGAAAAGCTCAGGCCCACGGGATCGCCCGGGGTGGGGTACGGGTCCTGGCCCACGATGAGCACGCGCACGTCTGCCAGTGGCGTGGTGAAGGCGCGCAGGATCGCGTCCGATGCCGGAAGGTAGCCGCGCCCGGCCGCGATCTCCTCGCGCAGGAACACGCCAAGCCGCGTCAGAGTCGGCTCCTGATCTGCAAGCGCTAGCGCCCAATCCGGTGCCACCTGCTCCCGCCACGACGCCATGGCGCCACCCTAGTGCGGAGGTGACCACAGCGTCGGGCGTAAATGACAGCGGTGTGATTCGCGAGTAGGCTGGCGGGCGAAGGGAGGACCATGGACAGCACGGCCCGCGTGATTGCGCCCCAAGCGCCCGCGTTGAGCGACCGCGACCGCGACATCCTCACCTTTGAGCGCCAATGGTGGCGATACGCAGGCGCCAAGGAGGACACCATCCGTGACCTCTTCTCCATGAGCGCCACGCAGTATTACCAAGTCCTCAACGCACTCATCGATACCGAGGCGGCGCTCGCGCATGATCCGATGCTCGTGAAGCGATTGCGCCGGATGCGGTCCGCCAGGACGCAGGGCCGCGCTCGCCAGTGGGCGGACTGACGCGGGGTACGCTTCACCCGTGAGCGACCAGTATCCGCCGGACGAGTTCGACGAGATCGCCAAGCGCGGCGGCCCTGTAGGCGTGCACCGCGCGCCCCGCCCGTGGTGGACCAAGCTCGTGGCCCCGGTGCTGGTGTTCCTCATCGCCGGTGCGGCCGCCTACCTCATTGCGAGTTACCTGTGGAGCCGCGACGTCAACACGCCGGAAGACCCCACGCCCACGATCTCGGAGACCTTCGAGTCCACGGTGACCCCCACGCCAACCTCGTCACCCTCAACATCGCCGTCGGTGACGCCCTCGCCAACGCCCACCGCCAAGGTTGACTACAGCGCCAAGATCGCGGTACTCAACGGCGCAGGCATTCAGGGCCTCGCCGCAACGCAGCAGTCCAAGCTGGCCGACGCCGGATTCGGCTCGGTAACGGCAGGCAACCTGTCTGGGGCCAGGCCATCCGCCAACGTGGTGGTGTACGCGAGCGACGAGTTCAAGGCAACGGCCACAGAGGTCGCCAAGCAGCTAGGCATCGACGATATCTCGCTCGACGTGCCGCGCACCGCCGTGGACGTCGAGGTTCAGCTGGTCACGGACCCGTCCAAGTAGCCGTTCCGCGAGGCGCGAACGCGCCCCGCGCGCGTTTGCACTCTTGGGGTGGGAGTGCCAGAATCGCATTAGCACTCTCGGCTTGAGAGTGCTAACCAGACCTCGGCTTTGCAGGTGAGGTGTGGGCGGCGGCGTGACGTGAACGCCGTTGGTCCACATCGTCCGTCGCGGGCACCGGCGAGGCCACCACCACCTTGAAAGGTGAACCACCCCATGGCAAAGATCATTGCCTTCGATGAGGAGGCCCGCCGCGGCATGGAGAGGGGCATGAACGCCCTCGCCGACGCGGTCAAGGTCACGCTTGGCCCCAAGGGTCGCAACGTCGTGCTGGAGAAGAAGTGGGGCGCCCCCACCATCACCAACGACGGTGTGTCCATCGCCAAGGAGATCGAGCTCGAGGAGCCGTTCGAGAAGATCGGCGCCGAGCTCGTCAAGGAAGTTGCGAAGAAGACCGACGACGTTGCCGGTGACGGCACCACGACGGCCACCGTGCTTGCCCAGGCGCTCGTGCAGCAGGGTCTGCGCAACGTCGCGGCCGGCGCCAACCCCATCGCCCTGAAGAAGGGCATCGACAAGGCCGTTGAGGCCGTGACGTCCGAGCTGCTCGACGCCGCCAAGGAGGTCGAGACCAAGGAAGAGATCGCCGCTACCGCGGGCATCTCTGCCGGTGACCCCGCCATTGGCGAGCTCATCGCCGAGGCGATGGACAAGGTCGGCAAGGAAGGCGTCATCACCGTCGAGGAGTCCTCTGCTCTGGGCCTTGAGCTTGAGCTCACCGAGGGCATGCGCTTCGACAAGGGCTTCCTGTCCGCGTACTTCGTCACCGACCCCGAGCGCCAGGAGGCCGTCCTCGAGGACGCCTACGTGCTGCTCATCGAGTCCAAGGTCTCGTCCGTCAAGGACCTGGTCCCCGTGCTCGAGAAGGTCATGCAGACCGGCAAGCCGCTGGCGATCATCGCGGAGGACGTTGAGTCCGAGGCCCTCGCCACGCTCGTGGTCAACAAGATCCGCGGCACGTTCCGCGCCGTGGCCGTCAAGGCTCCCGGCTTCGGCGACCGTCGCAAGGCGATGCTGCAGGACATGGCGATCCTGACCGGCGGCACCGTGATCTCCGAGTCCGTTGGCCTCTCGCTCGAGAACGCCACGCTCGACCTCCTGGGCCAGGCCCGCAAGGTTGTGGTGACCAAGGACGAGACGACCATCGTGGAGGGTGCCGGTTCCGCGGAGCAGATCGAGGGCCGCGTGCGCCAGATCCGCGCCGAGATCGAGAACTCCGACTCCGACTACGACCGCGAGAAGCTCCAGGAGCGCCTCGCCAAGCTCGCTGGCGGCGTTGCCGTCATCAAGGCGGGCGCGGCCACCGAGGTGGAGCTCAAGGAGCGCAAGCACCGCATCGAGGACGCCGTTCGCAACGCGAAGGCCGCCGTTGAGGAGGGCATCGTCGCCGGTGGTGGCGTGGCCCTCATCCAGGCCGGTGCCAAGGCGTTCGAGAAGCTCTCACTCGAGGGTGACGAGGCCACCGGTGCTCGCATCGTCGAGGTGGCCATCAACGCGCCGCTGCGCCAGATCGCGATCAACGCCGGCCTTGAGGGCGGCGTTGTGGTGGAGAAGGTCAAGACCCTCCCCGTGGGTCACGGCCTCAACGCCGCGACCGGCGAGTACCAGGACCTCCTGGCCGCTGGTGTGAACGACCCCGTCAAGGTGACGCGCTCTGCGCTGCAGAACGCCGCTTCCATCGCGGGTCTGTTCCTCACCACCGAGGCCGTCGTTGCCGACAAGCCCGAGCCCGAGCCGGCGATGCCCGCCGGTGGTGGCGACATGGGCGGCATGGGCTTCTAAACTCACGTCCATCACGAAGGCCCCCGAGGGAAACCTCGGGGGCCTTCGCGCGTTCGCGGGCGGGGCTCGCGGCGCGGGCGGCGCGCGGGTGGTGCTCCTGCGGGAGCCTCAGACACGCGCTGCGGTGAATCGTGCGCGCTGGGGGAGCGGGGCGCTTCGTGGATCCGAGCCCTGTTCGCCTAAGCGCCACGCTCCCGCAGGAGTGAAGATCGCCGCCAGAACGTGTCTGATGCTCCCGTACGGCACCCACGCGCCCACGCACCCGCTCAGCCGCGCCGCTGCGCGCCCGTGACGCGCAGCCCCGACGCGCGCAGACGCCGCACCAGTTCGCGTGAGTCCACGAGCAGCGCGCCGAGCTCCACGAGGGCGTCATAGCGCTCTGAGGGCACGTCGTAGTGATCGCGGTCAAAGGCCCGCTCGGGGATTCCCGCAGCGGCAGCAAACGTATGGAGCTCGTCCAGCGATGAGTCGGACACCAGATGCCCCCACACGCGGTCGTGCTTGGGCCACAGTGGGGGATCAAGCAAGATGGCCACGCCGCGAGCCTACGCCCGCTACCTCGCAAACATCCGGGCCGCCGTCATCTCCGCCTCCGCATAGCCGGTTGCGGCCGCACCGAGCGCCTGCGTGAGCGAACCGAGCGCGGCCTCGACCTGCGCCTGTGCGGCCCGCCACTGCGTCAGCACCTGCGCGAACGCGGTGGAGGCCTGCCCCTGCCAGCTGCCCTCAAGAGCCTGCAGATGCGCCACCAGCGCGGCCACCTCCGAGCGAATCGCCTCGCCGGACTGTCCCGCCCTAGCCGCAGCGCTCGCCACCTCGTCCGAATCAACGTGATACAGCATGTCCCTGTCCTTTCCGTAGGTGCAGGTGACGCTACGGCGTGGCGCTCCGTAGCGTCGGGCCCACCAAAGGGAGCTGTGGAAAACCGTGCCTGGGGATATCCAGGGGGATGCCGGCGCGGCGCCTAGTAGACTTATGCCGCGCCGAACACGCGGCGCTCAGACGTTCGCGAGGTTAATGTGCCCACCGGAAAAGTGAAGTGGTTCGACTCCGACAAGGGGTTCGGCTTCATCGCTGGCGATGACGGCGGCGAGGTCTTCCTGCACGCCAGCGCTCTGCCGGCGGGCGAGACCGTGCGCCCTGGCACCAAGGTCGAGTACTCGATCGCCGACGGCCGCCGCGGCCCCTCAGCGCTGACCGTCACGATCCTCGAGCCCGTGCAGACCCTCTCGCAGACCATGCGCAAGCCCACCGAAGACATGACGGTGATCGTCGAGGACCTCATCAAGATGCTCGACGGCGTCTCCACCAGCCTGCGCAAGGGCCGCTACCCCGACGGCGACAAGGGCAAGAAGGTCGCGGCCGTCCTGCGCGCCGTGGCCGAGCAGCTGGAGGCGTGATGGCCGACGCCGTGCTCACCGCGGCGGTTGACGTCGCCCGCGACGCCGCCATCGAGCTTGCGGAGGACGCGGCCGCGGTTGGCGAGCACCTGGGCGCGGCAGACAACGGCGACCGTGTGGTCACGCACACCTTTGTATGCACGCTTCCTGGCTATCGCGGCTGGGTGTGGGCGGTGACGCTCTCGCGCGCACCGCGCGGCAAGGACGTTGGCGTGGACGAGGCCAGCCTGTTGCCTGCCGACGACGCTCTGCTCGCGCCCGCATGGATTCCGTGGGCCGATCGCATCCGGCCCGGCGACCTCGAGCCGTCCATGGTGCTTCCGCTCATCGAGGACGACCCTCGCCTGGTCCCCACGTATGAGGTGACCAAGGACGAGGACGCGATGCAGATCTGGGAGCTGGGCCTGGGACGCGAGCGCGTGCTCGGCAGCGAGGGGCGCGAAGACGTGGCCACGCGCTGGTACCGGGGATCGCATGGGCCCACCGCGGCGTCGGCCATTGCGAGCGCCGAGCCATGCCAGACGTGCGCGTTCTTTGTGCCGCTGACCGGATCGCTGCGGCTCATGTTTGGTGCGTGCACCAACGAGTGGTCGCCCTCGGACGGCAAGGTTGTCAGCGTGGACCACGGGTGCGGTGCGCATTCGCAGACCACGGTGGAGCATGGCCCCACGCAATGGCCCGCCGCTGACCCCGTTTTTGCGTCCGACGTTGTGGTTCCGTTTGACCTCGGCGCGCCGGTGGAGGAGGCGGCTGAGGCTGTTGAGGCCGAGCCGGTGGCTGAGGTTGAGCCGGTGGCTGAGGCCGAGGCGGTGGCTGAGGCCGAGCCGGTCGCCGAGCCGCAGCCTTAGCGGAAGTTCTCGGTGGCGTACCAGGTGGTGTTGTCGGAGCTGTGCGCCACCCCGGCACCCATCGACGAGTAGGCCGGGTTCATGAGGTTGAGGCAGTGGCCGTTGGACCTCACAAGGTTGGCGTGCATCTTCTTCACGGCGGTAGCCGCGGAGTAGCCGCCGGAGCTGTAAACGGCCGCGACATTCTCGGCGCCGGGACGGTTGGGGTTGTGCGCGAGGCCGTCAAGCAGCGTGGAGGCGGTCTTGGCGTCGTTCTTCACCATGGTCTTGGACCACGACGTCGCCACCGAGGCCATGGACGATGACCACTTCAGCGGCTTGATGCCGAGCTTGGCGCGCTCCTTGTTCACGGCGGTGAGCAGAGCCTTGCCCGTGGATCCGGAGGCGCTCACAGGGTTGGGGTTGGCGCAGTACTGCTTGTACGTCTTGGTGGACTTCTTGACCGTCTTCTTCGCGGTGGTCTTCTTCACCGTGGTCTTCTTCACGGTCGTCTTCTTGACCGTGGTCTTCGTGGCGGTGCTCTTGGCGGGCACCTTGGCGACCTTGGCGGCGGGGGCCTCAACCTTGGGCACGGTGACGGTGATCTGCGGCACGGCGGCAACATTCACAGCGCTCGCGGGGGCGACCACGCCGGGTGTGACCAGGGTGCGTGCTGCGGCGACCTTGCCGGTGCCGCTGGCGTCGGTGGAGGCAGAGACGGGATCCACGTAGTGGGGGCCGGCAACGAGCAGCGTTGCGGCGATCGCCACGGGGAGGGCTCCCAGCAGGATGATCGGGGTGCGACGACGGCGGGGTCGGCGCGGGTCCAGGACATCCTGCTGTTCCGTCATGTCACCAATCTCTCCACGATGTATTCGATGCAAGCGATGAGAGCGGAGACATCGTCCGGATCAACTGCCGGGTAGACACCAACACGAATCTGGTTCCTGCCGAGCTTGCGATACGGATCGACATCGACGATCCCATTCGCTCTCAGGTGTCGACGCATCTCAGCTGCGTCGACGCCTGAAAGCAGGTCCAAGGTAGCGACCACTGGTGACCGATTTATAGGCTTTGTGATGTATGCCTCAGTGTGATGAAAATCACTCGCCCAGCTATAAAGCCGCCCGGACGAGTCCTCGGTGCGGGCCGCGGCGAACTCCATGCCGCCGTTGTCCAGCAGCCACTCCAGCTGTGCGCGCATGAGCACCAACGTGGCCACCGCTGGGGTGTTGAGGGTCTGGTTGGCGCGCGAGTTCTCGAGCGCCAATGCCAGCGAGAGCGAGTCGGGGATGTAGCGACCGCTAGCCGCGATCTGCTCGATCCTGGCGATGGCCCGCGGCGACAGGATCGCAAAGTACAGCCCGCCGTCGGAGGCGAAGTTCTTCTGCGGCGCAAAGTAATAGGCGTCGATCTGGCTCACGTCTACGCGAGTGCCGCCCGCGGCCGAGGTGCCGTCCACCACCGCGAGCGCCTCACCGATGCCCTGCGGGCGGCTGGGGTCTGCGATGGCGCCGGTTGAGGTCTCGTTGTGGGGCCATGCGTAGGTGTCGATGCCGTCCTGTGCCTGCGGCAGCACCACGTCGCCGTAGGCCACCTCGCGGATGCTCGAGGTCTCCAGATGCGGTGCGCGCGTGGTGGCCTGCGCAAACTTGGAACCGAACTCCCCGAACACGCTGTGCTGTGCGCGCTCGAGCACCAGGCCAAATGCCGCGGCGTCCCAAAACAGCGTGGATCCGCCGTTGGCGAGGATCACCTCGTGACCCTCGGGCACGGAGAAGAACTCCCGCAGCATGGCACGCACGTCGCCCACAAGGTTCTTCACGGGAGCCTGGCGGTGCGAGGTGCCGAGCACCGTGGGCTGGGCGGCGACAAGCGCGGCCACCTGAGCGTCGGTGATCTTGGACGGCCCGGAGCCAAAGCGGCCGTCCTTCGGCAGCAGGTGCGAGGGAATGGCGATGAACTCAGACATGCCTGACATCGTACGGGTGGCCGCCTGGCATGATTACGGGGTGATTCGCATCGGGCCGCGGCTCAAGTCCTACGCGTGGGGGCAGACGGATGCCATCCCGCGGATGCTGGGGCTGTCCGGCGCCGGCGGCCCCGTTGCCGAGGCGTGGTTCGGCGCTCACGAGAGCGACCCGTCGGCCCTTGCGGACGGCTCGGACTTGGCGGCCTTCATCGCCGCGGATCCCGCGGCCACCGTTGGAGACACGGCGTTGCCGTATCTGCTGAAGATCCTGGCCATCGCCTCGCCGCTGTCGCTGCAAGTGCACCCCTCCGCGGTGCAGGCACACGCCGGCTTCGCCGACGAGGACGCCGCGCACGTGGCGCGCGATGCCCCGCAACGCGTGTTCCGCGATGACCGTCACAAGCCGGAGCTCATCGTGGCGCTTACCCCCATGCGGCTTCTCGTGGGCATGCGCGGCACCCGTGAGCTGGCCCGGGACCTGCATCGCCTTGGTGCCGACTCCTTGGCGCCGCTGGTCACGGATGCGGAGTCGCTGCTTGACTACGTGATCGCGGTCCTTGGCGGCGACGCGGATCCGCGCATTCTGGACCGCCTGGCCTTGGTGCCGGAGGGCGATAGCGCGCTCGCGCTCGCGGGCAGGGCGGCGCGCGCCTTCCCCGGCGATCCCGGCGCGCTCGTGGCGCTCGCCATGAACCCCGTGCTGCTGCAGCCGGGCCAGGGCTGCTACGTGGCACCGCAAGTCATTCACTCGTATCAGTCGGGCATTGGCGTGGAGATCATGGCGAACTCCGACAACGTGGTGCGCGGCGGACTCACGCCCAAGGCCGTGGATATCGCCCGCCTTGAGGCGATCCTCGACGCACAGCCCTGCGCCCCGCGTGCGCCCACGATGCGCCGCGACGGCGCAGCGACGCTCTACACCGTCCCCGCAGACGACTTTGCCCTGGTACGCCTGGAGCACGGCAGCACCGCGCTGCCCGCTTCTGCCCGCATCGTCCTCGCGCTGTCCGACGCCGTGGTCACCACCGCGCACGGCAGCGAGCACCTGCGCGCGGGCGAGGCATGCTTCTTGCCGCTGTCCGACGGCCCTGCCGAACTCAGCACGGAAGGTGTCGCCTTTGTGGCGCTTCCGGGCGGCGGAGCGTGGGGCGGCGAACGCTAGGCTCGTTCCATGGCACGCATCGCCGTTTTTGGCACTGGATATTTGGGCGCCACGCACGCCGCTGGCATGGCAGAACTGGGCCATGAGGTGGTGGGGGTAGACATCGACCCCGCAAAGGTCGCGACCCTTGCTCGAGGCGAGGTGCCGTTCTATGAGCCCGGGCTGCCGGAACTGCTGCGCACGCATGTGGACTCGGGACGGTTGCGCTTCACCACGGACCCGCACGAGGCCGCCGACTTCGCTGACATCCACTTCATTGGCGTGGGCACCCCGCAGCGCAAGGGCGAGTACGCGGCCGACCTCACCTACGTGGATGCCGTCATCGACACCCTTGCGCCGCTCTTGACGCGGCCCGCCGTCATCTTTGGCAAGTCCACGGTGCCGGTGGGCACGGCGGCACGCCTGGCAGCGCGTGTGCGCGAGCTCGCCCCCGTAGGCGACGCGGCGGAGCTCGCGTGGAACCCCGAGTTCTTGCGCGAGGGCTTTGCGGTGGAGGACACCTTGCGGCCCGACCGCCTGGTGCTGGGCGTGGAGACCGGCAACGCGGGGCGCGCGGAGGCGGTGGCGCGCGAGGTCTACGCGTCCATCCTCGAGCGCGGCACCCCGTTCCTTGTCACGGACCTTGCCACCGCGGAGTTGGTCAAGGTCAGCGCCAACGCGTTCCTTGCGACCAAGATCTCCTTTATTAACGCGATCGCCGAGGTGTGTGACGCGACCGGCGCGGATGTGGTGCAGCTGGCCGACGCTATTGGCTACGACGAGCGCATCGGCCGCAAGTTCCTCGGTGCGGGGCTTGGCTTTGGCGGCGGATGCCTTCCCAAGGACATCAGGGCGTTCATGGCGCGTGCCGGGGAGTTGGGCGTTGACCAGGCGCTCACCTTCCTCAGAGAAGTGGACGCCGTCAACCTGCGCAGGCGAGAGCACGTGGTGCAGCTGGCCGCAGACGCCGTGGGCGGCAGCCTCAACGGGGCGCGTGTGGCCGTGCTGGGGGCCGCGTTCAAGCCCAATTCCGACGACGTGCGTGACTCTCCCGCCCTCGACGTCGCCGGCAAGTGCCACCTCGCGGGCGCTGACGTACGGGTGTATGACCCCAAGGCGGCCGCCAACGCCGCTCGCTTGTGGCCCACGCTGACGTACGCACCGTCCGCGCTCGAGGCGTGCCGCGATGCGGATGTGGTCATCGTGGCCACCGAGTGGACCGAGTTCCGCGAGGCCGACCCCACGCAGGTGGGGGAGGTGGTGGCGCACCGCCGCGTCATCGACGGCCGCAATTGCCTGCCGGCGCGCGAGTGGATCGACGCCGGGTGGACGTACCGCGGCATGGGACGGTACTCGCAGTGACGGACCTCATCGACACCACCGAGATGTATTTGCGCACCATCTATGAGCTGCGCGAGGACGGGGTGGTGCCCATGCGTGCGCGCATCGCCGAACATCTTGGGCATGCCGGGCCCACGGTGTCGCAGACCATCGCGCGCATGGAGCGGGATGGCCTGGTGACCGTGGACGCCACGGACCGGCATCTGGAGCTCACCGACCACGGCGAGCTCATCGCGGTGCGCGTGATGCGCAAGCATCGCCTCGCCGAGCGGCTCCTCACGGACGTCATCGGGCTCGAGCTGCCCTTTGTCCACGAGGAGGCGTGCCGCTGGGAGCACGTCATGAGCGAGCGCGTCGAGAAGCGCGTCATCGAGCTCATCGACGGCCCGCTGGTGTCGCCATATGGCAACCCCGTGCCGGGTCTTGACGAGCTGGGGATCACGCCGCGAGGGGGCGAAAAGCGGGACGAAGTGCCCCTGGCGGAAGAAATTTCTGACACTACTGTGAGGGCCGTGGTGACGCGCATTGGCGAGACCCCGCAGGCGGAGGCCCAGTTCCTAGATGACCTCACGCAATGTGGAGTCCTACCAGGGAAGACGCTGACTGCACGGCGCGGTGATGAGGGCATCGAGATCACCGCGGAGCACGGGTCCATGACCATCACAGAGGACGATGCCCGGCACCTCTTCGTGCTCCGTGACTGAGACATATTCGTGATCTTTGGGTACGATCGATGACTAGTAACTGACAGAGGAACGTCCTCAAAGGGAGTCCACACAAGAGGGAACGTGTCGCGGCGGCGGTGCGTTGAGGCTCCGAGACAACGACGCGCAGGCGGCGCGGAAGGAACGAAAATTTGAGTTACGGATACATGCGTGCCCGTGCACGTGCAATGGCCGCGGCAGCCTCTGCCGCACTGATAGTCGTCCCCCTCACCGGAGCCGCAGCAGCAGCACTGGTGACCTCGCAAGACCACCCGCACACCCCTGACGCGGCACGTGTGATGGCCGCAAACCTCGACCAGGCTTACGCCATGGCGGGTGCGCCTACGGAGATCTCGGCTGACGCCAACGCCGACTTTGCCGTGGACGCGCCCACCGTGAAGGTCAAGAAGAACCCGGCTCCCGTGGTCCACTCCGGTGGCACCGCAGTGGGCAACTCGCGGCCCGTGGTCGCGTCGGCCAAGGTGAAGCAGGCCATCGCCGGCTCCAAGGTCATCGCCTACGCCGCCACCTTCGTTGGCACTCCCTACAGGTATGGCGGCTCCACGCCCGCAGGCTTCGACTGCTCGGGCTTTGTGCAATACGTGTACAAGCACTTTGGCATCAACCTGCCGCGCTCGTCTGGCGCGTACTGGGGCGTAGGCACGCGAGTGTCGTCCCCCAAGCCGGGCGACATCATCGTGACCTCTGGCCACGTGGCGCTCTACGCCGGCAGCAACCTGCAGATCGACTCGCCGACTCCCGGCAAGACGATTCAGTTCCGCGCCATCTGGCAGTCGAACCCCACATACATTCGCGTCACGAGTTGACCGCCGCGTAAGGACGAGGGGCCCTGCGGGGCCCCTCGTTTCGCGTCTAGGGTGGTGTCATGCACATGAACCCCGCACCGCGGCTCGGCCGCGACGTTTCCGCGATCGGCCTGGGCTGCTGGCAGCTTGGCGCCGACTGGGGTGACGTCGCCGACGACACCGCCACCGCCATCCTCGACGCCGCGTACGACGCCGGCGTGACGTTCTTTGACACCGCAGACGTCTACGGCGATGGCCGCTCCGAGCGCACTGTTGGTGCCTTCCGCGCGCGCCACCCTGAGGTGTTCGTGGCCACCAAGATGGGCCGGCGTGCCAACCCGCACGTGCCTGAGGCCTACACGCTCGACGCCTTCCGTGCCTGGACGGACCGCTCCCGCGAGAACCTCGGCGTGGACACCCTTGACCTGGTGCAGCTGCACTGCCCGCCCACGGAGGTCTTCGCAGACCCCGCCACCTACGAGGCCCTCGACACCCTGGTGCAAGAGGGACGCATCGCACACTGGGGCGTCTCCGTGGAACGCTGCGACGAGGCGCTCGAGGCGCTGCGCCACGAGGGTCTCGCGAGCATCCAGATCATCGTCAACCTCTTCCGCCGCAAGCCGCTCGAGGAGGTCATTGCCACGGCGGCCGACTCTGGGGTGGCCATCATCGCTCGCGTGCCCCTAGCGTCGGGCCTGCTGAGCGGCCGGTACGACGAGAACACCCAGTTTGCGGCCAACGACCACCGCACCTTCAATCGCCACGGCGAGGCGTTCGACGTAGGCGAGACGTTCGCGGGAGTGCCGTACGAGATTGGGGTGGCCGCGGCGCGCGAAGTGGCCGCGCTCACGCCCGAGGGGTGGAGCACCGCACAGTTTGCGCTCGGCTGGCTCGCGCAGCAGCCGGGCATCACCACGGTCATCCCCGGTGCGCGCACGCCCGAGCAGGCCCGCGCCAACGCCGCGGCCGCGGATCTGCCGGCACTAGCGTCGGACGTGCTGGGGGAGCTGCAGGGGATCTACGACCGCGAGATCAGGGAGCACGTTCACGGCCGCTGGTGAGCGCCCGGTACCCTTGACGGGTCCCACGCGCCTGTAGCTCAGGGGATAGAGCACCGCTCTCCTAAAGCGGGTGTCGGCAGTTCGAATCTGCCCAGGCGCACTGTTGAGCCGGTTGGCCCCGCACGCCCTATTCGGCCGAGGCCAACCGCACCCGCAGCCTGCGCAGCTGGGTGCGAATCTGGGTGGGCACGCGGGGAGCGAAGGTGGACAGGTAGCGCTGGGTGTCCTCGGACTCCGCAAAGAGCGCCGCGGCGTCCACGGCCATGAGTTCGTCCCACTGCTGCGTGGTCATGCCGGCGGCCTGGTAGTCGATCTCGCCGGGAGCGGGGAGCACGCCGAGTGGCGACTCCACACCCTGCGCGGAGCCCTCGAGCCGGCCCAGCATCCACGCGAGCACGCGCACGTTCTCGCCAAACCCGGGCCATAGGAAGCGTCCGTCCGCGCCCTTGCGGAACCAGTTCACCTGGAACACGGCCGGCGGGTTCTCCACGCGCGAACCCACCGTGAGCCAGTCTTGCCAGTGGTCGGCCATGTGCAGCCCACAGAAGGGGAGCATCGCGAACGGGTCCCTGCGCAGCGTGCCCACCGTGCCCTCGGCGGCCGCGGTCTGTTCGCTCGAGAGCGTGGCGCCCATAAGCATCCCGTGAGCCCAACTGGTGGCCTGGGTCACGAGCGGGACGTTCGTGGCGCGTCGGCCGCCAAAGACCACCGCGTCGAGTGGGACGCCCTCAGCGGCATCCCACTCGTCCGCGATGGTGGGGCAGTTCGCCGCGGCAACGGTGAACCGCGAGTTGGGGTGCGCGGCCGGCTCCGGTGAGTCGGGAGTCCAGTCGCGGCCCTGCCAGTCGATGAGGTGTGTGGGCGGCTGGGCGGTGAGCCCTTCCCACCACACGTCGCCGTCGTCGGTCAGGGCAACGTTGGTGAAGATCGTGTCCTTGGCGAGCATCTCGATGGCCACGGGGTTGGTGGTGGGGGAGGTGCCCGGTGCCACGCCAAAGAAGCCCGCCTCGGGGTTGATGGCGCGCAGCCTGCCGTCCGCGCCGGGCGCGATCCACGCGATGTCGTCGCCGAGCGTCTCCACCTTCCAGCCCAGAAGCGAGGGGCGCAGCATCGCAAAGTTCGTCTTGCCGCAGGCGCTGGGGAATGCCGCGGCGATGTGCCGTGCCGCGCCGCGCGGGTCGGTGACCTTGAGCAGCAGCATGTGCGCGGCAAGCCAGCCTTGGTCATGGCCCAGCGCGCTCGCGATGCGCAGCGCAAAGGCCTTCTTGGCGAGGATCGCGTTGCCGCCGTACGCCGATCCGTACGACCAAATCTCTCGCGTGGCGGGGAACTGCACGATGTACTTGGTGGGGTTGCACGGCCACGGCACGTCCTCGTGTCCAGGCTCCAGCGGGGAGCCGACGCTGTGCACGGCGGGCACCCACGCCTCGCCGTCCGCGATGCGCGCCAGGGCGGCCGAGCCCATGCGCGTCATGACGCCCATGCTCACCACCACATAGGGGGAGTCCGTGACCTGCACCCCATAGCGCGTCATGGGGCCGCCAACGGGACCCATCGCGAACGGCACCACGTACATCGTGCGGCCGCGCATCGCGCCGCGGAAGAGGCCTTCCAGCTCGGCGTGCATCGTGGACGGTTCGCGCCAATTGTTGGTGGGGCCGGCGTCGGCCTGGTCTGGGGTGCAGACAAAGGTGCGCGATTCCACACGGGCAACGTCGCTGGGGTGCGAGCGTGCCAGGTAGCTGTTGGGGCGCAAGGCGGGGTTGAGCCGCACGAGCGTGCCGGCCGCGACCATGCCGTCGATGAGCCGGGCGCGCTCTGCCGCAGATCCGTTGCACCACACCACGTCTTGGGGCGTGGTGAGGTGGGCGATCTCGTCAACCCATGCGGCAACGTCCCGCGGGACGGCTGTGGCGGCGGTGGGTGGCAGCTCGGTGATGGTCACGATGACTCCTAGAAAAGTAGTGCTCGTTCTTCACGTTATGGGGTGTGAGCGGCGCTTAGCGGCCCTTGTGAGCGAGAAAATTGGCAAAAGTTTCGCTAGGGTGAATCCATGGAGGATCTGAGCTATGTGGGGCGGCGCATCCGGCACTTTCGCGGGGTCAAGGGGCTCACGCTCGCCCAACTTGGCGAGGCGGTGGGCGTGGTGCCCAGCCAGCTATCGCTCATCGAAAACGGCAGGCGAGAGCCGCGACTGACGCTGCTCTCGGCAATCGCCGCGGCGCTTGACGTGTCCGTCACCGATCTCATCGAGGCCACCGCCCCCACCGCGCGCGACGCGCTCGAGGTAGAGCTGGAGCGCGCCCAGGCCGGCTCCGCCTACCGTGAGCTTGGCTTGCCGCAGTTGCACCCCACGCGCTCGCTTCCCGACGACGCCCTCACCGCGCTCGTTGGCCTGCATCGCGAACTGGACCGCCGCTCGCGGCAGGCCATCGCCACGCCCGAAGAGGCCCGCCGTGCCAACACCCGCCAGCGGCTGCGCATGCAAGAACTGGACGACTACTTGCCGCACATCGAGGAGATCGGCGAGGAAGACGTGGCGGCGGCGGGCCACCGCTCTGGTGCCCTGACCCACCGCACCGTAGGCATCATGGCCGAGCGCCTTGGCCTGGAGATTGTTCACGTTGACGACCTCCCGCACTCCGCGCGCTGCGTGCTTGACCTGGACGGCGGCCGCATCTTCATCCCGCCCGCGTCCATTCCCGGTGGTCACGGCCTGCGCTCGCTCGCGCTGCAGGCCATGGCCCACTTGCGGCTGGGGCACCAGGCGCCCACCGATTACGAGGACTTTCTGCGCCAGCGCCAAGAGGCCAGCTACTACGCCGCCGCGTGTCTCATGCCGCGCACCGCCACCGTGGCCTTCCTCACCAAGGCGCGCGCGGACCGCGACATCGCCATCGAAGACCTGCGCGACGCGTTCGGTGTGACCCACGAGGCGGCCGCGCTGCGCTTCAGCAACCTCGCCACCGCGCACCTTGGCATGCGCCTGCACGTGCTGCGCGTTGACGGCGATGGCTCCGTCATCAAGGCCTACGAAAACGACGGGCTCCCGCTGCCCGTTGACGTCACCGGGTCCACCGAGGGCCAGCTGGTGTGCCGTCATTGGAGCGCGCGCCGCGCCTTCGCTCGGCGCGCGCGCACCACCGAGTACTACCAATACACGGACACCCCGGCCGGCACGTTCTTTGAGTGCACCCAGACCGGCTCCACCGGCTCCGACGAGTTCTCCATCACGCTTGGCGTGCCGTTTGACGAGTCCAAGTGGTTCCGCGGCCGCGAGTCTCGCCAGCGCGCCGTTTCGCGTTGCCCTGACGCCTCCTGCTGCCGCCGGCCCGACGCTGCTGTCGCCGCCCGCTGGAATGGCAAGACCTGGGCGAGTCCCCGCGTGCACGCCCACATCTTCTCGCCGTTGCCGCAGGGCACGTATCCCGGCATCGACGACCAAGAGCTCTACGAGTTCCTCGAGGCGCATGCGGAGCGCGCGGCAGAGTAACGGTGGAGGGTGTGGAGAGGGCAAACTGACCGCCCGGTAGCCTCGGCGGGCATACGCTTGACCGTGTGACCGCCACCCCCACCAGCGCCCGCCGGGTGTGGGGCATCTATGTGGC
>Ga0222423_1000407_pt1 | contig 32054 bp, 27 predicted proteins | sample 3A0metagenome_FD_182472 | JGI IMG/M metagenome (GOLD analysis project Ga0222423, IMG submission 182472) | Enriched microbial communities from leaf-cutter ant dump, University of Wisconsin, Madison, United States - 3A0 (version 2) | ecosystem: Environmental > Terrestrial > Nest > Insects nest >...
ATCCACATCGCCGGCGTCAGTATTTTCGGTTGCGTCACTGTCTGCCGCGTCGGCCCCAGCCGAGTCATCGCTGTCCAGTGCGTCTGAGTCGGACTCGTCCGTGTCAGATGCGTTGCGGTTACGCCGTCCACGTCCGCCACGGCGGCGTCGACGGCGCGGCGAGTCCTCAGACTCGTCGTTCTGCTCGCTCGACTCATCCTCGTCGGATTCGTCGTGTGCGTTGTCTTGGTCGTCTTCCGTGTTACGTACGGCCTGTTCGAGGGTTTGGGTACCGTCGTTCTTCTCGCCCTCGCTGGCGTTACTTGCGCCACGGCGGCGCTGGTTGCGGTTGCGGCGTGTGGCCTGTGGCGCAACTTCCGCAACTGCCTCTTCAACTTCTTCAGTTTCTTCAGCCTCGTCAACAACTGGTTCCGGCGCGGCCGTGAGGTCCGGTGCTTGGAAGAGCAGTGCCGTGGTGGCAAGCCGTGGGCGTGCTGGCGCAGCCGCTGGCTGCTGCTCCACAGGCGCTCCGCTGCCGTCTGAAAATACCTGCCCGCGCCCGCGTGAACGTGTGCGGGTGGTCCGCTCAGATCTGCCGCTGGTTGCGCCAGTGCTTTGCGACGATTCTGCTTGCTTTTCGCCGCCGTCCTGAGTACCAGCAGACCGCTTTGCCGTTTTGGTTTCCGTCCTGATTGCGCCGGACTCTAGCTGAGCAGGCTCGGCAGCCTCTGCTGCAGCAGTCTCGGCATTAGCCGATTTAGTTTTCTTAGCGCCGTTCTTACCCGAGTTCTTGCCTGAAGCCTTGCTCTTACCAGCACCGGCCTTGCCAGACTGTGCCTTTTCAGACTGTGCTTTTTCAGACTGAGCCTTCTTTGCTGCACCCTTCTCGGAACTTGTATCAGCGTCACGCGAGGTTGCGCTGGTAGCTGGGGCTTCGTCGGAAATCTGGGCGGGCTTACGAGCAGACCGCGAGCGCGTGGACGAACCTTTAGCCGAGGATTTTTCCGCCGACTTCTCCACGGCCTGGTTGCGCTCATTAGCGGCGCCTGCCTGCTGTGCAATCTCACTTGCGGTGCCGGAAACCGCTACTGAAGCGCCTGCGGCGCGGCCAGTGGATGTAGCACGGCGCGAACGGCGAGGGGCAGTCGCGGTGGGCTGTTCGGTGGCCGGGCTCGAAACTACGGTGGCGTTACCTACCGTGGTCTTGGGCGCTGCGGCTGTGGGCTGCTCTGCGGTCAGGAACTGAACGGGCGCTGCCACTGGTGACGAGGTAGCACGGGTAACACGGCGGCGGGCCGGCTTTTTCGGGGCCTCGCCTGCGTCCGAAGTGTTGATGTTGTCATCATTGAGAGTCACTGTGTGTGCTCCAAACTCGCCGCAAATGACCGTTCCACACTCACGAGCCGGTTGCGGCGTCATAGTCGTCCTTACGGGATGATGAGTCCCGCGGACGGAAGTCCAAAGGTTGGGAACCGCACAAGCTGGCGAGCGATCGTGCCATTCAACGTACCTGCTTCTCGCACCGTGCTGCGCAAATCAACCTGCGATTTGCGTCATCTCAGCGTGAGAATCGAGTACCTTGCACTGGCAGATCCGCGTTCGCGGCTGGCTCGTGCGTGTTCGCTGTTGTGTGGACGTGTGGTGCCCACGCAGGATCCAGTATCTCACAGGGGTCTGACAGACCGGGTATTGAACAGCCAACTTAACCTTTGAACACTGCCGTTTGGGTGGGTACGGGTATTTTTCTTACAACGCCAAGGAAAAATGCACAATCTTGGTCCACAACGTGACGGGCCGGGCCCAAAGTCCCTGTTTCTGACGCGTGTCATAAAGACGTCAGCAAACCACCTCGTCGGGAAGTTTCCTCACGTAACTGGCGCAGACAAGCCCGAATCACGATCACACCTCACAACCAGATGGGGACCTAGGTCCCACGCATAAAAAACTAAACGGCCTAGCGTCAGTCGTGGAAGGTATTTTCGCAACAATCTCTCACGCTGGAGAATCATGGAGTCCTTGGACATTGCCCGGTGGCAATTCGCAATTACCACCGTCTACCACTTCTTCTATGTCCCACTGACCATCGGTCTGGCACCCCTCGTAGCAATCATGCAGACCATGTGGGTTCGCACCAACGATGAACGCTGGCTCAAACTCACCAAGTTCTTTGGCAAGCTGCTCCTGATTAACTTTGCCATCGGCGTAGTCACCGGCATCGTCCAAGAGTTCCAGTTCGGCATGAACTGGAGCGAATACTCACGCTTTGTGGGAGACGTGTTTGGCGCTCCCCTGGCTATGGAAGCTCTCGCAGCATTCTTTGTTGAGTCCACCTTCCTTGGGCTGTGGATCTTTGGCTGGGACAAACTCAACAAGAAGGTTCACTTAGCCACCATCTGGCTCGTTGCAGGCGCCACCACACTCTCCGCGTACTTCATCCTGGCCGCCAACTCGTTTATGCAGCACCCCGTGGGCGCGGTGTATAACCCTGAGACCGGCCGCGCCGAGATGGAATCTATCTGGGCAGTGCTGACCAACAACACCGTGCTCGCGGCCTTCCCCCACACCATTACCGCCGCATGGCTTACGGCTGGCACGTTTGTGGCCGGAATCGCCGGCTGGTGGATGGTCCGCGAGAAGCGCCGCGGTAACGCTGAGATAGCAACCGGCGTGTATCGCCGCGGGTTCCGTTTGGGCCTGTGGGTTATGGTCATTGCCGGAGTGGGTCTGTTTATCTCGGGCGACGCACAAGCCAAACTCATGTTTGAACAACAACCCATGAAGATGGCAGCGGCTGAGGCAATCTGCGAGACCCCAGACGGCGGCACACCGTTCTCCTTGCTCGCCATCGGTGACTTTTCCAACGACTGCGAAAACGTCAACCACGTACTGTCCGTACCAGGTGTGACCTCATTCCTTGCCAAGGGCGACTTCAACTACCAGTTGTCCGGCATCAACGACCTTCAAGCGCAATACGCCGAAAAATACGGCCAGTTTGATGAGAACGGCAAGGAAATCAACTACGTTCCTGACCTGACCATGACGTACTGGTCCTTCCGCCTCATGATTGGCTGGGCGGCCTTCTCCGCAGCGCTCGCCCTAGCCGGACTCTGGCTGACCCGCAAGGGCCGCACCCCAGACAACAAGTGGCTGGGCGTGCTGGGGATCATTGCAATCCCCACACCGTTCCTTGCCTCCTCGTTCGGCTGGATCTTCACCGAGATGGGCCGCCAACCGTGGGTTGTTGCGCCTAACCCGAACGGCATTGCAGATATCCGCATGTTGACTGCGGACGGTGTCACCACCGTTCAAGGTGCAGGCGTAGTCCTTGGCTCGCTCACGGTGTTCACCATCGTGTACACCTTCTTGACCTTCATCTGGGCCCGCCTGATCTGGCGGTACATGGCACATGGTGCCCCAGCCACGGTCTTTGACGAGTCCCCCGAGGCCAACCCGGATCGGGAAAACGACCCGGACGCCCCACTCTCCTTTGCCTACTGACATCTGATCCAAAGAAAGGAACGAGAACATGGATTACGAATTCCTCAACGTCCTGTGGTTTATCCTCATTGCCATTCTCTGGACCGGATACCTGGTACTCGAGGGCTTTGACTTTGGTGTGGGAATGCTCCTGCCCATCCTGGGTAAAAAGGAAAAGGAACGCCGCCTGATCATCAACACTATTGGTCCACTGTGGGACGGCAACGAGGTGTGGCTGCTCACTGCAGGTGGCGCAACCTTTGCCGCATTCCCCGAGTGGTACGCCTCGATGTTCTCCGGCTTCTACATTCCACTGCTGATCATCTTGATCTCGTTGATCATCCGCGGTATCTCCTTTGAGTACCGCTCCAAGATCGAGTCAGTGACATGGAAGAAGTGGTGCGATACCGGCATCATCGTGGGTTCCTGGGTTACCTCAGTGCTGTGGGGCGTGGCCTTTGCCAACCTCGTACGCGGCGTGGAAATGGACGCAAACCACCAGTTCACCGGTGGATTCTTCGCGCTGCTCTCCCCCTTTGCACTGCTTGGCGGCGTGGTAACTCTGCTGTTGTTCCTGCAACACGGCGCAGTATTCCTAGCCCTCAAAACTGATGGCGAGATCCGGGCTAAAGCAACTGCGCTCGCCGCGAAGTTCTCGCTCGGCTCCATTGCCGCCGCGGGTGTCTGGGCAATCTGGGGTCAGCTTGCTTACGGCAAGGGCTGGACATGGGCACCTGTGCTCATCGCGGCAGGCTCGCTCGTGGCGGTTTACCTCACTAACCGCAAGGGTAAGGAAGGCTGGGCGTTCGTGTTCTCGGCGCTGGCAATCCTTGCCGCTGTGGTGTTCATCTTTGGCTCCCTGTTCCCCAACGTTATGCCGGCGTCCAACAACGCTGACTACTCGTTGACCATCATGAATGCGTCTTCAACCCCATACACCCTTAAGGTCATGTCCTGGGTGGCGGTCTTCCTAGTACCAGTGGTTCTGGGCTACCAAGCGTGGACCATCTGGGTATTCCGCAAGCGCATCAAGGTAGAGCACATCCCCGAGCCAATCGGCCTCGAATCACTGTCCGTTCCCAAGGGAACTTTTGGAGCATAATCCGCAGTGAAACCCCTTGACCCACAACTCCTTAAGGTGGCGGCCCCAGCCCGCGGCTACGTCGTATTGACCGCCGTGCTCGGGGCCGTCACCGCGGGACTTGTTGTTGCCCAAGCCCTGCTCATCGCCGCAGTCATTGCGCCTGTTATCTCATCAGGTGCGCACTTTGCCCAGGTGCGCAGTCAGGTGCTGTGGCTCGCTGCAGTAGTAGTGGCGCGGGCAGTCGTCAGCGGCTTGCAGGAGCGCTACGCGCATCGCTCCTCGATCCGGGTCATCGTGGAACTTCGCCGTAAAGTGATCGAACGCGCCGTGGAACTCGGCCCACGTTGGCTCAGTCTTCCTACCGCTACCGGCTCAAACGGCTTGGACGTGGTCACGCTGGCCACGCGCGGCCTCGATGATCTGCGGCCCTACTTTGTGCGCTATCTGCCCCAACTTCTCCTAGCTGTTACGGTCACTCCTGCCACCCTCGTGGTGGTTCTGACCCAGGATTGGGTGTCTGCCGCAATCATCGCGGGCACCATCCCGCTCATCCCGATCTTCATGATCCTTGTTGGCCGCCTTACTCAGGACACGAGCGCTCAGCGCCTAGCCACCATGTCTCGACTGGGCGCCCAGGTTCTTGACCTCATCGCGGGTCTACCCACCCTGCGCGCCTTTGGCCGGGAACTTGGCCCCATTAAACGAGTCAAAGTACTTGGCGAGGCATACACCACCTCCACTATGCGCACCTTGCAGGTGGCGTTCTTGTCCGGTCTTGTCCTCGAACTGCTCACCACTCTTTCCGTTGCGCTCGTGGCTGTTGGGGTTGGCTTGCGCCTTGTTTACGGCCACCTTGGTTTGGAAATCTCGCTTGCCATCATCATGCTGGCACCTGAGGTTTACTTGCCTATCCGAAATGTAGGTATGCACTTTCACGCCTCTACTAACGGTATTGCCGCATTCAATTCCGCGCTGGCCGTCCTAGCTCACCCGCTTTCTGCACGGGGAACGACTACTGCGCCTAACCTCAAATCCACGGTCCTGAGTTTTGAGGGCGTAAGTGTGGCAGCACCTGGCCGCGATCTGTTGGCTCCCAACGCGCTTTCAGCTCAGGTCCGTCCAGGCGAGTTGACCGTGCTCACTGGGCCGTCTGGCGCGGGTAAGTCCACTGCAGTCCTCGCCTTGCTCGGACTTGTGGACCTGTCTGCGGGTCGGATTGTGCTTGCGCCAGCGAACCAGCACACTGCTACTTCCGTTGATCTTGCTGAGATCGATCCGCGCTCGCTGTGGTCTCAGGTCAGTTGGCTAACCCAGCGCGGCGCGCTTGGTCCAGGCACGCTGAAGGAGGTGCTCAACGCGGATCGTCCCGCTCCTGCTACCGCTGCGGAGTTGGCAGAGGCCATCGAGTTGGCCGGTCTCACAGACGTAATTGCGCAATTGCCGCAGGGCTTGGCCACCCGCATTGGCACGGGCGGCGTGGGATTGTCCGTGGGCCAGCGCCAGCGCATTACGCTTGCTCGTGCAGTATTGTCCCCCGGCCAGTTGGTGATTCTCGACGAACCCACGGCTCACTTGGATGCCGTCACCGAGGCACATGTGCTGGGTACGATTCGCGCGTTGCGCGATCAAGGCCGCACCGTGCTTGTACTCGCGCACCGCAGTTCTTTGGTGGCATTGGCCGACACCGTCATCGAGGTTTCGAGCTCTGCTGCCGGATGTGGCGCCCTCGTTGAGGAGGCTGCCCGTGCCTAATCATTCCGCTAGCGCCGAGGAGCGCTCAACTGTGGATTCGGTATCTACTATTGCGGTTCCTGCGCCGCTTCGCAGCGCACTTGCCCTGCTGCACATTTCCAAACGAGAGGCAGCCCGCGCAGTATTCTTTGGCGTGTTGGCACTTGGCTCATCCATTGCGCTGGCGGCAACATCTGCTTGGCTCATTGCACGGGCCTCACAGATGCCCCCTGTGATGCAGTTAAGTGTGGCTACCGTCTCAGTGCGCGCATTCGGCGTTTCGCGGGGCGTATTCCGTTATCTTGAGCGCCTTGCTTCCCACTCGGTTGCGCTCAAGGGCATGGCAAACCTGCGAACCGAGATCTATGGCCGGCTCGCCGCCGGACGCTTAGACACGATCTCGGCGCTGCGCCGCGGTGACTTGCTTGCCCGTGTGTCCAAGGACGTGGATGATGTTGGCGACCTCGTGGTTCGCGGTCTCCTGCCGGGCATCGTTGCGGCGATCCTTTCGGCCGGATCGGTGGCTTTTGTGGGGGCGTTCCACGTTGGCGCTGCGGTGGCCCTTGCATTGTGCATCGTATTGGCCGGCGTTCTAGCACCATGGCTCGCCCAGCGCGCCGCCAAACAGACCGAACTGCATGGCTCCCAGGCTCGCGCAGATATGTCAGCGCTAAGTCACGAGATAGTCACCCAATCCGCTGAAATCACGGTGGCCGGTACGCTTACTTCCCGGTTACAGGACCTAGCACGGATCGAGTCACGCCTCGCGGACGCAACCGACCGTTCCGCACGCATGGAGGGTATGGCACAGGGCATTTCCACCTTCGCGCTCGGCGCATCTGCGCTGCTTGCCGCCGTGCTGGGTATTCCCGCAGTGGTTGATGGCTCGCTTGCACCGGTGGAGTTAGCGGTCATCGTGCTCACCCCGCTAGCAGTGTTCGAAATCCTGCAACCACTATCCGCAGCGGCAATCCAAATGCACACGTCACGCCAAGCCGCAACGCGCATTATGACACTGCTGACAGCAGCTCAACCGGGTGTAGTACAAACCGGCACAGCCCAGCCCACCGCATTCCAGCCCACCGCATTCCAGTCCGGCGCAACCATACGCAACGCAACCACACCGGAACCCGGCTCAAACCACCGAACGCAGCCAGAATCGTCGGAAATCAGGCCCGCAATCCACCTCACCGCACGCAAACTAGCCACCGGGTGGCCAGGACACACCGTCCTTGACGGGCTGGACCTCGACGTAAGCCCGGGGCGGGCAATCGCGCTAGTGGGCGAGAGCGGAACCGGCAAAACCACCACGCTCATGACACTGGCAGGACTGCTTAAACCACACGCCGGACAAATCCAGGCAAACGGGCAAAACCTTGCAGAAATAGATCATCACGAACTAGCCAAAGACGTACTCTTCCTCTCCGAGGACGCCCACATATTCGAAACCACCGTGTACGAGAATCTGCGCGTAGCACGCGCCAACCTCACCCGCACCGAGGCGCACCAAGCCCTCGAACAAGCCGGACTCGGCGCATGGCTGGACCAACTGCCAAACTCCCTAGACACCGTCCTCGGATCAAACGCAGCCACCATCTCCGGAGGCGAACGGCGCAGACTCCTCCTCGCACGGGCACTGTGCTCCACGGCCAGCGTGCTCTTGATCGACGAACCCGCCGAACACCTCGACCCAGCCACCGCAGACCGCCTATTGACGGACCTCATCGCCCAAGGGCGCGCCCGCACAACAGAAGGCAAACCAGCAGGTAAATTCGCAGGCAGCAGGAACGCACGAACCGTCATCATCGCGACACACCGGCTCACTCCCCTGCACAAAACTGACGAGGTCCTTATCCTGCAAGAAGGAAGGATCACAGACCGCGGCACCCACGCGGAACTGACCCAGCGAAACCGCGCCTACGCCCAAGCGCTCGCCGCAGAAGCGAGCACAATCTAAGGAGCCCACGTGATACCAGCAGAAGCCGACGCAATCGAGCGCGAAAAGTGGCTCAGTGCCGGATCTGAAATCACCACGATGCTGCTCCAAGGACAGCCGGAAGAGGACGTACTCGAGCACATCGTGACCGTGGCGCGCGAAATCGCCCACGCAGACGCAGCCCTGCTCATCCTGCCCGGACTCAAGGGCGAACTCGTGGTGGAAATCGTACGCGGCTGGGGCACCGAGGATCTGCTGGGACTGTCCATGCCACGTGACGGTGTGGCTTGGACCGCGCTACGCACCGGACGCGCACGCAACATTCCCTCGCTCGCCACCGCCCGATCCATCGCGGTGCCTGAAATGCGCCGATACGGCCCCGCACTTTACGCGCCAATGGGCACCACAGAAAAGCCCGTGGGCGTGCTCGTGCTATTACGCAAGGTGGGGCAAGAATCGTTCATTTCTAAGGACCAGGAACGCGCCTCCACCTTTGCTGATCAGGCTGCGCTCGCTCTTGTGATCTCCGAGGCCCGCCAAACAAAGGACATGGGCAAGCTCGTTGAAGAACGCGAACGCATCGCACGTGACCTGCACGATCTTGCCATCCAGCAGTTGTTTGCCACCGGCATGCAGCTGGAGGTGGTACGCCGCCGTGCTGCGCGCGGACTGGACAAGGCCGGGTTGATTGCAATTCTCGACGAAGCCCTAGATAACATCGACAACTCGGTGCGTGAGATCCGCTCCATTGTTCACTCGCTGCGCGATCCCGATGCGGCCACCGGGTTGGTGGAACGCCTGCGCCGCGAAACATCACTTGCGCGCACCGGGCTCGGGTTTGCGCCTTCGCTCGTGATCACCCTCGACGACCGCTCGCTGGGCGTGCTTGACCAGGACGAACAGGTTATTGATGATCTGGTCAACCGCTTCCTTACCGACGATGTCCTCGCGGTGTGCCGTGAGGGGCTCGCCAATGCGGCCCGCCACGCCCAGGCACAGTCCGTGGCTGTGCGCGTGGCGGTGACCAGCCCGCAGATGAGCGAGGACGGCATTGGCCGCGTGGACGTTGAGGTTGAGGACGACGGTATTGGCCTGCAGTTTGTGTCTGGACGTAAGTCTGGCACTTGGAATATTGCAGCTCGCGCCCGCCAGCACGGCGGCGACTACGTGCTCGAGAACTCGCCGTCTGGCCAGGGTGCGATTCTGCGTTGGAACGCCCCGTTGCGTTCCAACCGCACTATTGAGCAGGAAGCGCTTGGTGCGGAGGCTGCCATTGACGCGGCGGACTTGCCGGAGGAGTGGAAGTTCCAGGGCTAGTTCTGCTGGGTTGCTAGATTGGTTGGCGGGGTTGGATTAGTTGGCGGGGTTGGATTAGTTGGCCGGGCCGGACCGTCTGGCTGATTTTCGACGAATCATAAAGTAGGTGGGCACCTCCCGTTTGGGAGGTGCCCACCTACTTTGTGTCTTCATTAGCCAACACTGCGCCGCTGAACTGGCGTCAGGTCAGTTCTTACCTGGCTCACTCGCCCATGCGTGGTGCTTGCGTGCTGCCACCCACGCGGCAACCTGCGTGCGGCGCTGCAGTCCCATCTTGGCGAGCAGCGAGGTGATGTGGTTTTTCACGGTCTTTTCCGCGATAGATAGGCGTTCTGCGATTTCACGGTTGGACAGGCCCTCACCAATCAGTTCAACCACGCGCAGTTCACTTGGGGTCAGATCCTCGGTGGGGTCATCGTGTTCCTTGCGGCGGCGGGTGACCGTGCGGTCGTCGAGAAGAACTCGACCGGCGGCAACTGCGCGCACCACCTCTGCGATTTCTGCGCCACGAACTGACTTAAGCACGTATGCTGCAGCGCCAACCTCAAGGGCGGCTGCGAGCGCGGTGTCATCATCAAACGAGGTCAAGACGATTGCGCGTATGTCTGGGCGGTTGGCGCGCACCGAGCGCATCAGGTCAATTCCGGTGCCGTCTGGCAGTTGCAGGTCAACGAGCATGACCTGCGGGTTTACGAGTTCGGCGCGGCGTACACCCTCGGCTACACTTCCGGCCTCAGCCACTACGCCCATGCCATCTGCGCGGTCGATGACCTCGGCGATGCCGCGGCGCACGACCTCGTGATCGTCCACAATCATGACGCGAATGTCTGCGCCGTTCAGGTTGCTAGTGTTATCCACCCCTCAAGTTTAGGGCACGGGTCACATAATCGCTGGCAAGCGCGCGTGCCGGTGACATATCTGTGATGGTTCCGGCACGTTGTGGCGTCTATGTGACACAGTGGGTTTATGCAGATTCTTGTTCCACTGACCGTAACCGAGTCGCTCCCCCTTATTGATGGGGTGGAGTACACCTACTACGACCACACTAAGGTGCTTAGCGATTCCATGTTGGATGCACAGTGCCTCGTGGTGTGGGGAAATCCACGTGCACAGTTGGAGGATGCGCGTGATCGGATGACATCGTTGGAGTGGATCTGCGCATTGTCCGCTGGCACGGACCTCATTGAGTCGGTGGGGTTTGGCAGTAATGTGCGCGTCACCAATGCGAGTGGGCATCATGACGGTCCGGTGGCTGAGCATACGCTCATGCTTATTTTGGCTGCGGTGCGCCGTTTGGACCGGTTTTATGTGGCGCAGCAGGAGGGCCGGTGGGCTACTGAGCTCACGGGGATTCAGCCTCCGGGTGTGCAGCGTGATCCTTCGGTTGGGTTCCCTGGCATGGCTACTGTGCGGGGTGCTCGGGTGACGATTTGGGGCTTTGGTTCGATTGGGCAGCGTTTGGCGCCGTTGCTTGATTCGCTTGGTGCGCAGGTAACGGGTATTGCCCAGAGCGCTGGTGAGCGCGTTGGTTTCCCTGTGGTTGGGGTGACTGACGCGTTGGAGCAGGTGGCTATGACTGACATTTTGGTCAATATTTTGCCGGCCACGCAGGCTACTGCGGGAATCATGGGTAAGGCTGTGTTTGATGCGCTTCCAGCACACGCTTGGGTGGTGAATGTGGGCCGCGGCGCTACTATCGACGAATCTGCCTTGGACACAGCGTTGCGTGCGGGTTCGATTGGCGGGGCAGCGTTGGATGTTTTTGCTACCGAGCCGCTGCCCGCTGATTCGCCATTGTGGACGGCACCAAACATGTTGATCACTCCGCATGCGGCGGGTGGCCGGCCACTCGGCATTGAGGATCTGATTGGTGAGAATGTGCGCAGGTTCTTAGCTGGCGAAGCATTGCACAACCAGGTCAACTAGACGTCAACTAGACAACTGGGTCAAGTAGGCCCTGCGGTTTCCGCCACGCGCGTCTTTGCAGACCTCGGGACCGCCTACCGCCGGGGTTTGGTCTGACACTTTGGGCACCAAAAACTCGAACGGTTCATGAACTCACTGCGCTTCATCGGCGTACCGCAACGCCTACACGGCTCGCCCTCACGCCCGTAAGCGTTCAAGGACCGGGAAAAGTAACCCGATTCTCCGTTGACGTTGACATACAGGTCATCAAAGGACGTTCCACCCTGGGACAGTGCCTGCGTCATCACGTCAAACGCGTGGTCCAAAAGACGATTAAGCGTAGGCCTGCTTAACACGCTGGCCGGCCGCTCCCCATGTACTTGCGCACGCCACAGGGACTCATCCGCATAGATATTGCCAATCCCAGACACCACAGTCTGATCAAGCAGGACCCTCTTGATGGCCGCGGGCTTAGCTTTGATACTGCGCACCAACTCTGCACGTCCGGGCGTACCGGCCGCCACCGCCGGATCGAGCAAGTCACGAGCAATGTGCGCAAGCAGCTGCGGAACAACGGCCTCGCCGGTCCCCAGTCCCCCTGGTGCGCCGTCCGCGGTTGGCACGGTCTCGCTCACAGCCAGATATCCAAACGTCCGCTGATCTACAAAGTCCAAAAACACCGGCTGACCAGGTTCCTGCGCATCCGGACGCGCCGTACGAGCAAGCTCATCCATCGCTGAGAGTGTCATACGCACTCGCAAATGCCGGTGGGGTTCCGCGGATTCGCTGGACGCTTTGATCAACAACTGCCCACTCATGCCAAGGTGCGCTACAAGCACCTCATCCACGCCCGCGAGTCCCAACCACAGGAACTTGCCGCGCCGGGCAGCATACGTGATGTCACGCCCGGCTAGGCGGTCCGCAAAATCACGTGGACCGCCCTCGTGCCGCCGTACGGAATAGTCGCGCAGTACCTGCACGCTGGTGACCTGACGCCCGACGATATGGCGAGCTAGCCCGTCACGTACCGTTTCTACCTCGGGTAGTTCCGGCATTCGCACTCACGCTTTAGGTGTTGATGCCAACGCGGCCGCTTCGTCGCGTTCGGTCTCCGTCTTTTTTAATGCGCGGTACGCGTTCTCGGCCGCTTCCTGCTCAGCATGCTTCTTGGCGGTGCCAGTACCAGTGCCTAGGCCCTCGCCGTTCACCACAACGGTGGAGGTAAACATGCGGGCGTGATCGGGTCCACTAGACACGTTGTCGTAGCGTGGAGGCTCAAATCCTAGACGGGCACAAATCTCTTGAAGTGACGTCTTCCAGTCCAAGCCTGCACCCATGTGGGCGGCATCTTCCAAAGCGTCATCAATAAGGAAGTGCACAAATTTTCGGGTGGTTTCCAGCCCATGGGTGAGGTAAACAGCTCCGATGAGAGCTTCCACTGTGTCAGAAAGGATGGAGTCCTTATCCGCTCCGCCGGTGCGAGACTCGCCCTTACCCAGCAGAATAAACCGACCCAGTTCTAGGCGGCGAGCAATCTGCGCGAGCGGACGCTGGGACACTGTGGCAGCGCGCATTTTTGCCAGGTCGCCTTCAGGGCGTTCCGGGAATCCTTTATACAGCGCTTCCGCGGCTACTACGCCGAGAACGGCGTCACCAAGGAATTCGAGACGCTCATTAGTTGGTATCCCGCCCGCTTCATGTGCGAACGACCTGTGGGTCAGCGCTAGAACAAGAAGCTCGGGGTCCAGGTGGACCCCGAGCTTCTTAAGAAGTTCTGACGCCGGCGAGACTTGTCGATTCTTGTTCGAAGTCACCGGAGTTTCCTTCCGACTGCTGTCAGTTAATGACAATCAGTTTGCGTGCTCGGTGCGCAGCGCCTCGGCGTACTGGCGGCCCTTGTAGGTACCGCAAGTTGGGCACGCAGTGTGCGACAACTTGTCGCCCTTGCACTGCGGGCACGTGGTGAGGTTCGCTGCGGTCGTCTTCCACTGCGAACGACGCGCACGGGTGTTGCTGCGCGACATCTTGCGCTTTGGAACAGCCACGGCTAGCTCTCTTTCGTCTCGTTGAACAGGCTCTGTAGTGTCGACCACCTCGGGTCGAGCACTTCGTGCGAGTGTCCTTCCTCATCTGCCAGACGCACTCCACACTCAGAGCACAACCCCGGGCAGTCCGGTGAACACAATGGTTGAAATGGTAACGCAAAAACAACGGAATCGCGAAGCAGAGGCTCCACATCGATCTCGTCATCGATTAACTCTACGATTTCAACTTCGTCCTCATCAGACTCTTCCTTGGCGGCTTTAGCCCGCTCGGGGAAGTAGAACAGCTCTTGGAAATTGCTGTCTATGTCATAGACAACCTCATCCAAGCACCGGCTACATTCTCCGACGGCCTCACCCGACACGGAACCGCTGACAAGAACACCCTCAACAACTGACTCGAGCCGAACATCGATCTCGAGCTCGCTGCCTTGGGGAATACCAATAACGACTGTTCCGAACCCTTCCGGTGCCGGAAGATCAAGGCTCAATTCACGCATTGATCCCGGGCGACGGCTGAGCTCATGAACATCGAGCACAAACGGCGAACGTGGATTGCTTGCGATGATGATCTCCTTGTGTGAAGCGAAACGGTCATAGTGCGGCCCTAGTAGGGCCAACGATTAATCTTACGCTACGCGCCCGAGCCACCCCAAGTGAGATGGGCCGATTTTGCGCGTGACGCCAAACACAACGCGTTAAACACAACGCGCCCAGTACTGACGCGCAATGCAGGTTCTAGTTCTCGCCGTCCAACCGCTGTGCGAGCTTGTTTCGGCCCAACTGTACTTGGGAGAGCAGTTTGCCCAGATCAATCTCAAAGTCTGCAAGCCGGCGATCACAGTAGTCGTCCGCCTCGGAGGTTAAACGTTGAGCAGAGGTTTGCGCATGCTCAATAATCTCCTGCGCTCGCTTGTTTGCCTCCACAACCACTGCCTGCTGAGAGACGAGTTGCTGTGCCCGCTCACGCGCAGCGGCGATGATCTGCTCGGCCTGCGCTTGGGCGTCTTCGTACACAACCGAGGCATCGGAAAGGACCTCATCTGCGCGGGTCAGTTGGGTGGGCAGGGCCTCGCGTAGTTCGTCGAGAAGATCGAGCGCCTCGTTGCGATTCACCAAAACCGAGGATGACATAGGCATAGAGCGGGCCCGCTCAATAACGTCAGTCAGCGCGTCTAGGAGCGCGGGAACGCCAAGGCGTTCGCCTTCAACAAAGGTCTCGTTGTACTCGTGCTCGCTCATCGTGCTTCCTTACCTAGGTACAAATTCTTGGATTGCATCGCGTTTTCCATGGCCACTAACACTTCGGGAGTGACCATGTCCCCCACCTCGCCGCCAAACCGCATAACGTCCTTTACAAGCGACGATGCGATGTGCGCGTAGGCCGGCCGCGCATGGAGAAACACCGTTTCAATCCCCGTCAGGTGCGCGTTCATAAGCGCCATGGGCGTTTCGCCGTCAAAGTCGTTTGAGCCCCGAATGCCCTTAACTATTGCTAACGCTCCCACGGAGCGGCAAAAGTCCACGAGCAAACCGGGTACCTCTGCCACTTGCACATTTGGCACATGTGCCAATGATGCTCGCGCCAGATCGAGGCGCTCAGTCGTTTCCAACAGCGGGAATTTCCCGGAATTCGTTGCTACTCCAACGATCACGCGATCAAACAGACGCGCGGCCCGCTCCACAATGTCAATGTGACCGAGCGTAATCGGGTCAAACGAGCCCGGACAAACAGCGATACTCACACTGTCACGGTAGTACACGAACGCCCTGTCGGCGTGATTTTTGCGATCAAAACGGCCAAGATAGGGGTATGTCCTTCACGTTTCGAGTACTTGAGTCTCAAGAGGAACTCGACGAGTTTTACGAGCATGTGCTCATCCCGTCGTTTCCTCTCTCCGAATTAGTGGACAAGGGAGAATTCATTGAGTCGTGTGACAACGGCTACCTGCACGTCATAGGCGCCGTGCAGGATGGAGAAATCATTGCAGGGGCCGTGGGCACAACCCCCACCCAAGAGGGTGTGATGATGCTCCTCTATTTGGCTCTCAAACCTGGGCTGCGAGGCGCTGGCGTGGGCGGTGGCCTGCTCGAGCACGCCATTGCCACGTGGCGTGATCTGTTCAACCCCACGATCATCATGGCTGAGGTGGAACACCCCACCTACCACAAGGCGTCCGAGGGCCACGGTGATCCGGCTGCTCGCCTGCGGTTTTACGCCCGTCACGGCGGCCGTATCCTCGACATCCCCTACTTCCAGCCCGCCATCCGAGAGGGCGACCCACCCGTTCCAGCGCTCATGCTGGTCACCCTGTGGGTGGCGCCGCAGGCCTATATTGACGACGACCTCGTGGCCGCTTGGCCCCTCCGCGGCGCCCTACGCCGCGAGGTTGTGGAAACCTGCCCCGACGATTTTGGCCCAGCACTGCGCGTAGAAGAGTCGCTCGCAAGCGACTCCATCAAGCTCTGGGATGCCGCCGAACTCGAGCACGTACCCGTGGGCTTATTCGACTGACCACCTTTAGGGCTTGCGGGTATCCCCCGCCGGCCGGTCCTCAATACGCTGCACTGACCACCAAAACCCTGCGCCCTATTAACGACGAGTGGGCTGAGACCGCACATTACATGCGGTCTCAGCCCACTCGTCGTTAATCCGAGGACGCCTACTCGTACGGGACGTCCAGTTCAGGCTCAAAGTAATAAACCACGGTCTCGCCATAGTTTTTCTCCGTAATCAGCCGCCACGCAGCCGGACATGCGGGCTTGGGGCTGCGGCTGGAACGCTCCACCACAATCACCGCACGCTCATCGACGTGCGCAACCAGCCCCGCCAAGAGATCACTAAGCGCCTGCTCACCAAAGTCATACGGCGGATCCAAAAACACGAGATCCCAGGTGCGAGCCGTAGGGCGAGCCACAAAGTTCTCAGCCTTTTCCGTAACTACCCGCACGCCAGGCAAGCGAAGCGCATCCACATTGGCCTGGCAGATATTCGCTGCTGCTTTGTTTGCCTCCACAAGCACGACCTCACGCGCACCGCGGCTCGCGGCCTCTAGGCCGAGCGCTCCCGATCCCGCAAACAGGTCAAGAACCAGCGTGTCCTCGATGACGTCGTAGTGATCGAGCCGGGAAAAAATGGCCTCGCGAACGCGCTCACTAGTGGGGCGGGTTCCCTTGGGTGGAACCTTGAGCGCACGGCCCCCAGCGCTTCCGGCCACGATTCTTGTCACCAAAGGATTCTAAACTACGCGCGAGTTAGGTTCGTTCGAGGAACTCCTGAGTATCCTCGTCAAGGTAGGAATCAATAGCTATACGCAGATCAGCGTGATCGGCCAACGTGGGATCCGCCTCAATAATGCGTTCGGCGTCTTCTCGAGCCATCGCAATCAGATCCCCATCCTGCATAACCCGCAGCAACCGCAGCGTACTGCCACGGCCAGATTGCGCGGCGCCCAAAACGTCACCCTCACGGCGTAGCTCTAGGTCCGTAGCGGCAAGTTCAAAGCCGTCTGTGGTACGGGCTAATGCCTCAAGCCGGACCAGCGCATCCGAGGGTTCCTCCGGAATCGGAGCTACGAGCAGGCACACACCGGGCAGGTTGCCGCGGCCAATGCGCCCGCGCAGCTGGTGGAGTTGGGAAATACCAAATCGGTCCGCATCCATCACAACCATGACCGAGGCTGCTGGCACATCAACGCCCACCTCAATGACCGTAGTGGAAACCAAAAGATCGATTGCACCGCTAGCAAATGCGGACATAGTCGCATCTTTATCTGCCGGCGTCATGCGGCCGTGCAAAACCCCAATAGTCACGCCGTGGAACACGGGGAGTGTGCGCAGGTATGCGCTCAGTTCCTCCACCGAAGCAAGTTCACGCTCAGGTTGGGCTTCATCCGCCGAGGCAGTTGACGGAGCGTGTGTAGGAACATTCGCTTCGCCCGCGCCCGCTTCGCCAGCGCCCGCACGCATTTCTTCGTCGCCGTCCGCATCCTCGCTAATGCCCGGGCTAATCCGCGGGCACACCACGTAGACACGCCGGCCCCTATCTATCTCCTCACGCGCCCGCGCCCACGTCCGGTTCATCCACGCGGAATTCTGTGCCGGCACAATGTGCGTGGCCACTGCGGCCCGTCCCGCGGGCAGCTCCTTCAGCGTGGACACCTCAAGATCACCAAAAACCGTCATGGCCACAGTGCGTGGGATAGGGGTTGCAGTCATCACCAGCAGGTGCGGCACGGTATTGCCCTTGGACCGCAAGGCATCACGCTGCTTCACACCAAAGCGATGCTGCTCATCCACCACCACAAGGCCCAGATCCGCAAACTGCACGTGATCAGACAGCAGCGCGTGTGTGCCCACCACAATGCCCGCACCACCGCTTGCCGCATCCAGCAGAGCCTTGCGTTTTTGGGCGGTGGACATCGAGCCGGTCAGCAATACAACACGAGTGGCATTCGCAGCTCCCCCAAGCATTCCACCCAGCGCAAGGTCACCCAACAGATTCTCAATCGACCGCGCATGCTGCGCAGCCAACACCTCGGTCGGCGCGAGCAACGCCGCCTGCCCACCCGCATCAACAACCTGCAGCATGGCACGCAACGCCACCACGGTCTTACCCGAACCAACGTCACCCTGCAGGAGCCGCTGCATGGGATGGGTAGAGGAAATATCGTCGGAAATTTCATGACCCACCTGGACCTGACCACGGGTCAGATCAAACGGCAAAGCCGTATCAAAGCGAGCCAATAGACCATCACCACCCGGCCGTTTAGGCCGAGCAGTTGCATCCAACTGGGCATGCTCGGCCTTGCGGCGCACAAGCGCCGACTGCACAATGAACGCTTCCTCAAACCGGAAACGGCGGCGAGCCCGGCGCCAGTCGTCGTCAGTATCTGGCTGGTGGATCCGGCGCAGCGAGTCGAACAGTGAGTCGAGCCGGTGCGCAGCGCGCACGCTCGCGGGGATCGGGTCGATCACATCGTGCTCGTGCATCTGCCCGAGCACTGTGGCCACACACCGCTCGATACGCCATGTGGGCACCTGCGCGGTAGCCGGATACATGGGGATTGGCTTGGCTGCGGCCGCAATCGCTTCGTCTTCATCATCCGCGTCCAGCCCCACAATCACGTAGTCGGGGTGCGCAAGCTGGCGTTCGCCGCGATAGTCACTGACCGTTCCCGTAAACAAGCCCACGCGACCGGGGCGCAGTTTGTCCTCGTGCATGCGCAGCACGCCCTGCCGCTTGGCAAAGAACGTGAGCGAAAGGGAATCCACGCCGTCCGAAACCTTGGCCTGCAGCATCGCGCCAGCCCGCGAGCGCATGTGGCGGATCGTGGCGCTTGAGATTTTTGCCATGACGGTGACGTGTTCGCCGGTGGCGAGCTCGGAAATGTCAGTGAGTGTGCCCGGTTCTGCGTATCGGCGTGGGTAGTGTCGCAGCAGGTCGCCTGCCGTTTCTAAGCCCATTTTGGCGAGTGGTGCGGCGGCCCTCGTGCCGAGCAGTTTAGTCAGTGGCCGCTCGAGGAACGCAAGCGCGGCAGCGTCAAAATCTGCGGGCACAACTGCAGGCTGATCGGGCTCGCTGTTGGGGCTTGGCTCGCTCATTCGTCTACCCATTCGATTGATACGGTCAGGCCCTGCCCGTTTCGCCCTGATGCGAGTGTGATCAGTTCTGCGCTTGGATTGGTCCGTTCGAGTCCGTCATGCAGGTCCGCGAGCAGGGAAACTGGGCAGCGTTCGTCGGCCAGTACTGTGACAATGGGCAGGGTGCCTGCTTGCGGGGCTAGTTGCGTGGCCAGAATGGCGCCGAGTTCTTCGCGGCTTGGGTGTTCGAGGCGCCACGTGGTTGCACCGTCTGCCACGTCTTGGAGTGTGTTTGCGAGTTCGGCGGTTGCTGGTCCGCCGCCGGCCAGGGTAAGGGCGGTGGCTACTGCCACCACGCGGGCATCGTCACTGGCTACAACTACGTGATCGTCTGGATAGGCGGCGCGCACGTGGCGTGCTAGTTCGTTTTGATTAACGACGATAACTCGGCTCACGCCTTCGGCTTCGGATCGGCCTCGGGCGATGTCCGTCAAGGTGAGCTCGCCGGAGCGGGCGAGCAACACTACGGCTCCTCCACGAGCTATGTCTGGAACAATGCCGGGTGCGGACGTGCAGATCACAGTGGTGACAGTGTGATTGGAGGAAACTTGGCGTGTGAGGTCACGCACGAGTACGCGCGAAAGGCGTGCATTGGTGTCGCTTGTGGCTCGCAGGAGAGTTTCGGCCGCGCGCATGGCCTGATCCGGCCAGTCGGTGTGGACGTGTACGTTCCACAAGCCTGTGCCTAGGTGTGCTGCGCCTCCTACCACAACTACGGATTCGCCGATTTCTTGGAGTGCAACGCGCAAATGTGAGCTGAACTCTTGGGCTTCTTGTTCACTGAGCGTGGCATGCACGAGGTACATAACCTCGAATTCCCCATCCACTTGGTTGTGGTCGAGGTGGTGAAATACCTCCTCCGAGTAGCCTGTCGCTGCGCCGAGGTGCGCGTTCTCCTTGGTGTATGCGAACGCCGGTGTTTTAGCATCAGTATTTGCCCCATTTACCGCGGATTCGCGCTGAGCCGCGGGAGGATCATTGGGATTTTGTATGGCGGCGCGAAGCGAAGTGCGCTCCGCAAGGCCGCTAGGACGGGTGGGGTCGAGTGAAGCGTCCAGCGTGGTGTCGAGTATGCGCTCAAGCGCAGACAAAATTATGACGAGCCCATACGCGCCCGCGTCGAGCACACGTGCGCTCGCTAGTGCGTCGAGTTGCTCAGCCGTGGCGTCGAGCGCAGTGTGCCCCGCAAGCAGTGCGGTACGGGCCACCACAGCGGCGCTGTTGTCAGACTGGTATTGGGCTGCCTCGGTGGGCGTGGTTGCAGAATGCTCGGTTGCAGAGTGCTCGGTTGCAGAATGCTCGTCTGTTACTTCTCCAGCTGTCGCCGCTTCAGCGGCCTCGGCGGCCACCCGCGCAACTGTGAGGATTGTGCCAGGAGCAGGCTGCGCCACGGCGGCAAAAGCACTGGTGGCAGCTGCACGCAACGCACGTGTCAGTTGACGGCCCAGATCACTCTCACCGCCACGTGAGAACTCGAGTGCGCAGCGGGCAAATCCGCGCAGATACTCCGAAAGGATGATGCCCGAGTTGCCGCGCGCCGCCATTAATGCACCGTGCGCAACGCTTGCAAGAGCCGCTCCAGCAGAAGGTGGAGTGGTGCTGGAAGCCGCGGCAGAATCGTCGTCAAGCTGTTGCAGGCCGCCACGCAATGTCAGATACATATTTGTACCCGTATCCGCATCAGCCACAGGAAAAACGTTGGCCTCATTGAGCAGATCACGATTAGCGGCAAGGCGCTCAAGTGCGAGCGCACACCATGAACGCACGGCGGCCGCATCAAGGCCACACACAGGCTGGGCAGCCTGACTCATGCGCTCTCCTACTCTGCTCACTACCACTGCGACACAACGCTACGATATGACGCGAGTACACAGGCAACTCCGGCAATAACGTTGTGTTCTAGATCCTAGTTGCTCGAGCGCGCCGTATGGCTCAACTGAAACGAACTGCCCGTGGGGAGAGCTCCAACGCGGTGCCCAGATACGCTGGAAGTGGCCCATTTCACGGCGCCGCTTGTGCAAAAGGCATGAGTTTCGGAAGAAACGAGCCGCGCGGAGCCGTAGAATAGTCAGGTCATGTGCACGCTTGTACGAGAGCTCAACCGAGTCGACCGTACACGCTTGACATGTGACCTTCCCGTGATTTCGGGCACTTGATTTGGGTAACCGGCTGTTCGTCGGTTAATCTATTGAGGTTGCCCTTTCAGGGTATGCGCGGAGCAGCCGCGATGTGGAAAGACAAGGACCCCTTGGTTGAGTTATTCACGTAATGCTGCTTCGTTGGAATCAGTATTGAAATTGACTTCGCCGCCCACCGCGGCGTGCACGACGATCAGGAGAGACCGTGGCTGCTAACTGCGACGTCTGCGCTAAGGGCCCAAGCTTCGGGCACAGCATCTCGCACTCGCACGTGCGCACGAAGCGCCGCTGGAACCCAAACATCCAGCGCGTTCGCGCAATCGTCAACGGTGCGCCTAAGCGCCTTAACGTTTGCACCTCATGCCTCAAGGCTGGCAAGGTGACTCGTAACATCTGATGATGTTCTCCCGCACAGCGGGAACCGACGTTATCTTTAAAAGGAACCCTCGCTTCGGCGAGGGTTCCTTTTTGTTTTCCCAGCCCCACTGACACCCATCGAACCACCGAGCCTCACCGAACCACCGAGCCTCACCGAACCACTAACACCCACGGTGCGGCTGGAACCAAGCCCTCTCGTCGGTAAGCGCATTAATGATGTAGGTGCAGCAAAAATGATGTATGTGCAGCAATTTTCGTAGATCTCAGAAGGTGAGATGGGCAGAGGAGGTCTCACAGGCGGCAGCGCTCATAGGCAAAGGGATCGAGGGATCAATGGGGCGAGGGCGCAGGGGCGAGGTGTTAAGGGGCAACTGGCCAAAGGAAGGGGCGAGGGCGCATCGAGATGAACTAACCATCGTGGCGGCTTTCCATGGACTGCCAAACGTGGCAGGCTGGTTTCATGGCAGACGAACTTGAACAACTGATTGTCCGAGACGCCGTGCTTGATGACGCAGATACAATCTCGCGGATTCACACGTTGTCATGGCAGCAGGCATATGCGGGATACGTGCCAGCGAGTTACCTCAACTCCCTCACCCCCGAAGGCAAAGTCCCTATGTGGCAGGAGGTGCTCCTGCGTGATGACACTGCGGTTTTCATTGCGGAAAGCGCCAGCCATGCACTCGGTTTTGCCTCAGTAGGCCCCGCACGTGATGAAGATGCCGAGGAAGGCGACCTCGAGTTGTACACCATGTACCTCGACCCTGAAGCGTGGGGCTTGGGTGTGGCGCGCCAGCTTATGGCCGCAGTCAACTCGATCTCTCAGGAAGCCGCAATGAACCTGTGGGTCTTTGAAAAGAACGAGCGAGCCCGGCGCTTCTACGAACACAACGGGTTTAAGGCCGACGGCGTGGAAAAGCTTGAGGAATTTGCCGGCGAGCATCTCCTCGAACTGCGCTACCGGAAGTGATCCCAGCCCTCGCCGAGGGCGTCCATATCAACACCCGTCACGGTCACGCCTCCCTGCGCGAGGCGTGACCGTTCGTTGTCCACCGCAATCCCTCGCACACGCCCTATTGGCTTAAATCCGGCTGGCAGGTCCACATTAGCCGCAAAAGTGGCAATGAGCCCGTGATCTTCCCCGCCGATAAGTTTGCGTTCAAGGCGTTGTGCTTGGTTGTGCGCAGGTAAGATCCCTAGGTCCTGCGGCAAAGTGCGCATGGATTCGGGGACTCCATCCTCCCATCGGGCGTAGGCCGGATCTAGCCAGTCGCCATGTGCGAGTACCGCGTCCGCATCAAGTTCCAGCACCACCGCGGACGCCCGGCCCATGCGCCCGGCATCCCGCACGAGTGAGTCGGATACGTCCATAAGCGCGTGCGCGCCAGCCCGCGCCGCCCGCTCCCCTGCGCCCACTGGTGGCATGGGGGTGCGGAAAAGTTGTTCTGCTGATTTTCGACGATTCTGGTTGCCAGCCCTGTTATCCCGGCCATCGCTGTGGTCCGGTTCTGTGTGGCTAGGCTCATTCTCACTGAGCTGCGCCAGGCCTGCAGCAGACCAGCCCAACAGACCGCAGTGCGCAACAACGTCCCCCACCTGCGCGCCAGAACGCCTGATGGGAGTAAGTCCCGGGCCCATGTGCCCATGCACCGTCACCGAGATAAACACCGCAGGACCAGATGAGAGATCCCCACCCACCACGGCCGCACCAAACACGCGGCTGGCAGCAGCAAGGCCGCGCGCAAAATCTTCCATCCAAGACACCTCAGTTGCCGGCGGCATCGCTAAGCCCACCACTAGGCTCGAAGGCACGGCTCCCATCGCGGAGATATCCGAGAGATTCTGCATAGCAGCGCGCCAGCCCACCTCAAACCCTGTGGACCAGTCCATGGAAAAGTGTGCGTCCTGCACCAGCACATCCGTGGACACCACAAACCTGCCCGCTGGTGCGGCAACCACTGCGCAGTCATCACCAGGCCCCAACTCAACAAACTCGTTAGTGCCAAGATGCGGAAAAATGCGCGCCAAAAGCTCAGACTCAGAAAGCGCAGAAACTGTGAGATTCACGGCTTCACATTACCTTCCGGCCAACACCACGAGCCAACCGGATAGGGTTACGAATGTGAACCTCTCGCGTAACCATCACCTTACAGAAGCGCCACAGAAGAAGGCGGGGAATCGTCGAAAATCATTGACGCTTACGGCAACCGCCACTACAGCCGCAGTACTAGCCGGGTGCGCGCCAACAATTTCAGTCAACGCGGGCGAGTATGCAGACGATCCACTGTGTGCACGCGTGGTTCTCGCACTCCCAGACACCGTGCTGGAACAGCACAAAGCCAAAACCACCAGCCAAGCAACCGCAGCGTGGGGCGTGGGCGGCGCCGCCATCACGTTCACGTGTGGCGTTGAACCACCGGCTCCTACCACCGAAAACTGCCAGTCCATCACAGCGAGCGTATTTGGTGAGGATATGGACTTCGACTGGATTGCCACCCAGGACGAGCGCGGGTTCACCTTCATCAGCTACGGCCGCAACCCGGCCATGATGGTGCAGGTTCCTGCAATCCTCGGCGCAAACCAACCCACCGCCGTACTGCTTGACGTAGCCACTGCGGTGGCCAAGGTGGAAGCCACGCACAGCTGCGTGTAGCTGCAGATAACCAGTTAGCGCAGACCAGAAGGTCGAGCCAATGCGAGCTCAATAAGCTCGGTCACCAGTTCGCTGTAACTCAAACCCGTGCGCTCCCACATGCGCGGATACATTGAAACCGGCGTGAACCCCGGCATCGTGTTGATCTCATTGACCACAATCGAGCCATCGGCCAACACAAACGAGTCCACGCGGGACAAACCTTCACAACCCAGCGCATCAAAAGTGCGCACTGCAATATCGCGCACCCGCTCGGCCACATCCTGCGGCAGGTCCGCCGGGCATGAGAGCGCTACCGCCTCCGAGTCGAGGTACTTGGCCTCAAAGTCATAAAACGCGTGATCCTGCGTGTTGGACACAGCAATCTCACCGGGATAGGAGGCTCGTGACGGGCCGCCATCGCGCCCACCTAACACCGCACACTCAATCTCACGGCCCTCAATACCCACCTCAATGAGCACCTTAGGATCGTGCTTATGCGCGTAGGCCATCGCCTCGTCAAGCTGATCAGGGCCGGTAATCCGAGAAATACCAAGAGACGAACCAGCACGCGCAGGCTTCACAAACGCCGGATAACCCAGCTGCGCAACCGCCGCCACAATCTCCTCACGATGCGCAGGCCACTGGCCCGGCTGCACAGTCACAAATGGGGTAACGGGGATGTCATTACCCGCCAAAACCACCTTCATGAAGTGCTTATCCATACCCGCAGCCGAGGCAAAAACGCCCGGCCCAACATAGTGCAAATCCGCGAGATCCAGCAGACCCTGCAGCGTGCCATCCTCACCAAACGGGCCGTGCACCAGCGGGAACACCACATCCACAGTGCCCACCGATTCCACCTGGTTGCCACGCACCACACGCAACTCATTACTGCCCATCGCCAACGGCAAGATAACCTCCGTGCCGTTGTCACGAACCGAGGGTAAACCGTCCTCGCCAATTACTACGTCACTGAGGGAGTCGTCGAGAAGCACCCAGCGGCCCCGCTGGGTAATACCCACTGGAATCACCTCGTAGCGGGTGCGGTCAATCGCACCAAGCACTGACTTAGCGGTGATGCAGGAAATGGGGTGCTCACCCGAGCGCCCACCAAACAGCACAAGCACGCGGGTAGCGGGCGCTGCAAAGGACGGAGAAACGGGCGGTGTCTGGGATGCGGACATGTTACTCATCGGGTGAGACTTTACCCGAGTTTCGGGCTTAATCTCATAGGTATGACAGGCGAGACGCAGAATTTCACACAAGTACCCACAACATCCACGTCACAGGGCGGCTCAACAGCCCCAACCCCACACGGCGCTGGATTAAGCCCCGCAACTCTTGCAGTTGTCTCTGGCAGACCCGAACGCACCCAAGGCGCGCCCGTCAATCCGCCCATCGTGCTCTCGTCAACCTACGTTTCGCAGGGTGTAACCGCACCCGGCGAACTCATGTATACCCGCATGGACACTGAAACTTGGCAACCGTTCGAACTCGCTGTTGCGCAACTCGAACAGGCCAGCCTGCCCGGTGTGGTGTTCGGCTCGGGTATGGCCGCCATTGCGTCGGTATTTTCTTTTGTGCCAGACGGCGGCAAGGTAGTGGTCCCACGCCACGCCTACCAGGTCACCCTCGGCTATGCGCAGGATCTGGCTGAACGCCACAATGTCACCGTGGTCAAGGTGGATATCGCGGACACTGAAGCTACGGTTGCTGCGTTCGAGGACGCGGACCTCGTACTGCTCGAGTCCCCCACCAACCCCATGCTTGAGGTGGGTGACCTGCCCACGCTCATCGATGCTGCCCACCGTGCTGGCGCACTCGTAGCCGTGGATAACACCTTTGCCACGCCGCTACTACAGCGCCCTCTGACGCTCGGTGCGGACCTCGTGGTGCACTCAGCCACCAAGTACCTTGCAGGGCACTCAGACGTGGTTCTAGGCATCGTAGTGTCCAATTCTGAGCACCTTGTGACGTCCGTGCGTGCGTACCGCACACTGCACGGCGCAATTGCTGGTCCGTTCGAGGTGTGGCTTGCGCTGCGCGGGCTACGCACACTGTCCCTGCGGGTGACGGCTGCAGGTCGTAATGCGCTTGAGTTGGCGCGGCGCCTCGAAGCTCACCCCAAGGTGGCGTCCGTGCGCTTTCCCGGGCTACCCACCGATCCCGGTTATGAGCGGGCCGCACAGCTTATGGACGGCTTTGGCGCAATCCTTGGCGTGCAGCCCGTAGGCGGTCCTGCAGAGGCAGATGCAGTTGTGGCCGCACTGAACTTGTGGACCCCGGCTACCAGCCTTGGCGGGGTGGAATCGACCATCGAACGCCGCCGCCGCTTTGCTACCGAGTCCGTAACCGTGCCCGAGAACCTGCTGCGTATGTCCGTGGGCATCGAGGACGTCGAGGATCTTTGGGCAGATCTTGATAACGCCCTAAATCAGCTGTAACTCGCAGTCGGGCGTTTGCCGTCGGGCGCTTGCCGTCGGGCACTAGCTGTCGGACGCTAGCCGCACGAGTACCGCATCGCCCAACTGATTAACGACGATTCCCACACCTTGCGTGCAAAAGTGTGGGAATCGTCGTTAATAATGTGTGGTGCAGGGCCCCGCCGGATAGGGGCGGTAGGACCGGGCCTGCGCGCCGCGACTACAGACTACAAATCGTATTGCGAGCCTTCAGCCTTTTGCGGGCGCGCAAGGAGCGCCCGAGTCATGTCGTCCACGGGCATCCCACCGTACAGAACCGCCACTACGGCGTTGGTGATCGGCATATCCACACCCACGCGCTGTGCGAGCGCCGCCACCGAACGGCACGACTTAGCACCCTCAGCGGTACCACCGGTCACCGCAACTGCCTCCTCAAGCGTGAGGCCTTGACCAATGTGCTTGCCCAGAGTGTGATTACGTGAAAGCGGTGACGCGCACGTGGCCATGAGGTCACCCATCCCGGCCAGTCCCGGGAATGTTTCGAGTTCAGCACCGAGTTTGAGTCCGAGTCGCGTGATTTCCGCGAGTCCGCGCGTAATGATCGTGGCGGTGGTGTTGTGGCCAAAGCCCTTGCCCTGCGCCATTCCAACCGCCACTGCGATGACGTTTTTGACTGCACCGCACAGTTCCACACCCACCAGGTCAAGGTTGGTGTACGGGCGGAAATATGCGTTGGAGCAAGCAGCTGCCACCGCGTTAACAGCTTGCGAATCCACGCCCGAGACAACAGTTGCGGTAGGTTGTTTAGCCGCTATCTCCGCAGCCAGGTTTGGCCCAGACAGCACCACCACGCGTTCAATGGGCAGCCCCAGCGCCTCGCATAGAACTTCACTCATGCGTTGGTCCGTGCCCAGTTCTACGCCCTTCATCAGGGAAACTGCCACCGCTTGATTTTCGACGAGTGGGGCCAGTGGCGTAAGAATCTCACGTGCGCTTTGGGACGGAATTGCTACGACTACCAGTTCTGCACCAGACAACGCTTGGGCAGCGTCAGTGGTAGCGCAGATTGACTCGCTGAGAACCACGCCGGGCAAACGCTTGGAGTTGGTGTGCGCGCGGTTGATCTCGGCCGCGGTCTCGGCGTCACGTCCCCAAATGGTGACGGGTTGGCCAGCGTCCGCGAGAACCTGCGCGAACGTGGTGCCCCACGCTCCCATACCTAGAACTGCGGTTTTCATATTTACTTCCTTACCTCGGCTACATGTCCACGTGGTGTTGTGGTGTGCAACCGGGATGTTGAGGCTGTTTGGGTACAAGCTGTGCTGCGCGCGGGTCAGGCGCGTTTAACGAGTTAGGCCTTTGCACCGAAGAAGGTGGCAGGCGGCTGTTCTCCGCGGTGCTTTGCCACAATCTCCGTAACTGCGCGCATAATGCGGTCGGTGGCTTCACGCAGCACCACGGAATCTATGTCGCGGTCGTACAGGTCTGAAAGATCAACGGGTGCGCCAGCTTCAACCGTCACATTCTTGCGCGGGAACGGCTTTACCATTTTGGCGTGCTGCGGAAATACATCGAGTTGTCCCCATTGGCCCACTGGGATAACTGGAGCTTTGGTTGCCAAGGCCATACGAGCGACCCCTGTGTGCCCCTGCATGGGCCACCCGTCTGGATCCTTAGTGAGAGTGCCTTCCGGGAACACCGCAATGCAAAATCCCTGCTTAAGCCGCATGTCCGCGATCTCCAGGCTTTCGCCTGCACGCGCGCTCCCACGAAACACCGGGATCATTGCGAGGTTGCGCATGAAAAAGCCCAACACGGGAACCCGAAACAGAGATTCCTTAGCCAGGATTCGCGCGGGGCGATCTGCCACATAGAGGAAGTGAGCGAGTGTGAGCGGGTCAAACGCGGAGGCGTGGTTAGCTGCCACGATGATCCCACCCTCCTTTGGCAGGTTCTCGCGCCCCTTCCAAGTGTGACCCACAATGAGCGTCATGATAGGTCGCACGATCACGCTGGCTACCCGGTACCACAGGGATTTTCCGGGCTTAGCATCTAGGAGGACGATGTCAGAGGCGAGGTGCTCGTTGGGAGTATTCACCGCACTAGGTTACCGCGAACCACTGACACGTCCCGGAATCGTTCATGGGGAGGACGCACTGCTACGGGTAGCCCGGGTGAGCCGTTACGAGGCTCTACCCGAGCCAAGCTGTGCAGAGTCAGGGCATTTCAACCTTCGCGCCCAATGCATCGAGCTTTTCGCGGAAGTTCTCGTAGCCGCGATCGATGAGCTGAATTCCCTTAACCGTGGAACGCCCTTCAGCGGCAAGCGCTGCGATCAGGTGTGAGAAGCCTCCGCGCAGGTCAGGGACCTCAATGTCAGCGGCGCGTAATGGTGTGGGGCCCGCGATAACCGCGGAGTGGTGGAAGTTACGTTGGCCAAACCGGCATTCTGTGCCGCCCAAGCACTCCTTGTACACCTGGATTTGCGCTCCCATACCGTTGAGCGCCTCGGTGAAACCAAATCGGTTCTCGTACACGGTTTCGTGCACAATGGACAGGCCCTTAGCCTGGGTCAGCGCCACCACGAGCGGCTGCTGCCAGTCCGTCATGAAGCCTGGGTGCACGTCCGTTTCAAGAACAATCGAGTGTAGTTCTCCGCCTGGGTGGTAGAACCTGATGCCATCGTCAAGGACCTCGAACTCGCCGCCCACTTTGCGGAAGGTGTTAAGGAACGCCGTCATCTCAGGCTGGGTTGCGCCCTTAACAAAGATGTCTCCGTGTGTAGCCAACGCGGCAGAAGCCCACGACGCCGCCTCAATTCGATCCGCAAGTGCAGTGTGCGAGAAGCCCTTGAGTGAAGAGACTCCTTCAATTTGGATCACGCGGTCCGTGCGTACGGTGATGATCGCGCCCATCTTTTGTAGGACGTTGATCAGATCAAGGATTTCAGGTTCAACAGCTGCGTTAGACAACTCGGTGATGCCCTCAGCGCGCACCGCGGTGAGCAGCAGTTGCTCCGTAGCACCCACCGACGGATAAGGCAGCTCAATCTTGGCACCCTTGAGTCCGTTTGGCGCTGACAGGAAGATGCCGTTGGTGCGCTTATCCACCACCGCGCCAAACTGACGCAGGATGGACAGGTGGAAATCGATCGGACGGTCTCCAATGTGGCAGCCGCCGAGGTCCGGGATGAACGCCTCACCGAGACGGTGCAAAAGCGGTCCACAGAACAAAATAGGGATACGGCTCGAACCTGCGTGCGCGTCAATATCTGCCACGTGCGCGGATTCCACATTGCTCGGATCGAGATTGAGTACGCCAGCCTCAACGTCCCAGTTCACCTTGACACCGTGAAGTTCGAGGAGACCCGAAACTACGTGTACATCGCGGATATCTGGAACATTGCGCAACTCCGAGGCGCTCTCCCCCAAAAGCGCTGCGACCATCGCCTTGGACACAAAGTTCTTTGCGCCGCGAACAGTGATGGTGCCGTTGAGCGGGATCCCGCCGTTGACGTAAATCAAATCTGTCATGTGTAAATCGTCGCCTATCTTGTGGCCGATGTTATGGATCGACGCACGCCGCTTTCTAAGCCTTCTCCGTTTGAACACATCTGAAGAACAGTGCATTCCACGCAGCCCAAGACTACGCGCTTTTGGGGGCTGTGCGTTAGGGGCGCAGAGCCCAATGTAAGCAACTCAACTTGTTGCCGGTGCAGTGGGCTAAGCACACCACGACTCATGGGCTTAAATACCTAGCGCTCAATAAACCCAAAGCACGAGGCTCCTACCCGCAGTAAGCGGATAGGAGCCTCGTTGAGGTCAACTAATGTTAGTCGTCCGAGCCATCCACCGGACGAGCGGCCTCGATGTGAACGCTAGGCTCGTGCTTGGCAGGAAGCGTCTTAGGCCGCCAGCTTGCACGGTGTGCTTCGTACTCTGCAATGTCAGACTCGTTCTGCAGGGTCAAGCCGATGTCGTCGAGACCCTCCATGAGGCGCCAACGCGTGTAGTCGTCAATCTGGAACTGCACGGTGACGTCACCGGCATGCGCGGTGCGCGATTCCAGGTCAACTGTCACCTCAGTGCCGGGGTTGGTCTCAAGGACCTTCCAGAGCAATTCGATGTCTTCAGGAGCCACAACGCCCGCAACCAGACCCTGCTTGCCTGAGTTTCCACGGAAGATGTCCGCAAAACGCGAGGACAAAACAACGCGGAAGCCGTAGTCCTTCAGCGCCCACACTGCGTGCTCACGTGAGGAGCCAGTACCAAAGTCGGGACCTGCTACAAGGACCGAACCGGTCTTGTATGCATCCTGGTTCAGCACAAACTCTGGGTCGTTACGCCAAGCGGAGAACAGGGCGTCCTCGAACCCGGTACGGGTCACTCGCTTGAGGTAAACAGCGGGGATGATCTGATCGGTGTCAACGTTGGAGCGACGCAGTGGAACACCCACACCGGTGTGCTTGATGAACTTTTCCATGATTCTTGTTTCTCTTTTCCGGCGCGTGCGAATCAGGCGTTAGCAAGGGCTTCGTCGTTGGCAAGGTCCGCAGGAGAGGACAGAGTGCCTCGGATTGCGGTTGCCGCTGCAACGAGTGGGGAAACGAGGTGGGTACGGCCACCCTTACCCTGGCGTCCCTCAAAGTTACGGTTGGAGGTGGACGCAGCGCGCTCACCCGGCTTGAGCTGGTCTGGGTTCATACCCAAGCACATCGAGCAGCCAGCGTTACGCCACTCTGCACCAAAGTCCAGGAACACCTTGTCCAAGCCCTCAGCCTCAGCCTGCAAGCGAACGCGTGCGGAGCCTGGAACCACAAGAACGCGAACGTCATCGTGCTTCTTCTTGCCCTTGATCACGTCAACTACCGCGCGCAAGTCCTCGATGCGCCCGTTGGTGCACGAACCGATGAACACGGTGTCCACCTTGATGTCGCGCAGTGGAGCACCCGGGGTCAAGCCCATGTACTCGATGGCGCGCTCAGCAGCGATACGGTCGTTCTCGTCGGCAATTTCAGCGGGAACGGGAACGTTACCTGAGAGCGGAAGTCCCTGACCTGGGTTCGTACCCCAGGTAACAAACGGCTCAATGTCCTTAGCTTCAAGATCCACAACAGCGTCAAAAACCGCGTCGTCATCGGTCTTGAGGGTCTTCCAGTACTCAACTGCCGCATCCCAGTCCGCACCTTCAGGTGCGTGTGGACGGCCCTTGAGGTAGTTAAAGGTGGTCTCATCCGGCGCGATCATACCCGCTCGCGCACCAGCCTCAATTGACATGTTGCAGATGGTCATACGGCCTTCCATCGACAACTTGCGGATGGCCTCACCGCGGTATTCGAGCACGTAACCCTGACCGCCACCGGTACC